>Ga0306920_100001178_pt1 | contig 32338 bp, 30 predicted proteins | sample flu12Cox44000170_FD_204666 | JGI IMG/M metagenome (GOLD analysis project Ga0306920, IMG submission 204666) | Lab enrichment of tropical soil microbial communities from Luquillo Experimental Forest, Puerto Rico - flux4day.12C.oxic.44.000.170 (v2)... | ecosystem: Environmental > Terrestrial >...
CCTCGAGCCAGATGCGGTGGATACGTGGATCCTGATCCTCGTATTCGATCTGGTCGCCGCCTTCTTTCACGCTTTTCGAAACCGCCGGCGTGTCGCCTTCGCTCGCACCAAGAAGCGAAACGCGCTGCGCCTGCATCGTTGGATAGCGCAAGCCGCCGACCGCTGTGGCGAGATAACGCGCCGGCTCGGCCCAGGTATTGAAGTGCTGATGAAATTGCCGGTCGGCGGGCACCAGCACCATCCCATGCTTCCAATCGATGCGCCGGAAGTCCCGCTCGTGCTCGTACCAGAGCAGTGAGAAGCCCTGACCCACCACGCACATCACGTGAAAGCTCGGTCCATGACGATGCGCTTTCTTGTAAGTGCCAACCGGCATTTCCGAAATATGTGCGTGCATGGTGCCGTCGGCGAGCACAAACATGATGTTGGTGCCGCCGGCACCGCGGTCGCCCCAGCTTTTCAGTTCGATTGCGGTCAGGTCTGGAACAAAATTGGTTTCCCACATGTGGTTGCCCGGTCGTACCGTGATGAGGTCGCCCTCGCCGGAGAAGTATTCCTGCTTGCCGGCGCGGTCGCTGAAATCGAAATCGCAGCCGAACACGAACGCCTCATTGTGGAAGGTGTTCATCACCATCGGCAGGTTTGTGGTACTGACAAGGAGCGCCCGCTCGGCGCCGCTAGCGTTGAAGTGGCGGTGCTTGGCGTTGAGCGGAATGGCAAAAAGGCTCTTGGCGCCCCATTCGAAGCTGCGGCGGCTGCCATCGGGCAATTCGAGTTGCGTCGAGCCGTGGCCCTCCAGCACGTAAACGACTTCTTCATAGAGGTGCCGCTGCGGCGCGGTCGATTTGCCAGGTACGATGTCGAAAACAAACATGTTGGCGAAATCGCCGCGACCCTTGAGATGAACGGCTGCGCCGTTGACGCCATACCGTGGCCAGGGTGCGGTGGCGACCTCGAAGAGATAAACACCGTAATCCTCCGTGACCGGAATGCCTTCGCCGGCGAGCCATTCAAGATACGGATCGATACCGTAGCGCGGCTTGGCTTGCGGTGCCTCCCAGATATTCATGCGCTTCTCCCCTTTCACTTTGCCGCCATCATAAACGGCGGAGGATCACGCGAACAGCAGCGATTTGATCACGACAGGGACCACACCAGGCGGGACGATCAATTCGCCGACATCGATGTAATCCAATTCGTGTAATTCCACGCCGTCGATACAGACGAGTTTGCCCGGCCAGTTGAGCTCGCGGTGCACAAGCCGGCCGAACGTCTTGCCGATATCGCCGTCGATCGCCACGAGCAGGAGCTTGATCTTGTCAGGCAGCGGACGCAGCACGCCGAGAATCGCTTCGCCCGCCGCGATTAGGCGCGAATGCTCGGGATCTCCGGTCCAGGCGAATGCGATCCCTATCCCCGGGAGGTCGTCGAAAACAATCTCCTCCAGAGCTCGACGAAGGTCCGCAGCAGTTTGATCCAAGCGTTTCGAATCCAGCGCAATATGAACCACCGGCACATTGCGCACCGGGAGCACGTAGGGGTCGGGAAGATAAATCGTCTTGCCGCTGACCTGTACGCTGAACTGAGAGGCACCAATCGCGGTGGCGCGGATGCGCTGGCCGGGGTCCATCAGGGGCAACCCGCTGCGGCGGCTTAGTTGGAGCGCCAGCTCGTCGGCGAGCGGTTTGGCGATATCGCCGAATTCAGCCGGCTCGCTGCCGAATATGTATTCGGCGACGCCACCGGAGAAGGTCAGCGCCGCCGGCGCGACCTCGCGTGGCAGCGGCTCGGTCAGAAGCAGTGACCGTGCGAGCGTGTCGAGCGGCGAACCGAGAATTATGTCCGCCGCCGCCGCGGCGAGTCTTTGCACGATTTTGCGCCGAACGGTCGGATCGGTAAGGCTCGCGGGGGACAATGCTAAGGAAAGATCATCGGCAACAAGCCGCGCCGATTGATCGATACGGGTCCACGCCGCGCTTGCGTCGGCCGCGATCAGTCGGCCGCCGACCGCGAACGCGGCAAGCCCGATGATGGCGCCGCCGTCGATCAAGGCGAGCTTGGTCGTGCCGCCGCCGATATCGACGTGCAAGACACAAATGCCGCGGCGTTTCGACAGCGCCACGGCGCCCGAGCCGTGCGCGGCAAGCCGAGCTTCGAGCTTGTGGCCGGCGCTGGCGCAGACGAATTTGCCAGCCTGCGCCGCAAACAGTTCATTGATGGCGCGCGCGTTGCGCCGTTTGATCGCCTCGCCCGTGAGGATCACAGCGCCGCAGTCGATCGCGTCGCGGCCAAAGCCCGCGTCGCGGCAGCAGCGTTCGATGAATTCGGCGAGCGCAACGGCGTCGATCAGTCCATCGGGCATAAACGGCGTCAGTAGGATGGGCGAACGCCACGCAATCTCCCGGCTTGTGACGACGAAGCGACTCGACAAGGCTTGCGACTGGCGCTGCAAGCCGACTTTCGCGAACAACAGATGCGAGGTTGAACTTCCAATGTCGATGCCGACGGTCGTGAATTGCAAATTATCTTGCGCCCAGATTGTCCGGGCGATCGCGGTGCGTTCGGCCAGCGTCTCGCTATGCTCGTGGGAAAAGTCGGTCTCGTGCATCGGCAAACAAATTTCGGGCGGAACAAGGTCGTCCACACCGCGACACTAGTTCGTCTGCAAAAGATTTGCGACCGTCTTGATCTCATTGCGGGCGTAGTTCGGCAAGCCGGCGCTGATCGAACTGCCTGAATTGAATGACGACCTGCCCATGAGCACCTGTGCCGGTACCAAATTGCGCAGAACGGGCACTTTATCGAATTCACGCTTTTCGTCGAGGACACTGGCCTTGACCGCTAGTGCCATGAAGGCGGTCACGACGGTCTTGCCGGGATCCGATGGGTGCGCTTGAAAAACTGCAAAGAATTTTCCGAATTTCATGATCTGATTGACGTAGAAGATGCTCTGCTCGAGCACGCCGACCACCGGCGTGCCAAGCGTCGTCAGTTCTTGCAGACCGCTTTGGTCGAAATCAGACGGTGGGCGCGCTGAAAATTCGCTCTGAAAATCGATGTGGTCAGCGACCTTCCGGGTCTCGCGGATTTTGTTTACCAGCATGATCCCTACGGGAATCTTGCCCTCGAGCTTGTAGTTGGATTGGATGCAGATCGACGCTGCAATTCCGGTGCACCATTTACGATCGGGATTGTCGTTGCCGATTCCTTGCTTGTCTTTGAATGTCGCTACATCGGCGGCCGCAATGACTTTGTGGCTTATGGCGGGATCGATCTTCTGCAAAAACGCAAGCGTCACATAGTGCGGCAAATCGATTGTTGTGGAAGGTTTGGCAAGCGCGAACCGCGCTTGCGCAACATACATATAGAGCTTCTCGGTATACGGCTTCTGCCCCGCGTCGACGGCACTTTGTTCTATCATCGGTTCGACATAACCTGGAAAAAGCGCCAGAAATTTTTTTTCGGCGGATTGGCGGCTTGCCCATTGGTCGAAGGGCATCAGCGCCACCTCACCGTTGCTGCCCGTGGGTCCGGTGTGGTCGTTGAATTCGATTGTTCCTGGCACAAGTTGCGCCGCTTCAAAATTGCGCGCCGAGCTTACGTCGTCGATCCGAAATTGTTGCGCCAGCGCAATCGACGGCGAGTACGACGCAACGAACAAGGCGCCACCGAACAGGGCGAGGATCAACGCTGCGGCGCGCCGCATTGAAGAGTTTTTCAAGGAAGATCTGTCAGTTTAGCCGCCCGCCCCAGAAAAATTCACGGAGCGGCGATGGGTTGTCGCTCCGGCGCCAAGGTTGAAAGAGGCCACCCGCCGGAGGTTGGAGCGGCGGTGATCGCCAGTTCGGATAGTAACTTCGTCCTACCCACGGCCCACCACGATTGTAGCCGCCCCAGAAATAGCCGTTGTTGCCCCACTGATCGCCTTCGTAATAATAGCCGTCGCGCGAGGCGAGTTGGTACTGCGTATCCTCGACTTGGCCATTAGCGTCGCGGCGAAAATGCTCGATGAACCCGCCCCCGGCGACGCGACTTCCCGTCATGTAATCGATCGGCGCGTCAACGAGCATGCGCCTGGCTTCGGGCGACGGTCCGCTGAGAAGTGTTTTCGGAGCGATATGTTGCGCCCAAACCGCTTCGATGATCGGCTGGAAGATCGGCAGCGCCACGCGCGCACCCGTTGCATTGGCGCCGAGCGAGCGGCGCTTATGATCGGCATTATCGAAGCCGACCCAGACTGCGACCGTTACATCATTGGTGAAACCGATGAACCAGCCATCCACGGCGTCTTCGGTGGTGCCGGTCTTGCCAGCGACATAAGGCGACAGCCCGGCGATAGCGCGTGCCGTTCCGCGCGCGACCACGCCCTGTAGCATGGTCTTGAGCTGATAAAACGACGCGCGGTCGGCGGCCCCGATCCAAGGCAGCGGCGTCTTCGGATATTCGTAAACCGTATGGCCATTCTCTTCGATCGAATCGATGCCGTGGGGCTGGGGCAGCGCTCCTTCATTGGCGACGGCGGCATAAAAGGTGGCGAGATCGATCATGCGTACCGGCTCGGCGCCAAGCACGAAAGGATAATAGCGCACGCATTGCGTATAGATTTTCGCGGCCATCGCGGTGGCGCAAACCTCATCGAGGCTCTTTTCGGGACTTGAGCTGATCCCGCCGTCGAGCAGATGCGCGGTCACCACGTTGATTGAATTCTCCAGCCCACGCCGCAGCGTGAACAGGCCGCCTTCGTTGTAGTCGGCGTTGCGTGGCGACCAGTAATCCTGCGGGCGCGCATAGCCCCCGTATTCGCGGCTGATCGCGCCGCGACCGTCTATTCCGTCATTGATCGGCGGCAGCGTGATGGGCTCATTGGGAACGAGCGTATTCGGCTGTAGGCCATGTTGCAGCGCCGTCAGGTAAGTCAGCGGCTTCATTGCCGAGCCGGGCTGTCGCTGCGTTTGCGCCGTACGGTTCAATTGACTGAGCGGATAAGAAAAACTGCCGGCCATGGCGAGGATGCGGCCGGTCTTGTTCTCTAGCACGAGCGCGGCGCCTTGCACGGTCGGCCGCACGCGCAGTTGCGCCTGTCCTGTGCTTGGTGTGTTCGTCGCGGCGGACTTGCCTTTCGCCTTGGTATCGACGCTTCGCGGCTCGACAACATGGACATAGACCACATCGTAAAGCCCAAGTCCGCGTCGAATTGCGCCGCTCCATACGGCGAGCGGCAGGATGCGTCCGTCGGGAAGCCCGACGCGGATCGTTTCATCGCCCTTCTTGCCCCCGCCCTTGGACAGCACGACGCCAGGGGTCCAGTGCACGTCATAGAGCGGCAGGCGCATTGATTGCAGCGCTTGCTGCCAAGCCGGCGTGCCGGTACGATTGCCGCTTTCAACTTTTCGGATAGCATCGCTGATATTTGCTTCTGGCCCGCGGAATTGCATTCGCCCGGTTGATAGTTCGTAGCGTGCGAGGCCTTCTTGCAACGCCGCCTCGGCGTCGCGCTGCAATTGCGCATCAATTGTTGAGTGCACGGTATAAGAGCGCGCCGTCAGGCTGGAAACGCCATCCGATTTTGCTTCGCGGCCGAGAAAATCGATGAAATGAAAACCGGTCTCGCGTCGTGGATGCTCGTAGGCGACAAGCTTCGGGGGAGCGGCCAGCGCTTCATCCTTCTGCGCGGGAGTGATGACGCCATCGTCCTGCATGCGTTCCAAGACATATGCGAGGCGCTCTTTAGCCCGCTCCGGACGCCGGTCCGGATTGTAGTAATTCGGTCCCTTCAAGAGACCGGCCAGCACCGCCGCTTGACCGACTGAAAGATCCTTGGCCGATTTCCCGAAATAGGTGCGGGCCGCCATTTCGATGCCCCACGAACCGCGGCCGAGATAAGCGGAATTCAGGTAGAGTTCGAGAATCTCCTTCTTGCTGAGTGTGGTCTCGAGCCGCGACGCCACGATCATCTCGCGAATTTTGCGCTCGTAGGTCACGTCGTCGCCGACCAGAAGATTTTTCACCACCTGCTGTGTGATGGTGGAGCCGCCCTGCGGCCGCCGTGGATTGGCGAGGTCGCCCATAAACGCGCGGATGATGCCGCGCTCGTCGACGCCATGATGCTGATAGAAGCGCCGGTCTTCGGCGGCGACGAAGGCCCTTTGCACCGCCTCGGGAATATCGGCCAGCGAAATCCAGACGCGCCGATTGCCGGGCTCGAAAACGTCGGCGAAGTTCCGCCCACTGCCGTCGAGGACGACGCTCATGCTCGGTAAATGCTTGCCCTTGAGAACATTCTGATCGGGCAGGTCGGCCGCAGCATTATTAAAGAATTCGATGACCTGGCGCATGTCGACGACAGGGTTTGCGATCGGCTCGTTCTTGCAGAATTGCTGATAGGCCGTGCTGAGATCGTTGAAGTTGAGGCCGTGAAAGGCCTCGATCTCGGTGCCCATCGCTTTGGGATCATCGAGCGCGGTCGCGATCAGATCGTCGATATTGATCGATTCGATATCGAAGGCCTGCTTCATATGTGCGCAGCCGTCGCGCAGGAGCTGCACGACCGCGTCCTGATCCTTGTTGGGATCAAACTGCGTCTTGATCGCTTGCGGCTGGGTGGTCACTTGGCTCAGCGCGAGCGCCGTCGCAAAAATCTTGACCAGGATCATGTCCATGGGGAAACGCGCGGGCGACCGGGTTCGGGTGACGCAAGCTAACAACGGCGATTATAGCGATCTGATCCGCACAAAAAGACTTTTTTGCGGGTTTATGAGCGCAGAGCTCCCGCCCAGCCGCAGCAACGTCGTTAATTTGTGGCCGCTGCTGCCCGGATTGGTGCTTATTTGTGCGACTGAGGCCTTGTCAGGACCTGTCAGGATTTGGCCGGTGCCAAGCCCTCGAAATGCCCGCGCCGCTGCAGCAAAGCGAGCAGTGCGAGCGCCGGCAGGCCGGCGACGGCGCAAATGGCGTAGAACCAGGCCCATCCGGTCGCCGCCGCAATGAAGCCCGCAGCCGAAGACAGATAGGTCCGGCCGAAGGCAGCCAACGCGGTCAGGAGCGCATATTGGGTCGCCGTATGCAGGGGATTACGGCATAGAGCGGAGAGATAGGCGACGAAGATGACCGTGCCGACCGCGCTCGTGAAATTCTCGGCAATGATCGCAAACGTGAGCCAGGCGGCGTCGTGGCCGAGCACGGCCTGCCAGGAGAAAGCGAGATTGGCGAGTCCCTGCGCCAAACCTCCGATCCAGAGGCTGGTGGAAAGGGAATAAACGCGCGCAAGCGACCCGCCGGCAAAACCGCCGATCAATGTCGCAGCGAGTCCCACGCCCTTTATGATTGTCGCGTATTCGTTGCGTGAGAAGCCGAGTTCGATCACGAACGGCGCCGTCATCGCGCCGGATAGCGCATCGGTGAACTTGAAAAGGACAACGAAGGCCAACACGGCGATCGCCATGTCACGCGTCAAAAACTCGGAGAACGCGCCGGCTGCCGCTTCCATGACCCGTTGCAGGGTCGATTCCCGTGCCAGGGTCACGACGGCGGCAACCGATTTCGCCGGTTCTTGGGCGACGAGCGTCGTCGCTACGCCGATGAGGACGAGCACTGCCATGACCGCGTAGCCCGCGCTCCACGCGGCATGGTGCGTAAGTCCAAGTCCTTGAAAGCCGCTGACGATAAACAGTGCACCCGCCGTCGAGACCAACATCCCGATGCGGTAAGCAGCGACATATGATGCCATGCCGGCTGCCTGTTCGCTCTCCGCCAAGCTTTCGACGCGGAAGGCATCCACCACGATGTCTTGCGTCGCCGAGGCGGCGGCGACGAGAAGCGCGCCGACGGCCACGATTAATGGTGAAGTCGACGGATTGCATAGCCCAAGAAAAATAATCGCGGCGATGAGCAAAAATTGCGACAGCAGCAACCAACCGCGTCGACGACCGAAACGCCGTGCCAGCAACGGGACGTTCAACGCATCGGTGAGCGGTGCCCAGAGAAACTTGATCGTGTAAGGCGTGCCGACAAGCGCGAACAAGCCGATCGTGCCGAGATTGACGCCAGCTTCGGTCATCCAAACCAATAGCGTCGAGCCCGACAACGCGAGCGGCAGCCCGGACGAGAAGCCAAGGAACATAATCACCAGCACGCGCGGCTTGAGATAAACTGCGAGCGTCTCGGCCAGAGACGGAGGCGTGCCTGTATCCGGACTAGGAACTTCCGACGGCACAACCATGCGCCGCTACTCGCCCGCTTGCAATTTCAATGTCGGTGGCGCAATGCCATCGGCCGCTTCGGCGCGCAGCTCCACCTCCTGTATGCGATCGCCATGCGCTTCGATTTTGCCGATGGACACGATGGCTTGCCGGATGTCCTCGCTTGCCTGATTGAAATGGTTTTGCAATTTGCGGACCCGCTCTCCTAGCAAACTGACATCCTTGACCAGACGCACGACCTCATCCCGAATTTGATCGGCGGCCTCCCGCATGCGGATGTCTTTTTGGATTTGCTGCACCATCTGGATGGCAAGCGAAAGGAGCGACGGCGACACGATCACCACGCGCGCGCGGTAGGCGCGCTGAAACAAGTCGTCAAAGCCCTCATAAAGTTCGGCATAGACCGATTCCGACGGCACGAACATCAAAGCAACTTCATAGGTCTCGCCAGGAATCAAATATTTCGTGCCGATATCGGCGATGTGCTTGCCGATGTCAGCACGCAAGCGCTGTGCCGCCGCTCTGCGCTCCTCCTCGGATTTAGCGTCCCGATGAGCGGTGACCGCTTCCAGCGGAAACTTGGCATCGATTGCCATTGGCCGTTTGTCCGGCAGGAACACGCAGCAATCGGGCCGGGTGCGATTCGATAATGTGTGCTGAAACTCATAGGCGCCCTTAGGCAGCCCGTCTTGGATGATCGCTTCCATGCGCAATTGGCCAAACGCGCCGCGCGACTGCTTGTTGGCGAGGACGCCTTGCAGCGAGGTTACCTCAGTGGCAAGCGCTGTGATGTTCTTCTGCGCATTGTCGATGACGGCCAGACGTTCGTGCAGCTTTTGCAAATTTTCGGCCGTGTGCTGGGTAGTCTTCTGCAACGAATCGCCGACCCTGTGCGTCACCGTGTCGAGCCGTTCGTTGACCGCGTGCTGAACCTGCGACTGCCGCTCGGCGAGCATTCTGATCATTGCCTCAAGCCGCGTCGCGCTGTCGTACTGCGCTTGCATCAGCTCCGAGATAACCGCGCTCTTGCCCTCGGCAGGCGACCGCGCCCGCCACCACGCGAGGCCGAGCGCAGCAAGACCGGCCAGCGCCAGCACAATAAGCCCAAAGGTCGGGACCAGGGTCAGGACGGTGTCGGTCATGCTCCGCTCGGCGATTCGAGTTAAGCGATTCGGGTCCGGAACGAAGAGCGAACGGTCATAGCCGCTTAGCGCCGGATGCGCAAACAAAACCGGCGCATTGACCCCGCTTTACGCACCCCTTACATCGCCGGGCATGGTGGTGTGAAATGGCCGTGCGCGAGATCATCAAGCTCCCGGACAAGCGCCTGCGACTCGTCTCGGAGCCGGTGAAACAGATCGACGCCGCCATTCGCAAGCTCGTCGATGACATGTTCGAGACGATGTACAAGGCGCCGGGCATCGGCCTTGCTGCGATTCAGGTCGGCATCGCCAAGCGCGTCATCACCCTGGACTTATCGAAGAAGGAGGACGATCACGAGCCGCAGGTCTTCATCAATCCGGAAATCACCTGGCGGTCGGAGGAGCGTGCCAAGTTCGAGGAAGGCTGCTTGTCGATTCCGGATTATTATGAGGAAGTCGAGCGGCCGGCCGAGGTAAAGGTCAGATATCTCGACGTTAGCGGCAAAAAGCACGAGATCGATGCGAAGGGCCTGTTGGCAACCTGCCTGCAGCATGAGATCGATCACACCAATGGCGTGCTGTTTATCGATCACCTCTCGAAGCTCAAGCGCGATCGGGTCATCAAAAAGTTCGCCAAAGCAGCCAAGAGCGGCGCGTCCAAGAAGGCGGAGGCGTAATTGCCGCTCCGCCTGGTTTTCATGGGCACACCGGAATTCGCGGTGCCCACATTGGGCGCGATCGTCGGCGGCGGGCACAAGATGGTTGCAGTCTATACCCGGCCGCCACGGCCCGCTGGGCGCGGAATGTCGGTTCAGGCTTCGCCGGTTGCCCATGAAGCCAAACGCTTCGGCTTGCCGGTATACATGCCCAAATCTTTGCAAGGATCGAGCGCGGTCGATGCCGTGCTGGCGCATCACGCCGATGCCGCCATCGTGGTGGCTTATGGCCTGATCCTGCCGAAGCCGATCCTGGATGTTTTTCCCCGCGGCTGTTTCAATTTGCACGCCTCGCTATTGCCGCGCTGGCGTGGCGCGGCGCCAATTCACCGCGCGATCATGGCGGGCGACCGCGAGACTGGCGTCACGGTGATGAAGTTGGAAGAAGGCCTCGATGCCGGGCCAATCGCCACCGTGGGCGAGGCCATGACGGAACGCGTGAGCATCGGTCCGGATGCGACCGCCGGCGATCTGCACGATGAGCTCGCTCGGCTTGGCGCCGGCCTTATGTTGCGGGCGCTCGCAGCGGTTGACAAAGGGGCATTGCGGCTGACGCCGCAACCCACCGCGGGGGCGACCTATGCCAATAAAATCGAGAAGAGCGAGACGCGCCTCGACTGGAAGCAACCCTGGAACAAGGTCCACGATCATTGCCGCGGACTGTCGCCATTTCCGGGCGCCTGGTTCGAGTCTGCAAGCACCGGGCGCATCAAGGTTCTGCGCACTACGAAGGCCAGCGGCTCCGGCGAACCCGGCCGCGTACTCGACGATGCATTGACTGTCGCTTGTGGGGAGGGTGCGATCCGGCTCCTCGAATTGCAGCGCGCCGGGCGGCAACCGATGCGTGCCGAAGAATTTTTACGCGGCATGCCGATCCAACGCGGCAGCGTTCTTCATTGACGCCGGCGAGATGCAGCGATGCCCCGCTACAAGCTCACGATCGAATATGACGGCGCGCCGTTCGTCGGTTGGCAGGCGCAGGATAACGGCGTGTCCGTGCAGGGCGTGCTGGCCGATGCGATCGCCGCTTTTGCCGGTGAGCGGGTGACAATCGGCGCGGCCGGACGGACCGATGCCGGCGTCCATGCCCTGGGTCAGGTCGCTCATGTCGATCTGAGTAAGGACTGGGACGGTGACACCGTGCGTGACGCCACCAATTTCCACTTACGACCCCATCCAGTCGCGGTGCTCGCGGCCGAACGCGTAGCGCCGGATTTCGACGCTCGGTTCTCGGCCATAAAACGCCATTATCTCTATCGCGTGATCAACCGGCGCGCCGATCTCGCACTCGATCACAACCGTGCTTTGCGAGTGCCGCGTCCGCTTGATGCCGAGGCGATGCACGCCGCCGCGCAGCGGCTCATCGGCCGACACGACTTTACGACATTCCGCTCCACCGAATGCCAGGCGAAGTCGCCGGTGAAAACGCTCGATCGCCTGGACGTCACACGGGCTGGCGACGAGATACGCTTTAGGGCTTCGGCGCGCTCTTTCCTACAGCACCAGGTGCGGTCGATGGTCGGCTCACTGATCCATGTCGGCGAAGGCAAGTGGAGCGCCGACGACCTCGTGGCAGTGCTCGCCGCGCGCAATCGCGCAGCCTGCGGTCAAGTTGCGCCGCCTCAAGGACTATATTTGATAAAGGTCGATTATTAATCGGCCAGCGTAGCGAGCGGCGCGTCGAAATATTGTTCGATGATCCGCCGGTAAATCGCAGTCAATGTTGTCAAATCGGCAAGCGGCACGCGTTCGTCGACTTGGTGCATGGTTTGCCCAACCAAGCCAAATTCCAGGACCGGGCAATAGTCCTTGATGAATCGCGCGTCGGAGGTGCCGCCGCTCGTTGAAAGCTTCGGGTGCAGCCCGGTAATTTCGGCAATGGCTACGCTGGCAAGCTCTGTGAACGCGCCGGGCTTGGTGACAAAGACATCCGCGTTGGACGGCTGCCACTCGAATGAATAACGCACGTGGCCCGCAGCCGCGGTTTTGGCGCGCCGTTCGATCAAGGTCTTCAGCGCAGTCTGGCTGTGACGGTCGTTGTAGCGGATGTTGAAACGCGCGCGCGCTTCGCCGGGAATGAGATTGACCGTCGTGTTGCCGACGTCGACCGACGTGAATTCCAGATGCGACGGCGAAAAGTGTTCGTTGCCTTCGTCGAGCGGCGCCTGCAAAGCCGCGATCAAGCTTACAAGTCCTGGAATCGGATTATCGGAACGCTCCGGGTATGCAACGTGGCCTTGGCGGCCGGTGACGATCAAGGTGCCGTTGAGCGAACCGCGGCGTCCGACCTTGATCGTGTCGCCAATGACTTCGAGATTGCTCGGTTCGCCGAGAATGCAATGATCGAAGCTCTCGCCGCGGTCACCCGCCCACTTGAGAAGCTTGACCGTGCCGTTGACCGCAACGCTCTCCTCATCGCCGGTGATGAGGAGCGAGATCGAGCCTTTCGGTTTGCCGCCGTGCGCTTCCAGATAGTCAAGCGCGGCGGCGACAAAGCAGGCAATGCCGCCCTTCATGTCGACGGCGCCGCGGCCATACAGGCCCTTCTCGGCAACCTCCCCGGCAAATGGCGGATGCGACCACGCGCTTTCGTTACCAGGCGGGACGACGTCGGTGTGCCCCGCGAATAACAGGTTCGGTCGCGCGCTGCCGATCCGGGCATAAAGGTTGTCGACCGGCGCGGTGCCCGGTTCGGCGAAGATCGCGCGATGCACCTCGAAGCCTGATCGCGTCAAAAGCTCTTGAAGGTAAGAGAGCGCGCCGCCTTCGTCGGGAGTAATGGAGCGGCAGCGGATCAGCTCGGAAGCGATCGCGACAGGATCGGCGGTCATGGCGCATCAATGAGAAGCAAGAGGATCTGGTCCATGCTGGTTCGGGCCGATCGTGCCCCGCCGAAAGCCGAGCTCGATCAAGAGCGCCAAGCCAAGCACGGTGAATGGCACTGCGATCATGATGGACATCAGGCTGGGCTGCTCTCTCGTGCCCGTCAATCCCAACACCGTCAGCAAGTCGAGCAGAGCCCCGCCGCCGAAGAAGATAATCAGGAGCCAGAGCGGCAAATTGCGATCGTGAGCGCGTTTGGCGGCGATAGCAAACTCTGGGTATGTGAAAGCGAGGTCGACGATGGCGCTAAGGCGATCGCCCTGGAGCGATTCCGCAATGACGTGGCAGAAAATCTCGGCAACCGTAATGACCGCCATTGCGATCCAGAATGGCTGGCGACTGATCCGGCCTTCGAAGCTATTCAGTAGATAGGCCCAATCCATCGCGCGCCGACCATTCGTTCTTTGTCGCGGTTCAGTCGCGCAGCAATTCATTAATGCTGGTCTTGCTACGCGTCTTTTCGTCGACGCGCTTGACGATGACCGCGCAATAAAGATTGGGCGTGGCTACGCCGCCTTTGCCGGGTTTGCCCGGCATCGTGCCGGGCACGACGACGGAGTAGGGGGGCACTTCACCTTGCATCGCCTCTCCGGACTCGCGATCGATGATCTTGGTCGAGGCGCCGATGAACACACCCATCGAGAGCACGGAACCTTCGCGCACGATCACGCCCTCAGCGACCTCGGAGCGCGCGCCGATAAAGCAGTTGTCTTCGATGACGACAGGTCCGGCCTGAATCGGTTCGAGCACGCCGCCAATGCCGGCACCGCCGGATATATGGCAGTTCTTGCCGATCTGGGCACATGAACCGACGGTCGCCCAGGTGTCGATCATGGTGCCCTGGTCGATATAGGCGCCCAGATTGACGAAACTCGGCATCAGCACCACGCCAGGGGCGATATAGGCCGAGCGCCGCACGACGCAGCCCGGCACTGCGCGAAACCCGGCCGCGCGAAAGCGGTTTTCACCCCAATGATCGAACTTGGATGGGACCTTGTCCCACCACGCAGCATGGCCCGGTCCCCCCGGGATTTCGCTCATATCGTTAAGACGGAACGACAGTAGCACCGCCTTCTTAAGCCACTGATTGACGCGCCAGGATCCGTCACTTTGGCGTTCCGCAACGCGAGCCGCGCCGCGGTCCAAGAGGTCGAGCGCATGCTCGACCGCATTGCGGATAACCCCTTTGGTGGCTGGGCTTAATTCATCGCGCCGATCAAAGGCAGTGTCGATCGTCCGGGCGAGTTCGGCTGAGGACATTGGCAAATCCGTGCTGGCGGTTTGTCCGGTCGTTCTGGGGCGATGTCAAGCAAGCCCAAATCCGAGGGAGCGTTAACCGAAACCGGCGGCTGATCGGTGCTCCGGCGGGATTGTAACTTTTCTTGCAAGGCCGGCCGATAGGCGATGATGCAACCGAAGAACCTGCAATGATTACGATGGGAATAGGCCTCGTTGCCGGCGTCTTTTACTGGCTCGCCTCGTACAACTGGCGTTCTGGATTTTGATTTACGCGACCGTGTACGGCGCGCTAGGAATCTTGCGCTGCGACGATCATGCCCGGCCGATCTATCGGGAGGATTCCGAGTTTACTGTCGCGCTACTCATGTCTGTCGCCTGGCACATCGGCGGGTTGGCCGGCTATCTTTGAGCTGTCGCCACTCGAAATGCCATGCAAAAAGTTGGTGAGATCGTCGGTGACGTGATCGACGTGCACCGCATCGCGACCGGCGAGCTCCCACTCCTCGCGCAGGACCGCGCGGGCGCCCTCGGGAACGACCAGCACCGTGATCATGCCGAGTGCGTGCGGCACTTCCAGATTGCGTGCGAGATCCTCGAAAATCGCAGCGCGGCGCGCGTCCACCTGATGGCGCGCAAGGAACCGCTCATACACGATAGGCCGCGGCTTCGGCTCAAGCTTGGCCGCCGTGATATCGAAGACCGCGTCGAAGTGCTGTTCGATCCCAAGCCGCCGCATCACCGCATCGGCGTGACGGCGAGTGCCGTTGGTAAGAATGAATTTGCGGCCTGGCAGCGCCGCGATTGCGGCGCCGAGCGCCGGATTGGGCGTCAATGGCGAATGATCGATCTGATGCACGATTTCGAGAAATTGGTCAGGGTCGAGACCGTGCTCCTCCATTAATCCGCGCAGCGTCGTGCCGTAGCGCCGATAGTAATCCTTTTGCAGGCGCAAGGCCTCGTCGTGCGTGACTTTTAGGAAGTCGACAATGTAGTCGCGGATGCGTATATCGACTTGCTGCCACAGATTGAGGTGGTGTGGATAGAGCGTATTGTCGAGATCGAAAATCCATGTATCGATTTTTTTGAAAGTCGCAGCGTCGGTCGACGCCAAACCGCCAGGGTGCCGCGCACCTGCCGGTTTTCTCGCCGACTCTTTGTTGCCATTTTTCTCGACGAGGAAGTTTCGCCTTCGCCGAATCATTATTGAAACATTCAAATCCAACAGGTGAATATGCCGCACCCAGGCCAATCGATGCGACATGCTTTGCGCAAATCTATGCCATTTGTCTGGGCGTTGCTAATCGGTACCCTGGCCGGTGGATTCGTCGCGGCCCTGGCAGCGTTCGCCGCGCATCGTTGAAGCGGCCGCTTGCGGCGGCTCGATAACTAACCGCGCCACGCAGTGGCCGGCAGCAAGCCCTTCAATGCTCCATCATGTAGGCGTACTGGGTCACGCTCGCCTTCCATGGCCAGCCGTAGGACGCAACGCGCAAGTTCGTCGGGCTTCACTGTTCGGTTGCCGATTGCTTTTAGAGTGAGCCAAGCTTCGTCAAAAGCTGCTTCCAGGAGCACGAGTGTCTGGGGATCGAACGAGCTGTTGTGGAAGCCGCGCATTGCCCCACCCTCGATTTGTACGAACGATTTGGGTGATTAGCCAAAGCTTCGGCGCAAACTTGGCCAAGTTTGTGACAATCGGCACGAACTGTGGCGCGCGAGAATGCGGCTCGCCGATTCGTGACACGCGGGATTAGTCCAAACGCCTGTAGTTTGTCGGGTAAGTAAGAGGCGAGATTAATTCAACGGAACAATTCAAATGCTCGCGACGCGACCGTATGCGGAGTCGGTAGGCTACCTCCAGACCTGGAATGCAATCAAAGCAACCAGCATTATGATGACCCCGGTCGCTTGAACCGGCGTGACGACCTCTCCGAGGACAACAACAGTGCTGAGCACGGTCGCGCTCAATGGCTCAAGATGCAGCCAAGGCGGTGCACGCGATCGCCAAACGGGGAAGAACTCATTCGCTGCCAAATATCACAGGGCAGGATCAGCGGCGAAACAATGTGCCGGCGCCAAGCTCGGTGAACAATTCGAGCAGTACGGCGTGCGGGACCTTGCCGTCGAGGATGACAACGGCTTCCACGCCGCGTTCGAGCGCGTCGATGCAGGTTTCGACCTTGGGGATCATTCCACCGGAAATCGTCCCGTCTGCGATCAAGCGGCGCGTCTCGTTCGCCGTAAGCTCTTTGATGAGCTTTTTCGACTTGTCGAACACGCCAGCGACATTGGTAAGGAGCAAGAGACGCTTGGCCTTCAACGCGCCGGCAATCGCGCCGGCAAACGTGTCGGCGTTGACATTGTATGTCCCGCCATTCGCCCCGGCAGCAACCGGCGCCAAAACCGGAATGAGCTTGCGTCCGAGAACCTGATCGAGAACCGTGGTATCGACTTGCTCCGGCTCGCCGACGAATCCAAGATCAACAATCTTCTCGATCGCGGAATCTGGATCGACCACGGTGCGCGCAAGCTTGCGCGCCACCACCATGTTGCCGTCCTTGCCGCACAGGCCGATCGCTTTACCGCCCGCCTCGTTGATGTAGCCGACCATTTGTTTGTTGATCGATCCGGCGAGCACCATTTCAACGATTTCGAGCGTTGCTTCATCGGTGACCCGCAATCCGGCGGCATATTGCGATTTGACGCCAACTCTTTTCAGCATGGCTTCAATTTGCGGCCCGCCGCCATGCACCACCACGGGATTGATGGCAGTCTGTTCTAAAAGCACGATGTCGCGGGCAAATTCCCGCGCCAAGCTCTCCTCGCCCATGGCATGGCCGCCGTATTTCACGACGACGGTGGCCTCGTCGTAGCGCTGCATATACGGCAGGGCTTCCGCCAGAATTTGAGCCTGCTGAAACGGCGTCACGTCCATGAGCAACTCCTTATCGCCACGTGCGGCTATTTAGCCGCGGCCGGCAAGGGGAGAAAGGGCCAATTGGTGAAGAAGTCAAAGTAACGGCAAAATCGGCTGCCCGCGCTCAGCGACAAGCCGCGCGATCGCCGCGCGCAGGCAGTCGATGCCGTCGCGGTTGCGGGCCGATGTGGCGATCAGCTCGGCAAAAGCCGCCGGTCGTTTTTTCATGTCGGCATTGATCGCGTGGGAGCGTTCGGCAAGCGCGGCGTCGCCGACCTGGTCACATTTGGTAAGGATGATTTGGTAGCTGACGGCTGCCTGGCCCAAAGTGCCGAGAATAGCGTTGTCGGCCGGCTTGAGGCCGTGGCGCGCGTCGATCAAGAGATAAACCCGCGCCAGGTTCACTCGATTATGCAAATACCCCTGTACCAGCCGCGACCACGCCGCCGCGTTGTTTTTTCCAGCGGCGGCATAGCCATAACCGGGCATGTCGACGAGTGTGAGTTGGTGTGCTCCAGCGAAGAAGATCAATTGTTGCGTGCGGCCCGGCGTGTTTGAAGTGCGGGCCAAGGCGCGCCGGCCGGTCAGCGTATTGATGAGCGAAGATTTGCCGACATTCGAACGGCCGGCGAAGGCAATCTCGGTCGCGGCCGGCGTCGGGAGCGTCGCCAGGCTTCCGGTCGCAGCAACGAAACTCCATTCTCCTGCAAACAACCGGCGGCCCGCTTCGAATTCAGTAGCGGTAAAGTCCAGCGTCTGCGCGGTTGGGCTCACGGGATCGCGTCCATGCCGGCTGCCCCCGGAACCAAAACCGCGGTATACCGTTCCTCCCGAGGTCCGATTTGGCTTTCGGTCCGATTCGTGCGGGAGGAGGAAATGGACGATTGGTCGAGCGTTCGGCTGTGCGACGTGGTGAACCTCGTCCTCGGCAGCGTGCTCTTCTTTTCGCCCTGGCTCTTTGATCTGTCCTCGGGCGCGCAATGGCAGACCGCCTCGACGGTCGGCATCATCATCGCAGTGCTTTCGATCGCGGCGCTTGCGGCCTTTGCGATCTGGGAAGAATGGTTCATTTTGGGTGCCGGGATTGGGCTAATCGTATCGCCCTGGTTGCTTGGCTTCCAGAACAGCGACGCCATGATTGTCGACGTCGTTGTCGGACTGATCGTGGCGGTCCTGGCGGGTTTCGAGGTCTGGCTGACCCGTCATAAAGTGCAAGTGCCGACGGCCACTTAGGATGGGCCCAGCCGAGGAAGGTACAAAAAGAAAAGGGGGACACCATCTGCGTCCCCCGCTCCAACCCCCCGTTCAATCGACGAGCTTTAGGCCGGGTCCTCCACATACTGGTGGCGCCACTCATTCGACGTAGGGGCATAGGCTTGGTTCTTGGCGACGCCTTGATAGGGCGCCGCCGCAGCAACGGCCGAAATTCCTATTTGCCCATAGCATGCATCGAGCGTCGGCACGGTGGAATTGTCTACGCCGGAAACTTCCTTGAGATCAGTGGTTTGGGTCGTTGTTCTGGCAGCCTTGGCAGTCATATCCGGCATACAAAACCCGTTGATTAATTACATTCAAATTTTGGGCGGTGAGTGCGACGGAAATGGGCGGCAAATCGTGCGTTGCCGTGACATTTCCGGCCGATCGAGACGCAAATACCTGCACAGGTCTGGTAAACCCTTGCTTAAGCGCTGGCGAACATACTTTGGTCTGCGATCGGTCGAGTTCCAGCGTGGGCGCCGCCCCGAGTTATCCACCAGGCGCCAAGGACTGCGGCATTCCTGCCACAGTCGGCGCCGACCTTGCTGCCATACCGCGCTAACGTCTGGCACCGCCGCGACGCTTTAGGTATTTGGAAGTGACGGAGAGTAAACGACCGGCCGCAAGGCCGGGGTGGGGAGAGTTACCGAGTCATGACGGCACGTTTCATTGCCTTTGTCATTGCCGGGCTAACGCTCGGCGGCTGCATGCAAGAGACGCTCGCGCCGGTATCGGAAGCTGGCTGGAAGCCTCGCGATAAGCAGCTCATGGCAAACCTGCCCTACGCGCAGGCTTCGATCCCGGAGCAATTCAAGCGCCACATCGTTGACTACACCCGCAAGGAGGCGCCTGGGTCGATCGTCATCGATAGCGATAACAAATTCCTCTACTACGTGCTGCCGAAGGGACAGGCGATCCGCTACGGCATCGCCGTGGGCGAAGAGGCGCAGGCCTGGAGCGGGATCGCCAAGATCGGCCGTCTCGAAGAATGGCCGGCCTGGGTACCGACCCCTGGTGAGCAACAGCGGCTTGGTCCTTTGCCGGCCTATGTCACCGGTGGGCCGCATAATCCGATGGGCGCGCGCGGTATGTATCTCTATTCTGGCAACAAAGACACACTGTACCGCATTCACGGCACCAATCAGCCGGAATATATCGGTCAGGCGATTTCGTCGGGCTGTATTCGCATGACCAACGAGGACGCGATCGATCTCTACGGTCGCGTCAAGATCGGAACGATCGTAGTTGTATTGGCGCCAAAGCAGGGCGAGGCGTTCAGCTTGGCGTCATTTCCTGAGCCTAAGGCGGGGGGCCGGATGTACTGATCGCCAGGCGCGATCAGGCGAAAGACGGCGCCGGCTCGTCCGGCGCCGTTCTTTTTTGTGCGCCCGATCTCAAGCCTCGTTGAGGCGTTCGCGCCGCACCCAATCGAAAGTCTTGTCGAGAGCGCGGTCGAGGCGATCGAACAGTTCATCGATCTCCTCCGCGCTGATGATCAGCGGCGGACACAGCGTCAGCACGTCGCCAAGCACCGCACGCACGATCACACCTTCCTGCTCGGCACAGCGGACCGCGCGCGCACCGACGCCGTGCGCCGCTGCAAATGACCGGCGGCTTGCTTTGTCTGCCACCAATTCAACACCGCCGATGAGACCAAGTCCGCGTGCCTGGCCCACGAGCGGATGAGCATTGAGCGCCGCCAATCGGCTTTGGAATTTGGGTGCCTGCTCGGCGGCGCGCTCGAATATGCGGTCGCGTGCGTAGATTTCGATCGCTTTGAGCGCCACTGCGGCCGCGACCGGATGTCCGCCATAGGTAAACCCGTGACCGAATACGCCGATTTTTTTACTTTCCGCGAGCAGCGCCTGATACATCATCTCCGGAATCATGACGCCGGCGATCGGGAGATAGGCTGAAGAAAGTGCCTTAGCAATTGAGATCGCATGCGGAACAAAGTTGAGTTTTTGGCAGCCGAATGCCGTGCCAAGTCGGCCAAAACCGCAGATGACTTCGTCACTCACCATGAACACGTCGTGCTTGGCGCAAACCGCCATGACCTTCTCGAAATAGCTTCGCGGCGGCACGATCACGCCACCGGCTCCCATGACCGGCTCAGCGATGAAGGCGGCTACGGTCTCAGGGCCTTCCTTCACGATCATCTCGTCGAGTTCGGCGGCGAGCCGGGTTGCAAATTCCTCTTCGCTCTCGCCCTCTTGCCCGAAGCGGTAGTAATGCGGGCAGCCGGCGTGCAAGAAACCGGGGAGCGGGAGGTCGAAATCGCGATGATTGGCGGGTAAGCCGGTCAATGATGCCGCTGCCACGGTGACACCGTGATACGCTTTCATTCGGCTGATGATTTTCTTTTTGTGCGGCCGGCCCAGCGCATTGTTGAGATACCAGATGAGCTTGACCTGCGTGTCATTGGCTTCGGAGCCGGAATTGCAAAAGAACACCTTTGAGATCGGGACCGGCGCGATCTCCTTAAGTTTTTCGGCAAGTTCGATCGCGGGATCGTGGCTTCGGCCGGTGAACAGATGAGCAAAGGAGAGCTTGCGCATCTGCTCGGCGGCGACTTCGACGAGCTCCTCATTGCCGTAGCCGAGCGCGGTGCACCAGAGTCCGGCCATGCCTTCGATATAGGCCTTACCAGTAGTGTCGTAGACATAGATGCCGCGCGCACGTTCAATAATAAGCGGCCCGCTCTCACGAAAGCTGGCGAGATTGATGTACGGATGCACCAGCGTTTCGACGTCGCGGGCGGCAAGATTACTCAGCGAAGACATTCGGGCCTGCTGCATGTTCGGGATTATGGAGCGGGATTGTTTTTCAGCCGGTTGCTAGTCAGATTTGCTGTCCTTGGGCGCGGTCGCGGCAGCGGCACATCTTCCGGAAGAATTTCTCCCGCTTGTTCGCCCGCATTGTCGGATGCAGGCGGCTGGCCCTGCGCTTGCGCGACTGGCGGCTCGCGAATGTCCCATTGGCAAAGTTTGTAGCCGTTGCGGCGATCGGCCAAATCCACGTGTATGTGCTCCTCGTGATAACCATCCGAGCCCGGCCCCAGCACAGTTGAAAAACGTGCGCAGGCAGTTGAACGGATTTTCTCGCGCCAATCCCTTTCGACTTTCACATCGGTCAGTCCAAGTTCACGGCCATCGGCAAGTTTGAAAGCCCGAATGTCAAGTGCATCGGCGCGGCCATGCTCGCTCAGCGCTGCCGCGCGCACTCTATTGCGGCCACGACATTCGTACGAATCGAAATTGTCGAGGACACGAAGCGGAGGGCCAAACTCGGCGAGTGAGGGTGCGACCTCATTTCGCACCCACTCGGTGATTTGCTCTGCGATAGGGCAGCGCAACGTCGCCGGCGGGGTTAGCGCAACCTTGCTCTGGTCAGGGAGCAGAATTGCTTGAAGCTGCACGGCGTCAGGGGCGCCGCAGTCGCCTGGGCCGACGAGCGTGCCGAGCGCCTGGAAGACGGCGGTCTTAGCGAGGCGCACCTGGCAGGTAGACGGGGGCGCCGGCGTCGGGCTGGCGCCGCCCGAATCCGGAAAAGAGGCATAGCTCTCTTGTGGCGGGGCAAATTGCTCGTGGATAACGGCGGGCATTGACAGTACAGCGCGGCCTCGCTCCGAACGATGCGCGGCAGGGGCCTGCGAACCATTTTGTGCTGCAACCCCGGTAACCGCGCTCAACAACGCGGCAATGCTTATGGCCATTGCAGCACTGAGTTTCACGCTGACGTTCCAACGCAATCGAGCAGGGGTTCACCGAGCATATGGGTCATGGTTAGAGGATGCCCGACGATCGTGGAAGCTCTTTTGCAAAATGGTGACCTTTCGCTCAGTAGGGGAGTTTGCCTGGCCGCAACATCCGATTAATTTGGGCGGGACTGCCGCCTGGGTGATACGGCAGTGCAATACGCGACGGAATTCTATGCGGTTGGTACCGTGTAAGATCGTGCCTGAAACGGGAGGAAACCAATGCTGGGCCTGATGCAGGACTGGCCGCTTTTGTGTCATCGCATCATCGATCATGCCGCGACCAATGCGGCTGAGCGGCCTATCGTCTCGCGCTCCATCGAAGGGCCGATGCACACAACGAACTATGCCGAGATTCGTCGTCGCGCGCTCCGCGTCGCGCAGCGGCTCGAACGCGACGGCGTGCGGCTTGGTGACCGGGTGGCAACGCTTGCTTGGAATACTTGGCGGCATCTCGAGAGCTGGTACGGCATTCTCGGAATCGGCGCGATCTATCATACGGTCAATCCGCGCTTGTTCACCGATCAGATCGCGTGGATCATCAATCATGCGGAAGACTGCGTGATCATGACCGACGTCACGTTCTTGCCGCTACTCGAGAAGATAGCCGATCGAATTCCCACCATCCAACGTACGATCGTGTTCTGCGAGGGTGCCAATCTGCCGGCGACCTCACTTCAAAACGCGGTCGCCTATGAGGACTGGCTTGCCGAAGCCGACGGCGACTTCGCCTGGAAATCGTTCGATGAAAACACCGCGGCCGGCATGTGCTACACGTCGGGGACGACCGGAAATCCCAAGGGCGTCCTTTACTCGCACCGCTCCAATGTGCTGCACGCGATGACGGCGTCGCGGCCCGACATGATTGGAATCTCGGGGCGCGACATCGCCATGCCCGTAGTGCCATTGTTTCATGCCAATGGCTGGGCGATTGGCTTTGCCGCGCCAATGGCTGGGGCGGCGCTGGTGCTGCCAGGGTCAAAACTCGACGGGCCGTCGATATACCAGTTGCTCACCGATTACAAAGTCACATGCACCGCGGCCGTGCCGACGGTCTGGCTGGCGTTGTTGCAAGAGCTGGAAAAAACCGGCGGCAAGCTGCCTTATTTGCGACGGGTCGTGATCGGCGGCTCCGCATGTCCACGTGCCATGATTTCAACTTTCCAAGATACCTACGGCGTCGAAGTCACTCACGCCTGGGGCATGACCGAGATGAGCCCCCTCGGCACCACCTGTTCGCTCAAAGCCGAATATGCCGGGCTTAAAGGCGACGCACTCCTCGACATCTTGCAGAAGCAGGGTCACTCGCCCTTCGGCGTCGAGATGAAAATCACCGACGACCAAGGCAGGCGCATGCCATGGGACGGCAAGACCTTCGGTCGCCTCAAAGTCCGCGGTCCTGCCATTGCCAAGTCCTATTTCAAGGACGACAGCAATATTCTCGACGAAGAAGGATTTTTCGACACCGGCGACGTCGGCACTATGGATCACTACGGCTATCTGAATATTACCGACCGCTCAAAAGACGTAATCAAATCCGGCGGTGAATGGATTTCCTCGATCGAACTGGAAAATTTGGCGGTCGGTCACCCAAAAATCGCGGAAGCTGCCGTGATCGGCATACGCCATCCAAAATGGGATGAGCGGCCGCTCCTGGTCGTCGTTCTCAAGAAGGATGCGAAAGTGAGCAAAGAAGAACTGCTGGCCTATCTCGAGGGCAAGGTCGCCAAGTGGTGGATGCCGGACGACGTTGCGTTCGTGAATGAAATTCCCCACACGGCGACCGGGAAGATCCAAAAGACGGTCTTGCGCGCTCAGTTCAAAGATTACGTGCTGCCGAGCGCCGCAGCTTAGCGTGAGCGCTCGCTGGTCACCGCGCACACGGCTAACGAAACGCGTTGTAAGCCATTTTGTTGCATTGCAATACAAACATGCGGTGATGCATAGAGCGCATAGCGAAAGCTGACTGAATCCTAATTTCTCGAGAAAATTTTATGTATATCAATGTCTTGATACGGTTCGACTAGACTCATTATGGTCGCATTTATTGCACGCTTTGGCCCAAAGCCTTGCCTGGAATGATGCGTCGCACAATGACCACAATTCGTTGGTCATAGCGCACTGCAGTTCGCGAGCCGCGAACCCAATCACCCTTCCCATCAACAATCAAACAGGATGGTCATGGCTGTTACTAGCCTCAAGAAGACTTTGTTTGCCTCAGCTCTTGTCGGTGCCGCCGTCGCACTACCGGTTGCGGCATCTGCGCAGAGTGGAATTGCCTCCGTCTATGCCTATGGAGGGAGCCGCACCGCCAGCGGTGAGCGCGCAGCCCCCGGTGGGTTGACCGCTGCACATCGTACGCTGCCGTTCGGCACCATGGTGCGGGTCACCAACAGGAGTAGCGGGCGCTCAGTTGTGGTGCGGATCAATGATCGTGGGCCCTTCGTCCGCGGCCGCATCATCGACTTGACGCCAGCGGCGGCGCGAGCACTCGGTTTCTCCGGGCTTGCCAATGTGGAGGTCGATGTCGTGGGCCGCAGTTAAACGCCCGGCGTGACGAAGTTCGGCTAGATTCCCAGGCGAACTTGAACGGGAGGCTTGTGCTTAACCTTGAGAGAAACAGCACGTCATTCGGCCGGCTGTTTCGGCTTCGGCTTGACGAATGTGCTTTTCAGATTGTCCCACAGCTCAATCTTGGCGCCATTGCGGTGCATAATTACGCTCTGCTGGATAACCGAGAGCGTGTTGTTCCAGGCCCAATAGATCACCAGCCCGGCGGGGAATGCCGCCAGCATGAAAGTGAAAATAAGTGGCATCCAGTTGAAGATAACCTGCTGAGTGGGATCAGGCGGCGTCGGATTGAGTTTCATCTGCACCCACATGGTCACGCCCATGATGGCCGGCCACGCGCCGAGATGCAGGAAGCTCGAATACAGCCCCGGATCGAACGGAATAAGCCCGAACAAATTGAAAATATTGGTCGGATCGCCAGCCGAGAGGTCGTGGATCCAGCCGTAGAACGGTGCATGCCGCATTTCGATCGTGACGAACAGCACTTTATATAGCGAGAAGAATACCGGGATCTGGATCGCAATCGGCAGGCAACCGGCGACCGGATTGATCTGCTCTTTCTTGTAGAGCTCCATCATCGCCTGCTGCTGTTTCGGGCGATCGTTGGCATAGCGCTCCTTGATCATGGCCATTTGCGGCTGGACCGCCTTCATCTTGGCCATCGATGCGTAGGACTTGTTGGCGAGCGGGAAGAACAGAATTTTCACCAACACGGTCACGATCAGGATTGAGAGGCCAAAATTGCCGACGAGGTGGAAGAAATAGTCAAGCGCCAGGAACATGGGCTTGGTGATGAAATAGAACCAACCCCAATCGATCAGCAGATCGAAATGATTGAGTTGAAGCGCCTGGTTGTAGCCGCCGGGCCCGAACGGAAAATCGATGCCAACCACGGAGACTTCCTTGGCGCCCGCGAACAGGCGGGCATTGGCGCTGCCGTTCGCACCGGGCGCCACGGTTTGCGGCTGGAGGAGATAATCGGTCTGATAGGTCTTGAGGCCGCCTGCTTCGCCAGCCGAGAAACGGGCACGCACCTTGGCGTCGGTGTCAGGCAGAAGTGTCGCCGCCCAATATTTGTCGGTAATGCCGAGCCAAGCATTGGTAACGTCCCAGGTTACCGACTTCTTATCTTCGATCTTTTTGTAGGCCATTTCCTGAAGGCCTTGATCACCCATCACGCCGATCAGACCTTCGTGCAGGATGTAATAGCCCTGTACTTGCGGAGTGCCGTGGCGGGAAATCAGGGCGTAGGCAAACAGCGCCACCGGGTCTGTGCCGTTATTCTTTACGGCGTCCTTGATGGTGAACAAGTAATGCTCGTCAACTGAAATGGTGCGGGTGAAAACGAGGCCCTGGCCATTGTCATATGTCAGCGCCACCGGATGATTCACGCCGAGCGTGCTGGAGCCTTGCTGCTTCCACACCGTATCCGGCCCGGGCAGCGCCACACTGCTGCCGGCCGCTGCTACCCAGCCGAATTCGGCATAAAATGCCTCCGGCGCGCCGGACGGTGAAAACAGCACAATCGGCGGCGATTTCGGATCGACCTGTTCTCGATATTGCGTCAACGTCAGATCATCGATCCGGCCGCCTTTGAGATCGATGCTGCCGCCAAGCCGCGGCGTTTCGATCCGGATGCGCGGCGAAGACGCGATCACCGCCTCGCGCGAAGCCGTTTGCGGCTGCCCGGACGGCGGTGCGATCTTCGGCGTTGCCGGCACTTCCGGTGTCGCCGGCGTTGCGCTCGGCTGCGACGCGCCAGGTTGAGCGGGTTGAGCGGAGCCGGGCCGGGTTTGCGGTTGCTCCTGTTGTTTGAGCTGCGCTTCCTGGCGCTGCCGCTCCATCTGTGGATAGCCGACGAAATATTGCCAGCCGACGATGACAAGCAGCGACAGCACGACGGCAAGGATTGTGTTTTTGTGGTCGCTCATTCCATCAATGCTCTTATTGATCGCCCCGCGACTTGACGGAGCCATGCCGTTTGGGCGGTGGTCGGCGCGGCAGCCTCGCCCGACCCGCTCTATGTAGGGGGCGGTCGTGTAATTCACCAGTTGCAATCATGGTTTTGCCGGAAGCAAGGACGCGGCGTACCGCGCCATCGAGTTCCTTCGCCATGTCGGCGAACGATGCTTTTAGCGCCGAGCGCCTTCCAATCAGGACGTAATCGTGCCCGGGGCGAAGCACCGTCGGTGGCACACAGCGAACGAGCTCGCGCAAGCGACGCCGTACGCGATTGCGCTCAACAGCATTGCCGACCTGCTTGCTTACGGTAAAGCCGACCCGTGGCGGACCGGCCTCCTCGCGCATGCGAGCTTGGACGACGAAAGCGCTTGCATGCGCTCGCGCGCCACGCCCCGCGGCTTGAGCGGCGGCCCTAAAGTCACTACGGCGTTTCAACCGCTCCACTTGGCGTCACCGACTTAGCGTCACCGATTTTGGCGTGACCCACTTAAGCAAACCGTTGCAATCGATGTGTGACTGAAACGACCGAACTGCCCGCGCTTCCGACGCTAGCCGCAGCTAGGCGCTCAGTCTCTTCCGCCCGCGCGCGCGTCGTCCGGCCAAAACCTTGCGGCCGCCCTTGGTCGCCATGCGTGTACGGAAGCCGTGACGCCGCTTGCGCACCAGTTTGCTCGGTTGATAGGTCCGTTTCACAAAAGTTCTCCGCTGCGCGGCTGCCGCGGCGATGGGCCGCAATTGGCGCGGCTTATACGGGAGGCCTTCTGGCCCGTCAACGTAACTTAGGGGCGATTCGCGGGCCTTTCGCCGCCTCGGCAAAACTCCGCAGGCGCGTCCGGTCGGTTGGCGACAGGATTTGACGCAAACCCCGGTGCGGCGCATCATTGTGGCGCTGCAACGCTTGGCTATGCAGCGGACCTAGACCATGACTGAAGATACCGCCGCGCGCTCGGAACAGCTCCGGACGCCCCGCTTCGGGCTTTCGGCCAAACTCCTCGTCCTTACGATTCTTTTCGTGATGATCGCGGAAGTGCTGATCTATGTGCCATCGGTCGCCAATTTCCGGGTCGTCTGGCTGAAGGATCGTCTCGCAACTGCCTACACCGCCGCGCTCGTTCTTGACGCGGCGCCAAACGGGGTAGTTTCCGACGCGCTCGCCAAGCGCATTCTTGATTCAATTGGTGCGCGCGCGGTGGCGATGAAAATGGGTTCGCGTCATCGCATGATCGCCGTCGACGACATGCCGCCCGCTGTCGCAGCTACTTATGACCTGCGCAACGTCTACGCGTTCGATGCGGTGGTCGATGCCTTCACCACCATGCTCAATAACAAAAAAGATGTTGTGCGTGTCATGGGTCCGGCACCGGGCGGTGAATATATCGAGCTCGTTATGGACGAGCAGCCGCTCCGTCGCGCGATGCTGCGTTATTCCGTCGACATTCTGTTGTTGTCGCTTCTGATCTCGGCGATCACTGCGGCACTGGTTTATCTAGCGCTGCATTACATGTTCGTACGGCCGATGCGTCGCGTCACCGCAAACATGATCGCATTCCGCGCCGACCCGGAAAATAGCGACCGTGTCATCGCGCCATCGGGACGTCTCGACGAAATCGGCACGGCCGAGCGCGAGCTTGCCACGATGCAAACCGAGCTCACCTCGATGTTGCATCAGAAGAATAGGCTCGCCGGCCTCGGTCTTGCGGTGTCGAAGATCAATCACGATTTGCGCAATCTTCTGGCTTCGGCACAGCTGTTCTCCGACCGGCTTGCCAAGATTCCCGATCCGGGCGTGCAACGCTTTGCGCCGAAGTTGATGCACGCCCTCGAACGGGCAATCGCTTTTTGCCAGTCGACCTTGTCCTATGGCCGCTTGCAGGAGCCGCCACCCGACCGTCGGCCAGTACTGCTCGAGCCGCTGGTCGAGGAGGTGCATGAAACTTTGGGGCTCGGTCCCGACGCGCCGATCCGCTGGATCAGCGCAGTCGAGCGCGGACTCGTCGTTGAAGCTGATTACGATCAACTATTTCGCATTTTGCTTAATCTCGCGCGCAACGCCGTGCAGGCGATGGAAAGCCAGGCCGCAGACGGCCGTGCCGATCGCGATCCGGGGCGTGACCAGATCCGTATCACCGGCCGCCGCGAGGGCGCGGTCGTCTTGATTGAAGTATCCGATACGGGCCCCGGCTTTTCCGATCAGGCGCGCGCGCACTTGTTCGAAGCATTCCAGGGCTCAACCCGTACGGGCGGCACGGGGCTCGGCCTAGCGATCGCAGCTGAGCTCGTGCGCGCCCACGGTGGTGAAATCCGCTTGGTTGAAGGCACGATTGGCGCAACGTTGCGGTTGACGATACCGGATCGGGCGGTGGAGCTTGCCGCCCATCGCGGCGCCCGCGCCCACGGTTAGAGTTTTGTTGCGCTCTTTGGGAGCGGGAGCTATTTTGCGTCATCGACCACAGCCCGCCTTGCCGTCGCCTTGCCATGACGCGCGCGAGCCTATAGCTACGACGCGCCGCGCCCGTAGCTCAGCTGGATAGAGCACCAGACTACGAAGCTGCGAGGCGCTTTGCGCCAACTACTTCAAACCGTTTCACTAATCGGGTTATGGCGGGGGACTAATTTGGCCCTAGCTCTCGCCTAGCACTCAGCCACTGTGAATGGCCGATAGCCTGTCCCTTGGCCGCGCGGTGTGACCTTGGTAACAGATAGCTATCCCAAAGCTGTGTAAAAATTCAGTCGGTGAGCCAGGAATAATTTCTGAACTCGCTACGTCGAAGTCCATAGGAGGGAGTCATGGATGCTCTTGCAAATGGTGGAGCCCGGCCACCAGAAGATGTAGTCGTTGATACGCGTTACATCTATACCCTTGCTCTCGCTCTTGTGGGTCTCGCGGCGACGACCAGCGCGATCCTATTTTTGTTTATCGATTTTTGAAAAGGCGTTGGCTAGCCGGGAAGCTGAGCGGGTGCCGTGCCTGCTGATGTGATGAGGGTCACAGCACAGTCCCTGATGCCTTGGCTCCCGAAAGCTCCAAAACGTGATGGCGATCACGGAAGTCCTTGCGCTGTTTTGGCAACCTCACCACAACCAAAAAAGGAGCACCGCCATGAAAAAGACAGCCGCAATTGTGGGGGTGGCTTTCACAGTAGGCATGGCACTGACAACGGCCTTTGCATTTAGCCTTCTCCCACTGGCTTTGACCTGAGCAGATGGCCACGAAACTGCATAATCCCCCTACGGGGAGCAACTCATGTCTTTGTCCACGCTTCTGCCGCTCGCTGTTATCGTGGTGATCGGGGTAGCGTTTTATGCAGCGTGCCGAGCCGGAGCTTGAGCGTAGCGCGACCAACAATTAGCAAAAGAAAAGCGGCCCAGAGGCAAGGGGCCGCGCACAAGTTCGATCCGCGATCTACTACTGCGAACGTGGCCTAACGCGCACAGAGTGTTTTTAGTTCCACAAGCCACTGCTGGTCGCGCGAATTTAGCATTCCGCTAACCTATTTCGACTAACCTTATGTTTGTTTGTAGTTGAGTTCGTGAGTTTTGATGATGAGCGACTTTCTCATCACGACACTTGTGCTTATCGAACTTGCACTCGTGTTCTACCTTCTTAAAACCTTCCACCTTGCCAGGTTGGATTAGGGGACGCCTGTCGCTTTTGGGTGGCCTATTTCTTATTGAGAGTGATCGTCGTCACAGAACGGATCAGCATTTTCGGTCCAAACTAATTGCATGGAGCATAGAGGCGTTCGCTACGCGATCCGAATAGGCATCGAAAGAGAGCGATGGCGCGTGGCTATTCATCCTCCAGGCAATGTGTTGCCGATAGAGAGGACGGTTTTGGGAACGCGCGAAGACGCAGAAATTATTGCTCGCTCAATGATTGATGCTTGGCTGAGGAAAAGAAGACGCCAATACTTTGATGCAGGGGCCAAGTAGGCTCGGTGCAGATCATTGTCGGCGGGATGGTCTATTGTTATTGGGCTTTTCGGTAGTGCTTATGCCCTCCCCTCGTCGCTTCCCACCACCATGGACAGTTGAAGAACTCGACGCCTGCTTCGTCGCAGAGGACAGGCGCGAGTGTTGGGCTAGGCTACTTTTGGTTCTGACGACGTGAGTGCGCTAAGCCCCTCAGCCCGCGCAGCCTGCTCAAGCCAAACTCGGCCAAGGCTGGCGTATTGCTCGCGCACGGCGTTATCAGAGGCTTGGCGCGCCCATTCGAAGCACTCTTCAGCCCATTTCCGATAGTCAGCTGCCGTTGCCATCGCTTCGCCCCCCAAGCCGGGGTCTCGTCGCAGCAATTGAACAGAATACGTATGGTAAGGATTGAAGCATTGATCTCGATCAAACACATTTTGGCAATGCACAATCGTCGCTTCCCACCACCCTGGTCTATCGAGAAGTTAGACGCGAAGAGCGCCAAGGGCTTGGCGCTCTCATCACTATTTCGTCACAGAGTGTCATTGTTATTGTGGAGCCATGCCTGAGGTACTGACATTTGCTGTTACCAGCTTCCTAATCGATGATTTGGTCGGCTGCTGTAGTGGTTCTTTTTCTGCGATGAGGCAGCAAGCTCACCGCTTCCCGCCGCCTTGGCATTGAAGAAATTGGACCCGATCCGGTCAATGACAGCGGAGCAGGCTGCAACGCTCAAGCGATTGGCGGAAGCTGCTTATGAGCTAGACGCATTTAAGCTGAACCTCACGCGCGCCGAGGCCGATCTGCGTATCGCGATGTTGACCGCTAAGCTCAAACTGCTTGACGCGCCACCGCATACGCTCTGAGACGCAGTCGCTCATTTCCCCTCCAAGGCGGCGTCGATCATGGCTTGCCAGCCCCCTTTAATGGCGCCCGGAGCCCTGGCCCAAGCGTCCATCATTTCCTCCGTTGGCTCCCGCATCGCTGCGATGGCGGCGCGGGCCAGAGCGAAAGATGCTGCCGTTTCATCAAATCGAGCAGTCCCCATTTCTTGCTGGAGTGCCTGCGCCACGCGCTTGACCATGGTGCTCATTGACCTTGCTCCACCGGTTCAGTTAGTGGCTCAGCCGTGCCTATGTCTATTTCGAAGAAGCACCACGAACGGATCATATTCCTGGGGCATAGACGAGATCGCCGCCCGTACCGCTCAGCAGTTCTTCCATTTTCTTGACGGCTCGGCCAATTGTACTGCGAACCATGTGGTGCAGCTGGATTTGGCTCTTCAGCTCAATGACAACTTGATTTGCGAGATTGAGACGCTGCGCCAGGATTGCCGCAACGTATAAGAGTATGACGGGATCTTGTTCGAGTAGCTCGGCGCGCGCAACGCGAAACTCCGAGGTCTCCAAGGTTCGCACGTCGGCAGTATGCGGCTGATTTAGCAGCGCTGAAAGCTCACCGAATACAGCGCCGGGTGCCGTCACCTTGGCAATCTCCGTGCCCTCCTTTTCGATTGTGACCGCGCCCTTCCTGAGGATCAGTAAGCGACCGGTTTTTGTACCGGCGGTGAGCACGGTTTCGCCAGCCTGATAAGTTGCAAGCGGCAACGTGGCGATACGCTGGAGCACGGCAGCATTTTGGATGTGTGGCATCTTCAGTACCCCCTGTGACGAGCGTCAAACTAAAAAATGTCCCCTGCTCGTCCTCTCCCGAAAACGCCACCGCCCATGCTTTGTTCCAACCCTCAGGCGATGAAGCGCGTCGCATCGCGGCCAACGTGGCGAAGC
>Ga0306920_100001180_pt1 | contig 32300 bp, 28 predicted proteins | sample flu12Cox44000170_FD_204666 | JGI IMG/M metagenome (GOLD analysis project Ga0306920, IMG submission 204666) | Lab enrichment of tropical soil microbial communities from Luquillo Experimental Forest, Puerto Rico - flux4day.12C.oxic.44.000.170 (v2)... | ecosystem: Environmental > Terrestrial >...
TGATTTCCCGTGGGGCCAGTACGCCAAGGACATTCGCGAGATATCTCTTCAGCACGACGTCGACCCGCTTCTGGTCCAAGCAGTGGCCCGAGTCGAATCGGCGTTCAATCCCTCTGCCGTCTCCCGGAAAGGAGCCCGCGGTCTCATGCAATTGATGCCGCGAACCGCCTCGGCCCTCGGGGTGCTCGACCCATTCGATCCGCGAGAGAACATCAGGGGCGGCGTTCGGCATCTTCGATATCTGCTCGATCGTTATCGGGGGAATGTCACCATGGCTGTCGCAGCCTACAATGCCGGTGAGGCAGCCATCGATTTTCACCACGGAATCCCCCCGTACCCTGAAACCGAGCACTATGTGCAGCGCGTGCTGCGGCAGGCTGTCATGCTCGAGGCTCTTGATCGTAGTCCGCGGCGGATCTACCGATATCCCGGTCCCGATAATTCCGTGATCTACAGCAATCTTCCCCCTGACATTAACCGTCGGCGCTAGCTACTTCGGTAGCGCCACCCGCGGCTATCCGCTTCAAGTTGGACGCGGGGACGGTCGCATGTGCTTTGCTCATCGCGGCGAAGGCTTTGTCGAAGTCATTGGGGCTTTTGGCCCCGACCACTTGAGCTCTACCCGCTCGACGCGGCCGTCCTCTCCAGCTCCTTCAGCATGTTCTGCATCGTGCGTTCGCTGTACACACCAGGATGCTGGAGCGCCGCCACGCGCGAAACCTGGGGAATCACCTCTCTCAGCAACTGGAGGCGTTTGGGACCCAACTCCGGGCCAAGCAAGGTATTGCCGGTGACGTTACTTCCGGGGCGGGCAAGACTGACGACCAGCCCATCGGCAACAGGATCAGCCATATTTGCCACGACAATTGGGATTGCACTGGTCGCACGTTTGGCGGCAATGAGGGCTGTACCGCCGGCCACGATCACGTCCAGGTTGACCGTCGTGCCGAACGTCTGCACGTGCTGCTCCGCCTTCCCGGTCCGTCCGCCCACGCGGACGCAGACCGCGACCGTCTCCTTGTGCACATCCAGGCCACCGCAGCGCTCCAGCTGTCGTTCCATCGTCCGCCTCCCCTGTCAGTCGCGCCGCCGTCCGTAGGAGCTCTCGTCTAACGATTCTGCTCGGCGTGCTCGATGGCAACAATGCGGGGTGCCGAACGCTCCCGCGTCACACTCAATCCCGGACTCGTCGGTACCAAGTAGCGGCGACGTCGCCCGGACGACGGCTGACGCGATGATAGCCAATTTTCATGCTGCGAGGGTGAGCCCCAGGCTCATGATCACTCGATCACCTGATCCGCCCGCGCCAGCACCGAGGGCGGGATCGTGAGGCCGAGCGCCTTGGCAGTCTTGAGGTTGATGACGAATTCGAACTTCGTGGGTTGCTGGACCGGCAGATCCCTGACCGAAGCCCTGGAGCAGCAGACGGCGACCGGCGAGATCCTGCGGATCATCTCCAGCTCGCCTTCCGACATCAAGCCTGTCCTCGACGCCGTCGCCCGGAGCGCGATGCGGCTCTGCGAATCCTACGATGCGATGATCATGTTGAGGGAGGGGGAAGAGCTCCACTTCGCGGTGCATCACGGACCGATCCGGGGGCCGGTGCAGTTCACGGGTCGAGCCATAAGCCGTGGATGGGTTGCGGGCCGCACCGTCTTGGACCGACAACCCGTCCACGTCCACGACCTTGCCACCGCCGGGACCGAGTTTCCCGTGGGCCAAGCCGACGCCGTTCGCGCCGGCTACCGGACCACCCTGAGCGTGCCACTCTTGCGCGAGGGCGAGGCGATCGGCGTCATCCATCTCCGTCGCCGCGAGGTTCGTCCATTCACCGACAACCAGATCGCGCTGCTCCAGACCTTCGCCGACCAGGCCGTCATCGCGATCGAGAATGTGCGGCTCTTCACCGAACTCCAAGAGAAGAATGCGGCGCTTACGCAGGCTCATGCCCAGGTGACCGAGACCCTAGAGCAGCAGACGGCGACGAGCGAGATCTTGCGTGTCATCTCAAGCTCCCCGACCGACGTCCAGCCCGTCTTCGATGCGATCGTACAGAGCGCGTCGAGCCTCTGCGAGGCCGAGTTCAGCGCAGTGGTGCGGTTCGAGGACGGCCTCCTGCACCTGGCGGGCACCAGTAACGTGTCGTCGGCGGAGATCGAGGCATATCACAGCTTGTTCCCGCGGCCGCCGCGCCGGGACTTCATCATGGGCCGCGCATTCCTCGACGGGTGCACGGTGCACGTCGAGGACGTTTTGCTCGACCCCGACTACGATCCGCACAGCCTCGGGGTGCTTCAGCGCGCCGCGACCTTCCGGACATATCTGGGAATCCCGATCGTCCGCAACGGTATCCCGATCGGAGCAATCGGGTGCGGACGTTACGAGGTGAGGCCGTTCACCGATGCCCAAGTCGAGCTAGTGAAGACCTTCGCGGATCAGGCCGTCATTGCGATCGAGAATGTGCGCTTGTTCAAGGAGCTGGAGGCGCGGAACCGCGACCTGATGGCCACGAGCGAGATTCTCCAGGTCATCTCTCGCTCTCCCACCGACGTGCAGCCGGTCTTCGACGCGATCGTCAGGAGTTCCGTGGACCTGTGCCACGGGGTTTTCAGCACAGCCTTTCGATTCGATGGCGAGCGAATCCACCTCGCCGCCCAGCACAACATCAGCCCCGAGGGTCTCGCGGAGCTTCGTCGCATCTATCCCGCGCGCCCGACCCGCGCGTTCATCACCGGGCGGGCCATCCTCGACCGCGCGGTCGTCCACATTCCTGACATCGAGCTCGATCCAGAGAACCAGTATCCGACAATCGCCCGGGTGATCGGTGGGCGCAGTATCCTCATCGTACCGATGCTCCGTGAGGGGGCTCCTATCGGCGCCATCACCGTGGCGCGCGCCGAGCCCGGGCCATTTTCTGAGGTGCAGATCGCGCTCCTCCAGACCTTCGCGGATCAGGCGGTCATCGCCATCGAGAATGTGCGCCTGTTCACCGAGCTGCAGGAGAAGAACCGCGCGTTGACTCAGGCGCACGGGCAGGTCATCGAGGCTCTGGAGCAGCAGACCGCGACCAGCGACATCCTGCGTGTCATCAGCCAGTCGCAGACGGACGTCCAGCCGGTCTTCGACACGATCGTGAACAGCGCCGGTCGTTTGCTGCGAGGGCCCGCATGCACGCTCAGCCGGATCGAGGGCGATCAGATCGCTCTCGCCGCGATGACCAGTATCGACGACGCAGGTGACGCCTCCCAGAGGGCACGCTTCCCCATGTCGATCCACTCCGAGGAGGACCACGCCCAAGCGGTGCGCAATCGAGCGCCACTGAATAGCACGGACGCTCACAGGGATCCTCGATTGTCCGAGACGCAGCACGCGAGCGCTCGTCTCCGTGGCTATCGAAGCCTGGTAGTGGTGCCATTGGTCCGCCACGACGAAGCCGTCGGAGCGCTCGGCGTCGCTCGCGCCGAGCCCGGCGGGTTCACCGACGACGAGATTGCGCTCCTCAAAGCCTTCGCCGACCAGGCCGTGATTGCCATCGAGAATGTGCGCCTGTTCACCGAGCTGCAGGAGAAGAATGGTGCCCTGGCGGCGGCGCACGCCCAAGTTACTGAGGCATTGGAGCAGCAGACCGCTACCAGCGACATCCTGCGCGTCATCAGCCGATCGCAGACGGACATTCAGCCCGTATTTGACACCATCGTGCAGAGCGCGGTCCGCCTCCTGGATGGCTACACGAGCGTGCTGTCGCGGACCAAGGGCGATCAAATCGAGGTTGTCGCGTTCACGAGCACCGACGAGACCGGCGACGCCATCGTCAGGGCGTCGTCCGCGCGACCGCTTGCCTCCGGGGACCCACATGCGTGGGTCATGCGCGATCGGGTCCCCCTCAACTATACCGATGCCCACACTGATCGACGATTGCCCGAGGCCGAGCACACTCGCGCCCGTGTTCGTGGCTACCAAAGCTTGGCGCTCGTGCCGCTGCTCCGTCACGATGAGTCAATCGGGTCGATCGCGGTGACTCGTCGCGAGCCCGGCGGCTTCACCGACGACGAGATCGCGTTGCTCCAAACGTTCGCCGACCAGGCCGTCATCGCGATCGAGAACGCACGCCTACTGAGCGAGCTGCAATCGCGCACTGCAGAACTGACCCAATCCGTGGAGCAGCTCACGGCGCTCGGCGAGGTGGGGCGCGCAGTCAGTTCCTCGCTTGATCTCGACACCGTCCTGTCTACCATCGTCGGCCGCGCCGTCCAGCTCTCGGGCACCGACGGTGGCACGATCTTCGAGTACGACGAAGGCGCTGAGGAGTTCACGGCGCGTGCAACGCTCAATGCCGATGAGGGCGCGACTGCGGCCGTTCGCGCGAGCCGTCTTCGCCGTGGCGAAGGCGCGGTCGGTCAGATGGCGGTGACGCGCGAGCCGTTCGAGATCTCGGACATCACGACAGAGGGCGCCTACGAGAGCCGGATTCGGGGCGCCGTGCTCGCCTCCGGGACGCGCTCGGTTCTCGCAATCCCGCTGCTTCACGAGCAACAGCTCGTCGGTGGTCTCGTCGTCACGCGCCGGGTGCCCGGCGCCTTCAGCTCGGAGATCGTGGAACTCCTGAAGACGTTCGCCACCCAGTCGGCTTTAGCCATCCAGAATGCCCGCCTCTTTCAGGAGATCGAGGACAAGAGCCGCGAACTCGAAGCCGCCAGCCGCCACAAGTCCGAGTTCCTCGCCAACATGTCCCACGAGCTGCGCACGCCGCTCAACGCCATTATCGGGTTCTCGGAAGTACTGAACGAGCGGATGTTTGGCGAGCTGAACGAGAAGCAAGAGGAATACCTCAAGGACATCTATTCCTCCGGCCAGCATTTGCTGTCCCTGATCAACGACATTCTCGATCTGTCCAAGATCGAAGCGGGACGGATGGAGCTAGAGGTGACCGACTTCGATCTGCCATCGGCGATCGACAATGCCCTGACCCTCGTGCGGGAGCGGGCGAGCCGCCGTGGGATCAGGCTGGGGCAGGGCATCGACGACCGGGTGGGCATGATCCGAGGCGACGAACGGAAGGTGAAGCAGGTCCTCTTGAACCTGCTTTCCAACGCCCTCAAGTTCACGCCGGAGGGCGGTCGGATCGACATCCGCGCCGCGATCAACGACGGCATGGCCGAGATCTCCGTCGCCGACACGGGCGTGGGCATCGCCACGGAGGATCAGGAGGCGATCTTCGAGGAGTTCCGGCAAGTGGGGACGGCGGACAAGAAGGGGGGGGGACTGGGTTCGGGCTGGCCCTGTCCCGGAAGTTCATTGAGCTGCATGGCGGGCGGATCTGGGTGCAGAGCGAGATCGGAAAGGGATCGACCTTCTCCTTCACGTTACCCGCGAGTTGATAGGGCGGCGAGCGACAGCCAGCCCCGCGGCTACGGCAGGATTGAGGACGGCGCCACGGACCCCACGTCGCGCACGCTCGCAAAGTTGGCGGAGGCGCTCGCAACGTCGCTGAGCGACTTGCTGACGCCGCGTCCTGGCGCAGCCGCGCCATGGCGTCCTCAGTCTGACGGCGGATGCTGTCGAGCGACGCCCACGCGTCCGCCTCCCCCGTCGCTTGCGCCTCCAGGGCAGCAGCGACGGCGGCCGCTCGCTGGCGTTCGAGCCAGGCCAGCCGCCGACAGCGGGCCGAACAGAATCGGCGTTCGCTCCCCCGGTTCACCCCGTCTGGGAGCGGGCCGCGACACTGCCCGCAGACGGTGCTGGGAAGCGTTTGGCGCTTTCGTGGCGAGAGATGAGGGGCGGATTCGTCGAATGCTGTGGCATTGGCTCCTGAGGCCTCCTGGGGGGCGGTGTCTGAGAATGGCGGATTACGTCACGGTGAGAAGATCCTCGGATGGGGGCGCCCGCCGTCGGAGGGTGCTAAAGTTGCCTACGCTCTCACGTGGTCGCTTGACAAGCCCGACGCGCCCGCTTCACTCTCCCGCCATGGCAAGCGGAACGGAGGCTCGGGCCCGCCCGACAGCTTGATGTCCATGACGCTGTCAACTGCGCTCCGCGGACCAACCCGAGGCAATGAAGCTTATGGCAAACCCCGCCCGCCACCAATGAACTCGCGAGCGCTTGTGTCCTAAGCATCTTTCTCCTTGGTGTCGCCGCCTGCCTCCGGTTGACGCGTAGCAGGCGCCTGAGCTTCCAAAGATCGGGGTGCTTTTTCGCGCACTCCGGCCGTCTCCGTCCATTTTGTCGAGGCGTTCAGGCAGGGATTGAGAGAGCCGGTTGGGGTCTCAAGACCCTCCGAATAGGAGGTTCCATGGACTACACACCCAAGTTTGAATACGGCACGCCAACCGAAGAATCCACGGAGAGATTCAGGGCTGGGCTATTGGCGATGCAGACGTCACTCGGACTGGCTCTGGTGTTTCTGACGCTGGCGGCGATAGTGGCGCCGGCCCATGCGGCGGCCCCGGTGCAGGTGCAGGGATCCGGGAGCGTTGTGGTGGGCTATCCGACGAGGAGTGCGACCCCAGTGAACCCGTACAGCGTCAGAGTCTATTATCTCGACCCGGCGGGCGTCCAGCAGTTCAAGGACATCCCGGTGCCGAACGTTGTGAAAACGGCCGGGCTGCCGACGCCGATGAAGGCCCAGGTGGAGGCGGCTTCGGCGGCCAAGGCGGCGTTGATTATCGCGGCGATCAATGCGGCCCAGATTCCGTGCAAGCCGGTGACGATCAACGGGACGACGTACAACACGGTGACGGCGATTCCGAACTTCAATACGACTCCGGGCATGTATGCGACGGGACAGTTCCTGCCGCCCAAGCTGGTGAACGGCCAGCTCGTCCGGGAGCCGGTGATGGCGGCGGCCGACTTCACCGGCTACACGGTGAATGGGGTGACGCAGAAGATCGTCGGGCTTGGGGCGCAGGCCCAACTTGAGTCGCCGGTCTATCTGACGCCGGGCAGCAACACGACCGGGGAGATTGGGAATGGGAAAGCCGCGTTCAGCCCGGGCGGCATGCCATCGGGCACCACGTCGAAGATGAGCTTTGGGGGGTTGGGGTCGGACACGGGATCGGCAACGGGGCTGGATGGTTCGGGTAACCCGTCGGTGGTGGGCTTTGGGTTTATCGACCTAACTTCGTCGATGCCGGCGCATTATCTTGCGGCGTTTCGACCACTGGTCGGTATGACCGATGCGAGTGTGCTGACGGTTCTGGCATCGCTGTTTACCGAGAACTTCGGGCCCAGTGGGTTTACGGCGAGCTACGATCCGCTGAGCGACCGGCTGTCGATCGACCAGTCGCTGCCGTCGGTGGACGTGACGTGGAGCGCGAACAGCGATACGGGATTGTTTCTGGACGACGCGATAACTCCTACGCCGGAGCCGGGGTCGCTGGTGCTGGTGGGCACACTGTTGTTGGGGTTGGTTGGTCGCTGGTGCTGCGGCGGTGGAGTGCGGCGCGCGCCCGCGCCCACGTGTAGACAGTTGTTCTGATTTGGGAGCATAGATGACATAAAGCCCAGACTCGGACACCGCCCTAGGAGCCAGCCTCTACGAGTCCAATGCCACACTCGTACTCGGCGAACGCCGCTTGGTGATCGCCGTCCGCGGCCGCGAGCTCGAAGCAGGCTAAGCACCTCGATGCCCCTCATGCCAGGCAACTGGATGTCCATGAGCCTTCAGCCCGTCCCGCGACGCCTGATACGGTTTAGGTTACCCATTCGCAAGAGGTCATCGACGCCGAGCGCGAGCTACACCAGTCGGAGCTGCAGGCACTGCAGAGACCAACATGAACCCCGCCACGAACCTGGTGACGCTATCCAGGGGTGCTGGGCAGCGACTGAAAACGGGTTGTGCAGGACGCGGCCGCACGGACAGCGCAGGCCGGGTGTTCAGTTGCCCTTTGTGCGTGGCGAGTCCACCAGCGACGCTCCAAGCCTGCGATACCGCTCGCGCGCAGAGTCGGTCTCGGCGGAGGCGGCGAGCGAACCGACCCAGTTAGCCCAGGCGCGCGGCGTCAACCGGCCGAGTTCGCCCACTAGGTCCTCCCAAGGCCACAGCTGTGGCATTGGCTGCTCCTGAGGCCTCCTGGGGGGCGGTGTCTGAGAATGGCAGATTACGTCACGGTGAGAAGATCCTCGGATGGGGGCGCCCGCCGTCGGAGGGTGCTAAAGTTGCCTACGCTCTGCTCGGTCTTTGCGCCAAGATCCCTCGCACCCTCGTGTTCCTGGATCTGATGGTGGAGGAGGGTCCACAGAACTGGTTCGCCGAGCGGACCATCCGCAACCACGCGGCTCCCCGCCGAAGAGGCCAACACCGCGCAGGCGGCCATCCTGTCCAGGATTCGCCCGCGCACTAACCGAGTCACCTGAGGTCCCGGCCCCGGTTTAACGGCCGCGGTCAGCCGCCCAGGTAGTGGGCTCGGACGTCGGGATTGTCGAGCAGGTCCTGCCCCGAGCCCTCGAAGCGGTTCCGGCCGAGCTCGAGCACGAAGCCCCGGTGGGAGATGGCCAGGGCCTGCTTGGCGTTCTGCTCGACCATCAGCACCGCCGTCCCCGCGCGGTTGATCGCTTCGATCGTCCTGAACACCATCTCGACCATACGGGGGTCGAGGCCGAGCGAGGGCTCGTCGATCAACAGCAGCTTCGGGTGGAGCAGGAGCGCGATCGCAATCTCGAGGATCTGCTGCTGGCCGCCCGAGAGCGTACCGGCGAGCGCGCGACGCTTGGACGCGAGCATCGGGAAGCGCTGCATCAGCGCTTCGATATCGCGCCGCACGTCCGCGTCGCTCCTCGTGTAGGCGCCCATCTCGAGGTTCTCCTCGACGCTCATCGCGGGGAAGTTGCAGCGGCCCTGGGGCACGTAGGAGCAGCCGCGGCGGAGCACCGCCGTCGGCTCCGCGCCTGCGATCTCGTCGCCGGCGAGGCGGATGCTCCCGCGCGAGGGCGTCACCATGCCGAACACGGTGCGGAGCAGCGTCGACTTGCCTGCGCCGTTGGCGCCGATGATCGAGACGATCTCATCGGCGCCGACCTCGACGGACACGCCGCGCAGCACCTCGATCTCGCCGTACCCCGCGTGGACGTCCTCGAGCCGCAGCAGCGGCGATCGTGGCTGTGGGAGGTTCGGAGGGCTATCGCCCAAAGTACGCCTCGATCACTTGAGGGTCGCGCCGGACGACCTCGGGCGGCCCCTCGGCGATCTTCTGGCCGTGGTCGAGGACGACGACGCGCTGGGAGATGTCCATGACCACGTCCATGTTGTGCTCGACGAGCAGCACGGTCTTGCCCTGACGGTGCAGGCCGCGGATCTGGTCCTTCATCTGGTTGATCATGGTCGGATTCACGGCGGCGGCGGGCTCGTCGAGCAGCACCAGCTGCGGATCGGGCATCAGCGCGGCGGCGAAGGCGAGCAGCTTGCGCTGGCCGTAGGACAGGCTGCCCGCGGCGGCGTTCGCCCGGCCGGCGAGCCCCACCGAATCGAGCAGCGCCATGGCGCGCGCCGTTGCCGCCGCCTCGAGCCGTCTCACCCGCGGTGCCCGCACCAGCCGGGCGAGCACGCTCTCCTCCTGGTGCTGCTGGAGGAAGGTCCGGAGGTTGTCGAGCACGGAGAGCCGCGGGAACACGCTCACGAGCTGGAAGGTCCGGCCGACGCCGCGCCGGGCGATGCGATGGGTGGCGGCGCCTGTGATGTCGCGCCCGCGGAACGCCACGCGCCCGCCGTCGGGCGCAAGGTAGCCGGTGACGCAGTTGAACAGCGTCGTCTTGCCGGAGCCGTTCGGCCCGATCAGGCTCACCAGCTCGCCCGCCTCGACGGTCAGATCGACCTGGTCGACGGCGGTCACGCCGAGGAACCGCTTGGTGAGCCCGCGGATCTCGAGGAGCGCCATCGGTTACACGCCCGGCGCCGCCCGGCGCCCGAGCCCGGCGCGCCGTTGCAGGAGGCCTTCGAGGCCGTCGGGGGCGCGGATGACGATGACGAGGAGCAGCAGGCCGTAGATGACCATGCGCCACGTCGGTGCCATGCGCAGCACCTCGGGGAGCGCGGTGAACGCGACGGCCCCGGCGAGCACGCCCCGCAGGCTGCCGACACCGCCTAGGAACAGCATGACGAGCAGGTTCACGGTGAGGCTCACCGTGAGGTCGCCCGGGCACAGCACGCTCACGTACGAGACGTAGAGCCCGCCGATGCCGCCTGCCACCGCGCCACCGGTCACGAACGCGAGCATGCGGTACTTGAGCGGGTGGATGGACGCCGCGGAGGCGAGCGCCTCGTTGTCGCGCACGGCGTGGAAGGCGCGGCCGAGGCGGAACGTGGTGAGGCCGTGGTAGAGCAGCGCGACCAGCGCGAGGGCGCCGAGCCCCATCCAGTAAAAGCCGGGCAGCGTGGCGATGCGGAGGGAAGCGATCTGCGGCTTCGGGATGCCCGTCACGCAGAGCGGGCCGCGGGTGAAGTCGACCCAGTTGGTGGCGACGATCTGGGTGACGATCGCGAAGCCGAGCGTGCCCATGGCGAAGCTGTGCTCAGTGAGCCGGAACATCGGTACGGCGAGCGCCAGCGCGACCAGCCCTGCCGCGGCGATGCCGGCCGGCAGGACGGCGGCGAACGGCCAGCGCGCCTCGGTGGCCAGGAGTGCGACGGTGTAGGCGCCGATTCCGAACAGCGCGGGGTGGGCGAGCGACAGGCTGCCGACGTGGCCCACGACCAGGTCGTAGCTCAGCGCGAGCGCACCGTAGAGCGCGGTGAAGATCAGCACGTGGAGCACGTAGCGCTGCTGGCCGGGCGCGACGAGGGCGACGAGCCAGGGGATCGCGACGAGCGCGGCGGCGACGACGGCCCAGCGCCAGGTCCGCATCGTCAGATCCCGATGCGCCGGCCGAACAGCCCCTGCGGCCGTACCAGCAGCACGGCGACCATCACGACGAACGCGATGGCGTCCTTGTAGGCATAGGAGACGTACCCGGCAGCAAGCGACTCGGCCAAGCCGATGAGGAAGGCCGCCGCGATGGCGCCCTTGACGTAGCCGAAGCCCCCGACGATCACCGCGGCGAAGGCCTTGAGCGTGAGGAGCGCGCCCACGTCGGGGAAGATGTTGAAGAGCGGCGATACGAGCGCGGCGGCTGCGCCGGCGAGGGCCGCCGAGATGCCGAACGTGGCCAGGGCCACGCGCTGGACGTCGACGCCCACCACCGCGCAGGCCTCGCGGTTCTGGGACATGGCGCGCATGGCCTTGCCGAGCTTGGTCCGCGTCACGAACCACTCGAGCCCCGCGAAGATGGCGATCGCCGCGGCCAGCACGACCAGCCGTTGCCACGCGAGGCGGATGCCGCCGACGTCGACGATCGTCGACGACAGCCGGGTCGGCACCTCCTTGGGCTGGGTGCCGAACACGAGGATCGCCAGGTTGGTCAGCGTGATCGACGTGGCGAGCGTGGCGATGAGCTGCACGTGCCACGTCCGCGCGAGGATCGCGCGAATCACCACGCGCTCGTAGGCGAGCCCGAACGCGCCCATGGCCGCCGCCGCGGCGAGCCCGGCTACGGGGTAGGGCGCGCCCAGCTCGCGATAGGCGAACCAGAACGCGTAGCCGCCCAGCATGTAAAACTCGCCGTGAGCGAAGTTCACGAGGCGGACGACCCCGAACATGAGCGCCAGTCCCGTGGCCACCATGGCGTAGAGCGAGCCCAGGGTGAGGCCGTGGACCAGCTGCTCGAGAAGGTCAGCCAAGTCGGCGGACCAGAATCGACGTGAACACGGTGCCACCCTCACCCTGACCCTCTCCCACCGAGAGGGAGAGGCAGTTGTCGTATCTCTCTCCCCCGTCGAGGGGGAGAGAGCAGAGTGAGGGGGTTCTCAGCACGCGGCGAACGCCTTCGTGAGCAGTCGTGTCTACGGCTGGATCGCGATCTTGTCCAGGATCTTGAGCTGGCCGCCGCTGATCTCGACCAGGAGCATGTTGATGAACGCCTGGTGCGTGTCGTCGAAGCGGATGCGACCGACGGGCGTGTTCGCCACGTCGACGGTCTCGAGCGCGTCACGGATCGACTTGCGGTCGGTGCGCCCGGTCGTCTTGACCGCCTGCTCGACGGCCGGCACCAGCGCGTAGCGGAACGCGATGGCGGCGAGGCTTCCGTGGATGCGGACCGGCACCTTCCAGCGCTCCACCCACTGCTTCTCCCACGCCGGGTCGAGGGCCGGCGTCCAGTACGTGGCCTCCACGAGGCCGTCGGCGATGTTCGGGCTGTCCTTCACCTGGAACAGGAACTCGGGGGTGGCCATGCTCCCGCGCGCGTAGAGCTTCTGGGTCAGGCCGACCTCGCGGAACTGGCGCATGAACACGCTGCCCTCGCTCGCGAGCATCACGAGCAACACGGCCTCGGGGCTGGCGCGCTTCACCCGCGTGAGCACCGGCCGGTAGTCGGCCTGGCCACGGTCGAAGAACTCGGTGCTGACCAGCTTGATCCCGTTCTTCTTGAACGCCGCGTCGTAGGCCGCCGCCGCCCCGCGCCCGAAGTCGTCGTTCTGGGCGAAGATCGACACGGTCTTGGTCGACTGGCCCATGAACTTGGCGAACTGGTTGGCCAGCATGATGTCGTCGGGGTTGACGCGGAACGCCCACTCGTTGACGGACTTGCCGATCAGCTCGCGGATCTTCGGATTGCTGCACGCCTCGATGATCATCGGCACCTGCAGTTCCTTCACGATCGGCAGCGCGCCGAGGCACGCGCCGCTGTGGGTCTGGCCGATGATCACGTCGACCCTGTCCACGTCGACGAGCTTGCGCACCGCGCTCACCGCCTCGCCGGGCGTCCCCGCGTTGTCGCCGAAGTACGCCTCGATCTTGCGGCCGGCGATGCCGCCCTTGGCGTTGTACTCGTCGACCAGCATCTGGGCGGCCCACTTCACCCCCTCGCCGGTGATCGCCGACGGCCCCGTCATCGCCGATGAGAACCCCACCTTGATCGGGGGATTGCCTTGCGCCCCCGCGCGCGGCAGATCGCCGCCGACCAGCAGAACCGTCGCCACCGCGACCGCCAGCACGCCCCACCGGATCCGTGTCATCGTCCTCTCCTTTCGTTTCCCTCTCCCCCGCCGCGAGGGAGAGGGGATCTAGCCGAGGATCGCCAGCTCCTGGCTCGACTGAGTCAGCTTCCTCACGCCCGTGGCGGTGATCTCCACGGCGTCCTCGACCTGGACGCCGCCCCAGCCGTGCTCGTAGTAGGGCGTCTCCACGCAGAAGACCATGCCCGGCTCGAGCGGCATGCCGGCCGCGGCGTTGATGGTCGGCGGGTCGTACGGCTCGAGCCCGATCCCGTGGCCCACGTGGTGGCGCTCGTAGTGCGGCATCCCGTTGTCGCGGGTGACGCGCATCGCGGTCTCGAAGATCTGGTTCACGGGCACGCCCGGCTTCATGGCCGCGATGGCGGCCTTCTCTCCATCGCGGGCGGCGTTGTAGTAGCGGAGCTGCTTCTCGGTCGGTGCGCCGAGCACCGCGGTCCGCGAGATGTCCGAGCGATAGCCCTGGTACACGCAGCCCAGGTCGAAGCGGATCAGGTCGCCGGCCTTGAGCGCGGCGTCCGACGCGTAGACGTCGGCGAGGGCGGCGCGATGACCCATCGTGACCACGGTAAAGAAGGGCTGGGCGCCCCGGCGGACGACTTCTCCCTCGAACACCATCGCGGCCTCGCGCTCGGTGACGCCCACCTTGAGCATGCCGAGGATCGCCGCGACGCCGTCCTCCGCGATCAGGGCGGCGCGCTCGAGCCGCCGCACCTCCTCCGCGCTCTTGATCGTCCGCGCGGTCCGGAAGTGCGCATAGGCGGGCACGATCGTCGTCCCGCCGAGCTGCTCGCCCAGTCGTTGCCAGGCGGCGGGGAACACGCCGGACTCGTCGAGGCCGATACGGCGGCCGAGGGCGCCGAAGCCGCCCAGCACTTCACGGAGCGCCTCGCCGGGGCCGGCGAGCGCCTTGCTCGTGATCTCGCGGACGCGGGTGCCGACGGCGCCGGGCTGATCGGCATAGTTGAAGAAGAACTTCCCGTAGCATTCGAGCCGGTCGACCTGGATCCCTTCGGCGGACACGCCGGTGGCGTCGATGAACGGGATCACCAGCCCGACTCCTTGGCGCGTGAACACGCCGTAGAGCTCGAGCCCGCGGAAGAGCGCATGGGCGATCGAGCGGAAGCCTGCGACGTATTGGAGGTTCTCGGGCGTGCTCGCGACGAGGGCGTCCAGGCCCTCAGCGTCCAGCACCTTGGTGAGTCGCGACTTCACGTGCGCATTCATGAACGACCTCCTTAGCTCGGAGGGGGCCTCGACGGCCCCCTCCGAGCCTCCCCCAGAATGTGGTTGCGCCGGCAAAGCCGGCGCTCGAGCCGAACATCGAACAGCGCCAGTTTCTCAGGCATGTCTCTGTGCGCGGATCCTAGCGGAAACTGGGCAAGACTTCCTGGCCGAAGAGCTCGATGGCTTCCTGCATCTCGGTGACCGAGTTGGCGACGAAGAGCATGCCGGACATGGTCGTGACGCCGACGCGCTCGTACACGCGCATGCGCTCGGCGATCTCGGCCGGGCTGCCGATTAGGTTGCGCTGCTCGAACCCGCCGGTCTGCTCGCGGAGTGTCGAGCGCTTGAGCGACTCCAGATGCTTGAACAGCTGGCTGGCGTGGAAGCGGCGCACCGCCTCGTCGTGGGTGCGTCCGATCGACACCGCGAACTGCGGCGCGATGTCGATCGTCGAGCCGTCCCGCCCCGCCGCCGCGGCAGCCCGGTGGACGTCGGCGACGCCGCGTTCGATTTCCTCGGGTGACAGCACGGCAGGCATCCACCCCTGGCCGTACTGCCCAGCGCGGCGCCGCACCTCCGGGTGATTGCCGCCGGCGTAGATGGGCATCGGGCTCTGCGCCGGCTTGGGGAAGCACTCCACCTCCTCGAAGCGCACCGCGCTGCCCCGGAACGTGGCCTTGCGCTCGGTGAAGAGGAGGCGGAGCGCCTGCATGCCCTCGTCCACGATAGTGCCGCGGCGGATGTTCTTGGCGTCGGGGAACAGCGCCTCGTACTCCTCGCGATAGGCGCCGGTCCCGACGCCCAGGATCACCCGGCCGCCCGAGAGCTGATCGAGCGTGGCCACCTGCTTGGCCAGCACCGGCATGTTGCGCATGGGCAGCACGATGATGCCGGTGGCGAAGCGGAGGCGCGTCGTCTGGGACGCGCAGTACGCGAACGTCATCAGCGGCTCGAAGAAGTTCGGCGGGGCCGGGAACTCCTTCTGCACGTACCGCTGCGTCGTCATGTGGTCGTTGCCCCACACGGAGTCGAACCCGAGCCGCTCGCACAGGAGCGCGGTGGGCAGGATGTCGGACGGCTTCGCGAAGGGGACCGGATACATCATCCCCTCGATGCACGTCGGGATGTGGACGCCGAAGCGCATGGCGATGGTCTCAGTCGATCTTGGGCGGCGTCCAGGCGCGGATGACCTGGACCTTGCCGTCCGAGCCCCACGTCCCGATGAACACCGTGGTGTCGATCTCGCCGTTGGCCGTGATCTTGTAGGTGCCGGCGGCGCCGCTGATCTGCGTGGCCTTGAACATCTCGGGGATCACCTTGGCGCCGTCGGTGGACTTGGCCCGCTCCATCGCCCCCGCCACGATCATCACCGCGTCGTAGGCGTACATCGACCACTCGTCGCCCTCGAGCGCGGTGTACTTCGCGTTGAAGCCCTTCTCGAAGTCCATCGCTTCCTTGTTCTTGAAATAGCCCGGCCAGAACGCCGGCACCACGACCATGCCGTCCGACGCGCTGCCGGCGATGTTGCGGAAGGCCTTGCTCGAGTGCCCGCCGCCGCCGACGAGCGGGATCTTGAGCCCTAGCTCGCCGTACTGCTTCACGAGAAGGCCGGTGTCGGCGAGGGAGCCGGTCAGCACGATGGCGTCGGGCTTGAGCCCGGCGAGCTTGGTCAGGAGCGGGCGGAACTCCTTGGCATCGAGGCGGTACCACTCCTTGCCGACCACCTCGGCGCCGCCGTACTTCTTCAGATAGCGCTCGATGGCGTCGACGTTACCCTTGCCGTACTCGTCGTCGAGCGCCATGACCGCGAGCTTCTGGTACTTCTTGTCCCGCACCGCGTAGTCCAGCGCGGCCGCGGTGAGGTGATCGGAGTTCGGCTTGAGGTTGATCACGTGCTTGTAGCCCGAGCGCGTGATCTTGATCGCGTTGGTGTAGGTGATCTGGGGCACGTTGGCGCGGGCCAGGATGTCGATGATCGCGAGGGTGCCGCTGCTCGTGAAGTCTCCGAAGTAGGCGACCACCTTGTCCTGCAGCGTGTAGCGCCGGGCGATGTTGATCGCCTCGTTCGGGTCGAGCCGGGTGTCGCCGTAGAGGACCTCGACGGGGCGGCCCATGATGCCGCCCTTGGCGTTGAGCTCGGCCACCGCGTACTCGGTGCCGAGCTTGGCGCGCTCGGCGATGAAGGCGATGGGCGACGTGAGGGGCGCCGAGAAGCCGACCTTGATCGGGTCGGCGGCGCGGGCAGGCGCTGGGCCGAGACATGCTGCCACGAGGGCGATCAGGGCGAGCCGCGTGATGCGTGTCATGCGCGAATGCCTCCAATTCCTACCACACCGGGGGTCAACCGAGGTACGCGGCCATCACGCGCGCGTCTTGCCGGAGGGCCGCCGCCGGGCCCTCCGCGACGATCGAGCCTTGCTCCAGCACGTACGCCCGGGACGCCAGCTCAAGGGCGATGTGGGCGTTCTGCTCCACTAACAGGACCATGGTGCCGCGGCGATGGAGGTCGTGGAGGGTGCCGAAGATCGACTCCACGATGGTCGGGGCGAGCCCGGTCGAGGGCTCGTCGAGGATGAGGAGCGCCGGATTGGACATCAGCGCCCGCGCGATCGCGAGCATCTGCTGCTGGCCTCCGGAGAGCGTCCCGCCCTGCTGCCCGAGCCGATCGGCCAGCGCGGGGAACGCGGCGAGCACCGTCTGCATCCGGCCGCCGATCTCGCCGGCGGGGGCGCGGTAGGCGCCGAGGCGCAGGTTCTCGCGGACCGTGAGCGTGTGAAAGATCATGCGTCCCTGCGGCACCAGCGCGATGCCGCGGGCGACGATGTCCGCGGGGTCGCTCCCGGCCAGCGGGGTCCCGTCGAACGCGACGCGCCCCCGGGTGGGGCGCAGCAGCCCGACGATGGTGCGGAGCGCGGTGGTCTTGCCGGCGCCGTTCGGTCCGATGAGCGCGACCAGCTCGTCGGGGCGCACGCTGAGCGACACGCCGTGGAGCACGTCCACGCGCCCGTAGCCCGCGCAGAGGTCTTCACACGTGAGCACCGGCGCTCCTCCCGAGATACGCGGCGATCACGCGCGGGTCGCGCCGCACCTCGTCCGCGGTGCCTTCGGCGATCTTCTTGCCGAAGTCGAGCACGGTGATCCGGCCGCACAGCCCCATGACCAGTCGCATATTGTGCTCGATCAGCACCACGGTGGTGCCGCGCTCCCGGATCTCGCCGATCAGCGCGACCAGCACGTCGATCTCGGCGCGGTTGAGGCCGGCCGCCGGCTCGTCGAGGAGCAGCACGGCGGGTCGGCTGATCAGCGCACGGGCCAGCTCGAGCCGCTTCTGCTCCGCGAACGAGAGCGCCCCGGCCAGACGCCCGAGGTCGGCGGGGAGCCGGGCGAAGCCGAGCGCCGCCTCGACCTCGCCGAGGGCCTCGCGGCGCCGGCTCCGTCGCCCGGCGAGGGCGTCGCGGAGCGACGGCGGGCGCGCGGCGGCGAGCCCGACCGCGACGTTGTCGAACACGCTCAGCTCCGGGAAGACCTGGGGCGTCTGGTAGGTGCGGCCGAGGCGCGCGGCGGCCCGGGCGTGGGGCGAGGCATCCGTGACGTCGCGCCCGCCCAGACGGATGCGACCCGCGGTGGCCGCGTAGAGGCCGCTCACCAGGTTGAACAGCGTGGTCTTGCCGGCTCCGTTCGGTCCCACGATGCCGCGGACCTCGCCCGGCTCCACCGCGAGGTCGACGCCGTCGACGGCGACGAGGCCCTCGAAGCGCTTGCTCACGCCGAGCGTCTCGAGCGCTGGGGCCGTCACGGCGTCACCGAGCGTGGGCCGAGCCACGCGGGGCGGGGCAGCTTCGCGGTGATCCCGCCGGCGAGGCCGGCGAGCCCGGTCGGCAGGAACGCCATGAAGAGCACGAGAGCGACGCCGAACACGATGTTGCTGTGCTGGCCGAGCACGCTGGTGCGCTCGATCACGAGCCGGATCACGGCAGCGCCGACGAGGGCGCCGGGCAGGGAGCGCACGCCGCCCAGCACGACCATCATCAGGAGCGCGACCGACGTGGACCAGCCGAACGTGGGCGGGCTTATGAAGCCGTTCATGTGGGCGAGCAGGCTGCCCGCCGCCCCCGCGATGGCGGAGCTGACCAGGAGCAGGGTCACCTTCACGCGGGTCACGTCGATCCCCGACGTGCGGCACGCCGTCTCGTTCTCGCGCATCGCGCGGAGCGCGGTGCCGAACGGCGAGTGCAGCAGCCGGAAGATCAGGACGTACTCGGCGAGCAGCGCGGCGAAGAGCAGGTAGTAGTAGTGCTGCGGATCCAGCACGGTCACGCCGAAAAGCCGCGGCGCCGGGATGCCGCGGAAGCCGATCGGGCCGTTGGTCATCGCCGACCACTGGTTGTAGACGAGCTCGAGGATGAGGCCGAACACGAACGTCGCCATCGCGAAGTTGACGTCGCGGAGGCGCACGATCGGGCTCATGACCACCGCGCCCGCCACCGCCACGACCATCGCCGCGAGGAACGCGGCGGGGAACGGCCAGCCGTGCTGCGTGCTGAGGATCGCGGAGGTGTAGGCGCCGAGCCCGAAGAACCCCGCGTAGCCCAGCTGGAGGACACCGCCGTAGCCGAGGACGAGCTGGAGGCCGAGGGCGAGCATCGCGAACACCGCGATCGTGTTCAGGAGGAAGATGTAGTACGGGCTGGATGCGAGGAGGACCGGCAGCGCGGCGAGCGCGACCACCGCTGCCGCGTGGGCGGGCGTCCAGAAGCGCCGCAGCCAGGAGATCGGCATCAGTCGGGGCGGGAGCGCGCGGAGCCGAGAAGGCCCTGCGGCCGCCCGAGCAGGATCAGGATTAGGAGCGTGTACGCGATGATGTCCTTGTAGGCCGACGATACATAAAAGGCGCCGATCGTCTCGACCAGCCCCAGCACGAGCCCGCCCACCATGGCGCCGCCGACCTGGCCGAAGCCCCCGAGCACGGCGGCGGCGAAGCTCTTCACGCCGATGAGCCCGAGGTCGAAGTTCGCGTACACGATCGACGCGACGAGCACGCCGGCGCCGCCCGCCAGGAAGCCCGACAGGAGGAACGTGAGCGACATCATGCGCTCGACGCGGATGCCCATGAGCTGGGCGGCGACGGGATTCTCGGCGGTGGCGCGGAGCGCCTGCCCGGTCACCGTGCGCGCGAAGAAGAGCTGGAGGGCCACCATCGAGGCGAGGCCGACGGCCAGCATCGCCAGGTTCTGGGGCACGATCACGATGCCGGCGATGGTCCGGCCCTTCGGCAGGTAGGGCTCCGGATAGGACAGCGGGGCGGTGCCCCAGACGAACAGCGCGACATTGACCAGGATGATGCTCCAGCCGATCGTCGCGATGATCAGGTTGAGCAGCGCGCCCTGCCGGCGCATCGGCCGGAACCCGAAGCGGTCGATCAGCCACGAGAGCGCGGCCACCGCGAGCCCGGAGCAGACGAACAGCAAGGGCATAGGCATGGCGGTTCGCGTCGCCAGCGTGTAGCCGATCATGCCGCCGATCATCATGAGATCCGGGTGGGCGAAGTGGAGCAGCCCGGTGGCCCGGTAGATCATGCTGAAGCCGATCGCGACGAGGCTGTAGATCGACCCGATGGCCAGGCCGAAGACGAGCAGCCCCAGCAGCTCGGACATCGAGCGATCAGCGGGCGGCGGCGCGCGCGCTCACCGGGCGGCCGCCACCGCGCGCAGCCGGGCGGGCGCCGCCGCCCATGCCGCCTCGATCTCGTCCGACGTCGCGACCTGGCCGAAGAACTGGTCGATGTTGGCGAGCGTCGCCTGGTGCGCGGCCGCCGTCGTCGTCGCGGCGCCGTCGCTCACGAAGACCAGGTAGTAGTCGTGCATGTACACGTCGCGTCCGGTCGACTCCACGCACGCGTTGGTGGCGACGCCGGTGAGTATCACGGTCTGGAGGCCCGCGCTCCTGAGGATCAGGTCGAGGTTGGTGCCCTTGAAGCCGCTGTAGCGGTGCTTGATGATGATCTCCTCGCCCGGGCGCGCGTCGATACCGTACAGCTCCGCGCCCCACGTGCCCTTGAGGCAATAGGCCGCGTCCTTCATCGGCCGGCCGTCCTTCTCCATCGGCAGCCCGTGGCGGAGCTTCTGCTCGGTCACCACCGGCGACGCGTACTCCTCGTCGTGGTGGCTGATGACGTGGATGACGGGCACGCCGCGCTCGCGGGCCGCGTCGAGCAGGCGGGCCAGGCGCGGCACCATGGCCTGGATCAGCCCCATCGGCGTGCCGAGCTTTCCGAGGAATCCGTCCTGGTGACAGAAGTCGTTCTGCACGTCCACGGTGACGAGGGCGGCGCGGCCGGGCGCGACTTTCTCAGCGAGTGTGCGAAGCAAGTCCATGGCGTTCCTCCTCGAAGAACTCCCTCTCCCTCGGAGAGGGAGAGGGCCCAGTGTGAGGGTGGCAGCGAGTTCACGCGCGACTCTCGGCCAGCTCGTTCCACGCGGGAAGCAGCGTCTCCGTGCAGAGCGGAATGCGATCGGCGAGGTCGCCGTCGCCCGGCAGCACCGCGATCGGTGCGTGGAGCCCGGCCTCCGCCCACCGCGCGAGCTGCTGCCTGCAGTGCTCGGGCGTGCCCGCCACCGCGAGGGCGTCGATCAGCTCGTCGGCGACGAGGTGCGCGGCGGCCGCTCCGCTGCCGAGCGCGTCGCGGAACGGCTGCGTGCGCTCGGGGCCGAGCCCGGCGTCGGCGAGGATCGACTGGCCGTGCAGCAGGCCGAGATAGCGCGCCAGGAGCGGTCGTACCGCGTCGCGCGCGCGCCGGCCATCTCGATCGATCGACGTGAGCACGTATGCGAGCACCGCGAAGGGCCCCCGGGCCCCGGCCGTCCGGCGGACACGGCGCACGTGCTCGGGCGAGGACAGCAGGGAGCAGATGACGCCGTCGGCGATCTCGCCGGCGAGGCGCAGCGCTCGGGGCCCCTTCACGCCGAGCAGGAGCGGGATCCGCTCCCGCGGCGTCCACTCGAGGTGCACGTCCTCGACCCTGAACGTCTCCCCGCGAAACGTCACGCGCTCGCCCGCGAGGAGCCGCCGCACGATCTCCGCGCCCTCGCGCAATCCGCCGAGGGGCGTCTTGAACGGGATCGCCATCTGGCGCTCGACCCAGGGCCGATTGCTTGAGCCGAGGCCCAGCACGACGCGGCCGGGCGCGATGCCCGCGAGGGCGGCCGTCTCCATGGCCACGAGGGCCGGATGCCGCGTGTACGGGTTGACGACGCCGAGCCCGATGGCGAGGCGCTCGGTGACCGCGGCGGCCGCGGCGGCCAGCGCGTAGGCGCCCGGATGGAAGTAGTCTTCGATGATCCAGGCGCTCGCGAGCCCGGCGCGCTCGGCGGCCCGCGCCCAGCCGGTCACGCGCGTCGGCGAGTCGGCGCCGAAGAAAGCGATGCCCGGGGTGCTCGACCAGCTCGGCTCCATGCTAGACGTGGAGGCCGTACTGCTCGCGCAATACGCGCAGCACGCCGTCGAGGTCGGCGGGTGCGTTGGGGACCGGTGGCAGCCACGTCCGGCTCGCCCCGGGATCCTTGAGGCCGCTCGACGTGAGCACCACCACGACGGCCTGCTCAGGGTCGAGCGCCTTGCGCTTGGCAAGCTGCATGACCGCGGTGAGGCCGGTGGCCGACGACGGCTCGACGAAGATCCCCTCCTCGCGGCCGAGCTCGCGCTGCGCCTCGAAGATGCCCTCGTCGGTGATCCGCTCGCCGGCGCCCGCCGACTGCTTGAGCGCGGCGAGCCCTTGCCACGTCCCGTACGGCGACGCGATCGAGAAGGCGACCGACTCGCCGCGCGGAACCATCTCGGGATTTTCGAGCCCGCGCTCGATCGCATGCGCGAGCGGCCCGAACGGCTCGGCCGCGATCATCCGCGGCGCGTCCTTGACGAGGCCGAGCGCGCGCAGCTCGACCCAGCCCTTCCAGACGCCGAAGAGTCCGTCGCTGTAGGCGCTCGGCACCACCACCGTGCCGGGCGACGTCCAGCCGAGGTCCTCGGTGATCTCCCACGCGATGGTCTTGTACCCCTCGATGCCGTAGGGATTCGAGCCGATCGGCGGCAGGATGAAGCCGCTCGTCGGATACCACCCGAGTCGCTCGACGCCTTCCTTCATCAAGGCCCAGCGCGATTCCGAGGTCGGGCAGGCGACGACCGCGGCGCCGTACGCCTGCATGAGGGTCTTCATCGTCTCCGGCACCGAGGCAAGCGTGAAGATCACGCACGGCAAGCCGGCGCGCGCGGCGTACGCTGCGGTGGAGGCTCCGTGGTTACCCGTGGACGAGATCACGATCGCACGGGCGCCCGTCGCCACCGCGTGGCTCACCGCGACCGAGCAGAGCCGGTCCTTGTACGACCACGTCGGGTTGCGGCTCTCGTCCTTGGCATAGAGGCGCGGCAGACCAAGGCGCCGCCCTAGCCGCTCGAGGTGCACCAGCGGCGTGGCGCCCTCGCCGAGCGAGACCGCGTGCCCGGCCGCCGGCAGCACCGCGCCGAAGCGCCAGAGGCCGCGCGGGGTCGCCGGCAGTTGATCGGGGCGGAGCCCGGCGAGCGGAGTCAGATCGAGGCGGACGCTCAGGTTGACGAAGACGCCGTCCTGCCTACAGCGGGGGCAGCCCGCGAAGCCGCGCGGATCGTCGAACACCGCGTGGCATCGGAGGCATTCGAGACCCATGACGCGAGCGGGCGGGAGCATGATGGCGGGTAGTGTAGTCCGCCCCCCGGGCGAGGGCAATGCGCACACGGCTGTTCGTCGAGCGCGGTGTGAACGAAAGCGGGCGGGAGATCGTCAGCCCGCGGCGCCGAGGAAGCTCCTACCGGAACAAACGTCCTTCGACGTCGTGGCGTGGCAGCTCGTGTCTAGCTGTCACACACTAGAGGGCGGCTCATCCCCTTTCGAACGATTCCGGACCCGGGGGCATGCACCGATTGATTCCGAGCCTAGAACCGATGCCTAGCCCTTTCGACATGAACGCCGCGCGTGCAGACGCTGCGACCAGGCATACTCAGCGGCTTCCCAGATGGCCCGGAGCGTGTCGATCCCCGCCGCGCTGTACGTGACCGCCCGGCGCCGCGTGCTTGCGAAGGTAGCCGGTCACCTGACAGAACTCGTCGAGGATCTGCCGCTTCTCCGGTCGCCGGGCCTGCCGGTAGCGCTGATAAATCGCCTGGACGTACTCCCGTTTTGCGTGCGCACTCATGCGGGCTGTCTCCATAGGCCTGGCACAGTAACATCGCCCATGGCGCGACGATTCCCGCTCGGTAACATTTTAGATGGCGCGATACGCGCCTTTGACTTGGCCCGCGGAGCGGGATACCCTCGCCGTGCCAAGGCCTTGACCGGGCGCACGCGGCGCCACTCAACGAGGAGGATCCATGCTCCAGCTCAAGCGGCTCATCGCCCTGCTCCTGGTAGTCGTCATCGCCCTGTGGACCGGCACGGGCACCGTGACCGCGCAGCAGGGTGGCACGATCAAGATAATGTACACGGACCCCCTCTCGGGGCCGTTCGCGCAGGTGGGCGACCAGAACCTGCAGCAGTTCAAGTACATCCTCGACTACATCAACAGCCGGGGGGGGGCCGTTGGACGCAAGTTCGAGATCGTCTCCTTCGACAACAAGTCGCAGCCCTCCGAGGCACTGCTCGCGCTCAAGGCAGCGACCGACCAGAACATGCCCATCATCATGCAGTGCTCGGGCTCCAACATCGCCGCCGCGCTCATCGAGGGCGTGGACAAGCACAACGAGCGGAACCCGAACAACCGCATCGTCTACGTTAATTGCGGCGCGGTGGCCACCGAGCTGACCAACGAAAAGTGCAGCTACTGGCACTTCCGCATGGACGCGCACGTGGGGATGAAGGCCGAGACGATGGTCCGCGCCCTGCCCAAGGAGGTCACCAAGGTGTACCTCCTGAACCAGGACTACCTCTTCGGACAGTCGGTGCAGCGCGATGTGAAGACCTTTCTCGGCAAACTCAGGCCCGACGTGAAGGTGGTGGGCGACGAGCTGATCCCGCTCGGCAAGGTGAAGGACTTCTCGCCCTACGTGACCAAGATCAAGGCGTCGGGCGCGCAGGCCCTACTCACCGGCAACTGGGGGCCTGACATGACGCTCCTCATCAAGAGCGGCATGGATTCCGGCCTCGACATCCGCTACTACACGATGTACGCGCATCTCGGCGGCGGCGCCACCGCCATCGGCCCCGCCGGCAACGGCAAGGTGCGCTCGGTGATGGCCTTCCACGAGAACATCGCGGTGGAGACCGGCAAGACCGACACCGAAGGCTGGACTAAGCAGTTCCGCAACCAGCACGACTTCGACTTCTACGCCGCCGGCTTCCGCACGATCTTCGAGTTCCTCCAGGCGGCAATGAACAAGGCCGGTTCCGCCGACCCCGTGAAGTTCGCGGCGGCGCTCGAGGGCCTCACCATCACCGACATGCTCGGCCACCAGGTCACGATGCGGAAGGCCGACCATCAGATCCTGAGCGAGTACTTCGTGGGTGTCTTCACCAAGGGCGTGAAGTACGACTCGGAGAAGACGGGGCTGGGCTGGAAGACCGAGACCACCGTGCTGCCCAAGGACCTTGACCAGCCGAACACCTGCAACATGAAGCGGCCAGCCGCCTAGCGCCAGCCTTCACCCCGGCCCCCTCCCCTCTCGTCTCATCCTCTCTTGAGGGGGGAGAGGGGAGGCTGAGGGGGCGAGCGTGCATGTATGAAAAGGCTCCGTTAATGGAAGTCCTGCTGGTCTCGCTGCTCAACGGGCTCGTCTACGGCATGCTGCTGTTCATGCTGGCGAGCGGGCTCACTCTCATCTTCTCGATGATGGGCGTGCTGAACTTCGCCCACGCGAGCATGTACATGCTCGGCGCCTACTTCGCGTACTCGGTGAGCCGGGTGATCGGCTTCTGGCCGGCGCTGGTGATTGCGCCGATCCTGTGCGGCGTCCTGGGCGCCCTCATCGAGATGTACGCGCTCCGCCGGGTGCACCGCAACGGCCACATCGCCGAGCTGCTCTTCACGGTGGGCCTGGCCTTCATCATCGAGAAGGGCGTGCAGATGGCCTGGGGCCTCCTCCCCGTCCCCTATCGTGTGCCCCCCGTACTCGACCGCGCGCTCTTCCACATCTACGGCTCCAACTTCCATGCCTATCGCGGCTTCATGCTCCTGATCTCGGTCTTGATGTTCGTCGCGATCTGGCTCCTGCTCACGCGCACCCGCATCGGGCTCGTCATCCAGGCCGCGCTCACGCATCCCGAGATGGTGGGAGCGCTGGGCCACAACGTGCCGCGCGTGTTCACGATCGTGTTCGCCGGCGGCTCGGTGCTCGCCGGCCTCGCTGGCGTCATCGGCGGCAACTACCTCGTCACCGAGCCGTCCATGGCCGCCACGATGGGGCCGATCGTGTTCGTGGTGGTGGTTTTCGGCGGGCTGGGCTCGCTGACCGGTTGCTTCGTCGCCTCCCTCATCATGGGCTTGGTGCAGACGTACGCGGTGGTCCTGGACGTCTCGTTCGCGGATCTCCTCGCCCGTTTGGGCCTCCACGTGACCTCGGCCACGCCGCTCGCCGAGGTGCTCACGATGCCGCTGCCGCGCGTGGGCGCGCTGCTGCCCTACCTCATGCTGATCCTCGTGCTGCTCCTCAAGCCTCGCGGGCTCATGGGGACGCGCGACACATGAGCGAAGGCGCGATCAGGACCACGGCGCGCCCCGTCGCCGCCGACGGCGCGGTGGGCTTCCTCCGCCGCCAGTGGCCCTGGCTCGCCACGCTGGCCTTCGCCGTCGTGGTGCCCTGGTTCTCCTATGACTGGAGCACCGGGCGTCACTCGGGCTTCATCGTCTCCATGCTGAGCCAGATCGGCATCTCGATCGTCTTCGCGCTGAGCTACAACATGTTGATGGGCCAGGCCGGCCTGCTCTCCTTCGGTCACGCCGTCTTCCTGGGACTCGGCGGCTACGTCACCGCGCACGTCCTCAACGCCGCCAAGGGCGGCGCCGTCCCGCTGCCCCTCGAGCTCACGCCGCTGGCCGGGGCCCTGGGCGGCCTCGGCTTTGCCATCGTGCTGGGCTACTTCGCCACGAAGCAGCGCGCGACCGCGTTTGCCATGATCACGCTCGGCATCGGCGAGCTGATCACCTCTTGTGCACTCATGTTCCAGACCTTCTTCGGCGGCGAGGGCGGCGTGAGCACGAACCGCATGACCGGCCACAGCCTCTTCGGGCTAGGCTACGGCGCGCCCATCCAGGTCTACTACCTGATCGTGGCGTGGACGGCGCTCTCCATGGTGGGCATGCTGTTCCTCAGCCGCACGCCCCTCGGGCGCATGGCCAACGCGACGCGCGACAACTACGAGCGCGCCCAGTTCGTGGGTTACGACCCCCGCATGGTCCGGTTCTTCCAGTTCGCGCTGTCCGGCCTCTTCGCGGGGATCGCGGGCGCGCTCTACACGCTCACCTACGAGATCGTGACCTACGACACCGTGGCGGGCCCCATGTCGGCCAACGCCCTCCTCATGACCTATATCGGCGGGGTGGGTGTGTTCGCGGGGCCGGTGGTGGGCGCGGTGCTGATCGTGCTGCTGCAGAGCTGGGTGAGCCTCCTCTCCAACTCGTGGCTCGTCTACGCGGGCGTGCTCTTCATCCTGATGGTCACCTTCGCGCCCATGGGGCTCACGGGCCTCGTTCTGATGCACCAGCCGATCTGGCGCGGGGGGCGCATGGGCCGGCTCGTCGGCCCGTATCTCCGCCTGCTCGTGCCGGCGCTGCTCGTGGTTCTCGGGTTCGTCCTCGCCGTGGAGCTCTGCTCGTTCCTCACCATCGGCGCCGCCCAGGGCAAGAGCTTCACCCTGTCACGGATCACGATCGATCCGCGCGGCGCTGGCGCGTGGCTTGTCGCCGGCCTGCTCCTCGTGGGCGGCGGTCTCTGGCTGCGGGTTGCCATGCACGGCTTCGGGGTCGCCTGGAGCGCCGTGACCGAGGACGTGAAGCGGGCGGAGGTCCGCGCGTGAGCACGCCGGCGCTGCGCCTGACCGACGTGCGGAAGAGCTTCGGCTCGACGGCGGTCATCATGGGCGTGAGCCTGGAGGTCGCCGTTGGCTCCCGCCATGCCATCATCGGCCCCAACGGAGCGGGGAAGACCACGCTCTTCAACCTGATCAGCGGGCGCTTCCCGGTCACCGCCGGCACCATCGCGCTCCACGGCCGCCCCATCGACGGCCTGCCGCCGCACGAGATCAACCGCCGCGGACTCTCCCGGAGCTTTCAGGTCACGTCGATCTTCCCGCGGATGACGGTGTTCGAGAACATCCGCTGCGGCCTCCTCTGGTCGCAGGGCTACAAGTACTCGTTCTGGCAGCTCGTGGGCGGCCAGCGCGCCCTCAACGAGGCGGCGGCGCGGCTCCTCGCCGACGTGAACCTGGAGGCGCGGCGCGACGTGCCCGCCGGGCTTCTCTCCTATGCCGAGCAGCGCGCGCTCGAGATCGGCATCACCATCGCGGGCGGCGCCAACACCATTCTCCTCGACGAGCCGACGGCCGGCATGAGCCGGAGCGAGGCCGACCACGCGGTGGCGCTGATCCGACGGATCACCGCGGGGAAGACGCTCGTCATGGTCGAGCACGACATGAGCGTGGTGTTCGACCTCGCCGACGTGGTCACGGTGCTCGTGTACGGCCAGGTCATCGCCTCCGGCCCGCCCGCGGAGATCCGGGCCAACCGCGCGGTGCAGGACGCCTATCTTGGCGCGCCCGCCGAGGTCGCCTGATGCTGACCGTACGCGATCTTCACGCCTTCTACGGCAAGAGCCACATCCTCCAGGGCGTGAACCTCGAGGTGAAGGCCGGCGAGATCGTAAGCCTGCTCGGCCGGAACGGCGTGGGCCGCTCCACCACGTGCAAGGCCATCATGGGGCTGGTCGAGCCAATTGGCGAGGTCATGTTCAAGGGGAAGAGCATCGCCGGGCTGCGCCCCGACCAGATCGCTCATGCCGGCATTGGCTACGTGCCCGAGGACCGCCAGATCTTCCCCACGCTGACGGTCAAGCAGAACTTGGAGCTCGGGCTCAAGCGTGCCGGGACGTTCGGGCGATGGAGCTTCGACGACATGTTCGCGCTGTTCCCGCACCTTCGGGAGCGCCAGCACAACCCCGCCGGCATCCTTTCGGGCGGCGAGCAGCAGATGCTCACGATGGGCCGCACCCTGATGGGCGACCCCGAGCTAGTGATCATTGACGAGCCCACCGAGGGCCTCGCCCCCAAGCTGGTCGTGCAGGTGGGGCAATTCCTCGATGAGATCGCGCACCGGGGCGTCTCGATTCTCCTGGTCGAGCAGAAGCTCACCATCGCGCTCAAGATCTCCCGCCGCGTCTACGTGATGGGGCACGGGCACATCGTGTTCGAGGGCACGCCGGCCGACCTCGCCAGGAACGAGGCGGTGCGCCGGGAGAACCTGGAAGTCTAGCCCGTACCTCCCGATGACGCCTCGACCTCGCCGGGGCGCGCTCGTCGTGGCGGTGCTGCTCGCCGTCGTTCCGGGCACCGCGCCCGCCTACGCCGACACACACTGGAAGGCCATCCTACTCGCCGGCGACAACGCTGCTCTGGTGTTCGACAACGCCACGCGGGAGATGCCGCGGCTGTAACATCGGCTCCTGGGGGTTCCTGGAGGGGCGGTGTCTGAGAATGGCACGTTACGTCAGGGGATCGGGCGCGCACGCACGAGGCGACCGGCGTTGGTAGGGTCCAGTATTTGCCGTCGCTCTTGGTGCCAAGTTGGTGCCAAAGGCAGGCGGTGCACCGCGTATCATCCGGACATGGGCGTCATGCGGAAGCGTCGCCAGATTGCTCGGTCGGGTTCTCCTGGTTCTGCTGAGCGTGCTCCGAGTCTGGATTCGTAATCGGTAGGTCGCGAGTTCCACGCATCGCAGCCTGACCGGAGGCGACGGACCTGCCGGAGGGTCTCTCGCAGGAATTCCCGACCCAGGCGGACGTCCGCCCGCAAGGCCTCAGGGAGGCGAGCAACGAAGTCTTCAATCACCGCTCGGTCGTAATGAATTTCGACGGAAGCGGACTCGGGGTTTGCCTGCTGCTCTTGTTCCAACTGCTCGACCTGGACCCAGATGCGTTGGTAGGTGCTGAGCGCCTCCTCGAGGGCCCGCCCTTGCAAGCGTCCTTGCTGGATCGCCCCCATGATGCCCTGTGCCTGCCTGGGGAGCTGGGCGAGTTGCCGGCGCAGCGTCGGGGCAGGTTCGAGCCTGCCCGGTGATCGCCGGCTCGCTGCAGCGCGCAGGCTCTCGATGTACTCCGGTAGGCGTCGAGCAAGTTCTCGGATCACGAGTTCCTCGACCGCCTCCCGCCGGATCCGGAGGTCATTGGAACACGTTCCGGACTCGCTATGGTTGCGGCATCCGTAGTAGTCCTTGGCGACGATGGACAACCGACCGCCACAGCGGTCACAGATGAGCAAACCCGAGAGCAAATGGGCGGTTGCAGAGCGTCGTCGCGAGAACAAATGTTGTCTGGCCTTCAGTCGGCGCTGGACGGCCTCCCAAGTCTCGTCGTCGATGATCCTCAAAGCCTCGACCACACGCGATTCCCATTGGACTCGAGGTCGCCACCGGTAGACGCGTCGCCCGGTCTCCGGACTCTTTCGCCATTCCCTGCGATTGAAGTAGAACTGCCCCACATACTTGGAGTTCTGCAACATGAGATAGATCGTATTAGGGCGCCAAGGGCGCCCAGGATTGTTCAGGTTAAGGTGTTTTGCGATGGCTTTCTCCCCCAGGCCATCACCGAACAACTTGAAGACTTGGCCCACGACGGCCGCTTCCGCTGGTTCAAGCACGACGCGGTAGCCGATCGGAATGGGTTGGCCATGTGAATCAATCCGGCCCGGTTCATGGACTGGCTCCGATCGATAGCCGTAGGTTCTGCCACCTGTCGCATAGCCCTTCAAGAACCGCCCGTCGAGACCGCGCTTCGTGGTCTTCCGAAGGTCATCAAGGTACAGTTCGTTCACAAGACTCTTGACCGTGACACTGACTTTTGCTGTGTCATCTCCCGTGTCGATGCCATCTGCGACGGCAATCACTCGGATGCCGGCAAATCGGAGACGTTTGATGATCCCGTCAGTGTCCCCAACATCTCGGGAAAGGCGTGAGAGTTGGTCTACGGCAATCGCGTCGAAGGGCGCAGGCGCGGTGAAGGCCGATCGGAGGGCCTCCTGAAGCCCATTCAAGAGCCGGATATTGGCACCGGAGACGGCAGCGTCGGAGAACTCGGCCACGAGCTCGTGCTGGTGTGTCTCGGCCCAGCGTTGGACGACTCGGTGCTGGTCCTCGATGGACGCATCACGCTGGTGGTCCGAGCTGTACCGTCCGTAGAACGCAACTTTCATCCGTGGTCCTCAGCGTTTAAGGACAATAGTGCGAACACAGCCGCGGGCATCCGACTCCTCGCGGACATCAAAGCGCGAGGCGTTCTCAACGACGTATCGCTGAAGGCACTGTACCAGAGCATCCAGCCCCTTGAAGGTCGCCTGCTTCGAAACTCGCTCGCTCATAGAAACATGTGAGTTGGAATGCTGGATTCTATTATGCGTAGCGCTACGAATAACGTCAACATTAAAGAGTAGCGGGTCGAAGATCGGGTCCTGTGCTAAGTTCGGGACGATGAGGCGACGCAAGGACTCCCGCGCGGTCGCGCTCGGAAAGAAGGGAGGACGTGCCCGCGCGCGACGGATGTCGCCCGAGGAGCGGCGAGAGAGTGCCCGCAAGGCCGCGTTAGCCCGTTGGAAACGAAAGAAGACCACAGATGGATAGCCTGGACGATCGAGATGTGAATCTGAACCCGCTACAAATCTAAAGATTCTGGTTTGAAACACTGGTTTTAGGCTCGAATCTCGGCGCTGAAATCGAGCGACCGCCAGTTCGCCTGCAAGGCGTTGCGGACCCGCGATTTGAGCCCGCGACTCGTGGTCGCCAGGGGTCAGCTCCGTAGGGCATTCAAAGTCGCGTTTCAGTCCCCGCCCGGTGAAGGCGGTGCGCGCCGGCCCAAACCGCTCAGATCCAGCGCGCAGCGGTCGTGCCGGTGTCCTCTGGGCGGGTGTTGAACGCAATGGCCGCGCTCGGAGCGGCGCGGTGGATGGCGTTGACCAAGGCCTCGAATAGGACCAGCCGGCTCGGTGGGAGCCGGACGCCCGCGCCGATCACCACACAGTCGTAGCGGGCCTCGGCCAAGCGCCGCTCCACGACGGACACGGCGGTTTCGTCGGGAATGATGAAGCAGTTCTCGGCCTGCCAGCCGCGCTTGGCCATATCGGCGAGCGCAATCCTGACCCCTGCGTGGATCTTCTCCGCGTTCATGCCCGGCGGCAGTGCCGGATCCGAAAAGTCCACCGTTTCCGGATCCAAGCCGACTAACAGAACCCGCTTCATCTCACGTCCCTCTCTAAGCTCACCCTCCTGGGAATGTGGCGCCCTGCTTTTTAGGGATTCAAAGTCGCGTTCGAATCCTGTTTCGGAAGATCTGTTGACCTCCAGGGAGGTCAAAAACCTGTTGCTCAGCCGCGCTCCTAAGAAGTTGGGATCCTTCCCCTAAGTCCGGCCTGTAGAAGCCGTGCGAAAAGTAATTTCTTTTCGCGCCGCTTGTTCCTGCCGGCGTGAATGTCGGAGGCTTAAGGATCCCGCCAGAGCGTAGGTTTTAAAACTGCTCGCAGCTGTGACATCTGGCTGGAGCGAGGGATTGAAACGCGCCTTCGAGTCCCAAGGCTCATTTCGCGGGCCCGCGGCAGAACTGACGGCGGGCCGACCATTGCTGAGCCGACTCGTCGCTCGCGCATCTACTTTGTCGGCGGGTCGGCCCCCGCTTTCGCGACTTGCGCGTCCTGCTCCGAGGCGCCACCGGACACGCCGCCCGCGCCGACGATCTTCCCGTCCACCATGAGCGGGGTCCCACCTTCGAGCGGGCTCGCACCGCTCGGCTGCCTGGCTGGTTCCCACGGAGGAATCG
>Ga0306920_100001181_pt1 | contig 32294 bp, 34 predicted proteins | sample flu12Cox44000170_FD_204666 | JGI IMG/M metagenome (GOLD analysis project Ga0306920, IMG submission 204666) | Lab enrichment of tropical soil microbial communities from Luquillo Experimental Forest, Puerto Rico - flux4day.12C.oxic.44.000.170 (v2)... | ecosystem: Environmental > Terrestrial >...
GCAGCCACAGCGAGATCGACGGAATGTAGGTTACCAGCATCAGGACCAGGAACATGACGGCGTAAAATGGCCAGATCTCGCGCACCACCTGCTCGATCGTCACGCGGCCGACGGCGCAGCCGACAAAGAGGATGGCGCCGACCGGCGGATGGCACAATCCGATGCCGAGATTGAGCAGCATGATCATCCCGAAATGGACCGGATCAACGCCAAATTTGACGACTACTGGCAGCAGGATGGGCGTCACGATCAGGATCGACGGCGCCATGTCCAGCAAGCAGCCGAGCACCAGCAACAGGATGTTGATCAAGAACAGAATCACGTTCTTGTCGCTGGACAACGTCAATAACAATGCCGTGACCCTGGCCGGCACCTGCATCAGCGCCATGACATAACCGACACTCGAGGCAAAGGCGATCAGAGTCATCACCATCGCGACGGTGCGCATCGTGCGATGGATCAGCTCTGGCAAGTCGCGCCAGCGATAGTCGCGGTAGACGAACATCGTCACGAAAAACGCCCAGATGCACGCGACCGCCCCTGCCTCGATCGCAGTGAATACGCCACCCAGGATGCCGCCGAGGATGATCGCTAGTGTCACCAGCCCCCAAAGGGCGTCGATGGTGATCTTGATGGCCGCGCGCAATGGCACGGTCTCGCCCTTCGGGTGACCATTGCGATAGGCGAGCACCAGGCACAATACGATCAACGAGGCGCCGAGTAGCAAGCCCGGTGCGACCCCCGCCATAAACAGGCTGATGATCGAGATCGTGCCGCCAGTGGCGAGCGAATAAATGACGGCGTTGTGGCTCGGCGGGACGAGCAGAGCCTGTACCGAGGCGCTGATCGTGACATTGGTGGCGAAGACGCGAGGGTAGCCGGTCCTCTCCATCTGCGGGATCATGACCGACCCGATTGCCGAGGTGTCGGCGACCGCCGAACCGGAAATGCCGCTCAGAAAAGTCGTCGCGAGGACATTCACTGCCGACAGCCCGCCGCGAATACGCACGAGCCCGACCAGCGCATTGGCGAACGCCACCAGCCGGCGCGCCATCCCGCCCTCCGCCATGATCGCCCCGGCCAGCACGAAAAACGGGATTGTCAACATCGCGAACTTGCTGACGCCGCTCGATACCTGCAGCATCACCGCCTCCAGCGGGATGCCGATCCAATAGGCGCCGGCAAGGGCTCCGAGACCGAGCGCGTAAGCGATTGGGACCCCGAGTGCAAAGCAGGCGAGCAGGGTTCCAATGACGACCAGAATTTCCATCTGCTCGATCCCGCAAGGTCAGTCTGGCGCCGCCGCGCCGGCGTGACCTTCGGGGGCCCGCTGCGGTGGGCCGATCGACAAGCGCTCGGCGACGAAGAGTAGTGTAAGAGCCCCGCCGACAGGGATCGGTAGGTAAGTCAAACCGACGGACAATGCGGGAAATTCGGCGATCGACTGATACCAGGTCGTTTCGACGAGCTTCGCCCCCCAGATCACCATGAAAAGGCTGACCAACGCGACGAGCAGCTCGGCAAGTGGTTCGATCGTCCGCCGCAATGGCCGCGACAGTGCCCGCACCACCACCGAGACGCTCATATGAGTGCCGACCCTGTAGCAGGCCGCCGCGCCAAAAAAGGTAAGGACAATCGTCAATAATATTGCCATCGGCTCAGGCCATGACGCGGCGCTGTTTAGCACATAGCGGGTGAAGACGCCCCACGGGATCACCGCCGAGATCAGCACCAAAGCCGTCCCCGAGACAATGACACAGAAACCATACAGTAGGTCCATTGTTGTGCGAATGAGCCGCTCGCCCCGACCCTCTCCCCGCAGGCGGGGCGAGGGAGCATGAGGCGGAGTCCCCTCGCCCCGCGTGCGCGGGGAGAGGGAGGGGCCCGCGTCAGCGGGAGGGTGAGGGACTGGCGGGGCAGTCATCAATAAGGGGCGAAATCAATTCACCGCCTCGATGCGCTTGATCAGTTCGGCGTATTTGGCGCCGTACTTGTCCCAGACCGGCTTTACGGCGGTTTGAAACGCCGTCTTGTCACCGACTGTATCGACCTCGATGCCGGCGCTCTTCATCTTGGCCATGGCCTGCTCTTCGACTTTTTTCCAGAGCTGCCGCTCGTCCAGTTGCGCCTCGCGCGCCAATTTCTTGATCAGCGCCTGGTCTTCCTTGGAAAGGCTATCCCAAGTGACCCGCGAGAACACCAGAATCTCGGGGACGATCAGGTGCTCTGTCAGAGTGTAGTATTTGGCGACCTGATAATGATTGTCGAAAACAAAGCTCGGCGGGTTGTTTTCCGCACCGTCAACGACACCGGTCTGCAATGCGCTGAATACCTGATCATACCCCATTGCGACGCCATTGCCGCCGAGCGCATTCATCATATCGACGAACATCGGGTTGCCCATGACGCGCACTTTGAGACCTTTAAGGTCGTCGATGCTCTTAATCGGTTTTTTAGTGTCGTAGAGGCTGCGGGCGCCGGCATCCATCCAGGCGAGGCCGATGAGGCGGGTATTGGGATTGTTGCTGACCTTGTCGAGCAGCTCCTGGCCGATCGGGCCATCGATGACCTTTTCCATATGCGCGGTGTCGCGAAACAGGAAGGGCAGGTTGAAGACATTCAAGTCATCGACCACTGGCCCCAAGGCACCAACGCTGACCCGGGCGAGCTGCAACGCGCCGACTTGCGCCTGCTCGATCGCCTCCTTTTCGCCACCGAGCTGCATCGACGCATACATCTGGATGCCGAGCCGCCCGCCGGTCGCCTCTTCGAGCTTCTTGCCCATGTTCTCGACCGCCTGGACCGTCGGATAGCCTTCCGGGTGCACATCCGATGCCTTGAGCGTGATTTTTTGCTCCGCTCTCGCGCCGCCGATGAGAGGGAGCAGCGATGCCGTAATGGCGAGCTGCATCGCCCGGCGTCTGTCGATCATTTGAGCCTCCCTTGTTTGATTGTTCGCGCTCAGATATATTGTCAGGTCATCAGACAAGTCCCGCAACGATAACATTGCCCAATCGCGCTGACAAGCTCTCGATCTTGCGTCCGGTCCGACCCGCCCGGAAGTTGTTTCACGAGATCGCCGAACGGATCACGGCCGATATTACCAGCGCAAAGCTTCCACCGGGTGCTCGCCTCCCGACCGAGCAACAGATGGCAACGGCGATGGGTGTCAGCCGCGCCGTGGTGCGCGAGGCGGTGGCGGCATTGCGGGCGGACGGGCTGGTGATCACCCGGCAGGGGGCCGGCGCCTTTGTTGCGACCGAGATGGGGCGGCGGCCGTTTCGGCTCGCTGTCGAGGGCCTGCCCTCGGTCAGAGAGGTCATCGACGTAATGGAGCTCCGCCAGGGCATCGAGGTGGAGGCCGCCGGGCTTGCTGCGGTGCGCTCCTCACCCGCGGCAAAGCGGGAAATCCGCCGAGCGCTCGCAGCGATCGACGCTGCGATCGAGCGCGGCGAAAGCGCAGTCGATGAGGATTTCGCGTTTCACCGCGCTATCGCTGCGGCAACCAACAACCTGCAATTTTGGTGGTTTCTCGACTATCTCGGCCGCTTCATCATTCCGCGCCAGAGCATCCGGGCCGCCGCCCATCAGGGCGAAGGCCAGCGCGCTTATCTTGAAATGATCCAGCGGGAGCATCGCGCGATTTCTGCAGCGATCGACACCGGTGCCGCGGCGGTCGCGCGCCGAGCCATGCGTCGGCATCTCGCAAATAGCCAGGCGCGCTACCGGCGTCTCGCTGAAAATGAGGTGCAGGGGACAAATGAGGTACAGGGGACCCCAGAGGCGCGTGAGGCTCGCTAGCCTACCGCTCGGCGCCAAATGCTCCGGGGAACTTCCGACACCAACCCATTGTCGCTCGGTACTGGGGCAGCTGCGCCCGCCACACGATATTCGAAGATCGGGATTTCTTCGGAAATCCCCCTGATTTTTTCGTAACCAATCGGAAGCAGTCCATCATTGCGGCGGGAAAGGGCTTTTGCAACGTCGCCGGAGATCACGCAGGCGACCCCATGTGCTTTTGCGGCTTCTTCCATTCTCGCCGAAATATTGATCGTGCTTCCATAGATACCAATTGCCCGTTTGGTATCACCCTGTTCGCTCACAACAACATCGCCGCCATGGACCCCTATCCGAAAGTCGGGGACGACCCCGAACTGCTGTCGGTAATTGGCCTGCTCGTCCCCGACTGCAACGAAAATCGCGTCAACCGCGCTCAATATCTTGTCTGCCCTGATCGCTTCACTCCACGCCCACAATGCAATCAAACCATCTCCTTTATAAAGGTAGATATCGCCGCCGGAGTCGGTGATCGGCCTTGACACGTCGAACAGGAATTTGCCGAGAAGAGATTGCGTGCGGACTGGACCCAAACGTTCGGCCAAGTCTGTGGAATTGTTGATATCGAGAAACAACAGCACTTTTTCCTGGATTACCGGGCGGTGATAGGTGCCGAGCATCAGATGAAACAAGGTTTCTATCCCAATAAAATGAACGGCTCGCATAACGACAATGCCGATCACTGAAAATATGAGGACCAGTGGGATCGCGATCGGCAGCTTACGATAGGCCATCGGCAGATCTTCAAATCGCCATAGAATAACGTGGGAAAGGTGAAACGAAATTATATACAATGTTACCACCACGATCGAATATAAAAAAATCGATCGAACTGGGTGCATGCTGCGCAGCCACCGACCGCGCGGGGTTTGAACATAAAATTGTTCAAAAAAACCGACGCCACTGCCGACGAATATGGCGTGAATGATACCGAATATTACAGGGCGACCAACTGCGAGAGTCGTTAATCCAGCGAGGAATGCAAAAATCACAACCGATAGCAAAATTGAAGCGAGCTTTCTGAGCGTAGAAATCGAGATCGGATTAAAGGCAAGTTCCATGGCCGGACCGAACGCCGCTGTTTACCGCCGGAAAGGTATATAGGTGGCGGGCGGGTAAAACCTCTCCATGGATAGGCGAATTTGGTGCATTTAACGGCATCGTGTAGCGAGCTACAGCTCCGTAACCCCGTTTTCTAGACCGAGAATGACCTCATGACGGGCCAGTTACCGGAAGCAGGGCAGATATTTCTCGACCATGTCGCCCATTTCGTACCCGCAATGGAAGCTGCCGCTGAAGCGTTGTCGCATTGCGGGTTCCGGCTGACCCCGTTCACCGCTCAGACCAACCTGGTGGAGGGCAAACTCGTTCCCTCCGGCACCAGGCACCGCTGCGCGATGTTCCGCAACGGCTATGTCGAGATCCTCACCGCCATCAGCGACACGCCTCTCGCGCGGCAACTGACCGAGCGGCTGACCCGCCATGTCGGGCTCCATCTTGCCGCCTTCAGCGCGGCGGACGCGGCAATCGAGCATCGGCGATTGGCCGCCTCCGGCTTCCCGGTGTTGCCGCTCGTCGATATGCGCCGACCGGTCGCGTTGGATAGCGGTGAGGATTGGGCACGTTTTACGATCGCACGCATTGCGCCGGGCATCATGCCGGAAGGGCGCGTACAGTTTCTGACCCACCATACCGAAGAGCTGGTCTGGCGCGAGCCGTTTCTCGATCACCCGAACGGCGCGCTCATGCTCGCTGCGTTATGGGTTGCCGCCGCCGACCCGGCGGAGCCGGCTCGGCGCTTTGCACGGTTCACCGGCCGCCCGACCCTCCGAGAGGGCGAAGTCGCGACGCTTCCGCTGGAGCGCGGGACCGTGCGGGTCGCCACACCCGAATATCTCGAACGGGAATTTGGCATCGAGCCCGGACCCCCGCTCCCCTATCTGGCGGCCTATGAGGTCGTCGTCGCCAGTCTCCCGCGATTGGTCGAGCTTCTCGCTTCCACCGGTCTCGTCGGCCTTTCGGTTCGCGATGCTGTGGCTGTGCCGCTTCCGCCCTCAGTCGGAGGCACGATCGTGTTCCGCGACACGCCGGTCTGAACAACTCGGCTGTTGGCGAGCCCCGCGGATCTATTGCATTGTTACCCGGCATGTACCGTTGGGCGAGGAGGAACGCGTGTCGGTGAGGCTTTCGATCGGCGGGTGGTCGTGAGGCTGAGTGTCGTGACTTTTATGAACCCCGGCACCGAGCCGCGCGACCGGCCGCTGGGCCGCACGGTCGATTACGCTCGTCGGATCGAAAAAAGCGGGTTTCCCGGCATCTGGGTGACCGACTCGCTCGGTCGCGGGCGCCCCACTCTGGACCCGCTCGTTGTGCTGGGGGTGCTGTCGGCGGCGACACAGCGTGTCGAGCTCGGCACGGCCGTATTGCAGGTCTCCTTACGTAATCCGATCGAGCTGGCGCATCGCGTTCAGTCGGTTCAGGCGCTGTCCGGCGGCCGTCTTCGTCTTGGTGTCGGCAGCGGCTCGACGCGCGCCGATTTCGATCTGTTGGGCGCCGATTACGATAAGCGCTTCCGTACCTTGATGAGCTCGCTCGAGATCATGCGGCGGGCTTGGCGAGGCGAGCCAGTCAATGGCGGCACACTGTCGCCGTGGCCGGGATGCGAAGGCGGGCCACCGGTGATGCTTGGCGCCTGGCGCAACCCTCGATGGATCGCCTATGCCGCAAAACAGTGCCAAGGCTGGATCGCTTCCGGTCTCTATAGCAGCTGGGAAGATCTCGAAAACGGCATGCGCCTTTACCGCGAGGCGGGCGGTACCAACGCCGTCCTCGCCAATGTGGTTGTCGACCTTCGCAATCGCGCCGAACCCGGGAGTCTCGCCGAGCGGGCGAAAGTCTCGCTCGTCTGTTCACCCGACAAGGCGCGTCAGCGCCTGAAGCGCATTGAGCAAATCGGCTTCGACGAGGTATTGATTGTCTCGCCCGCGAGCGCACTCGACGAGCTCGAACGGGTGCGCGATTTCCTCTAGCCGAGGGTGGCTTAAAGAACCAGCTGGGTTTGCGTCACGAGCGCGACGAGCCGGCCCTCCGCAGCCGAAACACGCGTCTGCCAGATCATTGTTCGCCTGCCGCGATGGACTGGTATCGCCTCGCCGACCACCCGGGTTCCTACCGGCGCCGGCGCGACAAAATTAGTCTTGCTCTCGATCGTCGTGGTCCCGGCCCCTTGCGGCAAGTTTACGAGCGTCCCCAAGGCTCCGAGCGTGTCGGCGAAGGCCATGATTGCACCGCCGTGCAAGACGGCGGGCCGGGTGCAGAGATCCTCCCGTACCGTCATCTCCGCGACGATTTTGTCCGGCGAGGCGCTGACGACCTCGATGCCCAGCAACTCGGCAAACGGCAGTTTCGTTTCATTGATCTTCGCGAGCGTATCCATCCGCGCCTTCCTTGTCTGGCTTGCGGCCCTTGATCCTCGAAGAGAAGCACCCGGCGCCGGTCGCGCGCAAGATCAAGCCGGCCTTGAAAAATGGCGCGGGCCGTAGTCATGGTAATGCCATTATTGTCCGCTTTTGGATTGCGCCGGCGGCCGACCGGCTCGTGGCGGCTGCGGCGAGGGAAGTTGTTCATGTATAAATTGGCGGTCGTGACCCTGGCGGCGGTTTTGCTCATCGCGAGCGGCGTTTTTGCTCAGCAAAAGTCGGGGAAAGATAGCGTTTATGAAGAGCTGAACTTCTTCGACGAAGCCTTTGAGCGCGTTCGCCAAGATGCGGTCGATCCCGTGACCGACACGAAGCTGATCGGCGCGGCGATCGCCGGCATGTTGTCCGGCCTGGATCCGCACTCGTCCTTCTTGGACGAAGAGGCCTTCAAGGCACTGCAAAAGACGGCAAACGACAACGACGCCAGCCTGGGCCTCGTTGTAACGATCGAGAACGGGCAGTTGAAGATAATCTCTCCGCAGGACGGATCGCCCGCGGCACAGGCGGGAATCAAACCAGGAGATCTAATTTTTTCGATCGACAAAGAGCCAACTTACGATCTCACACTGGGTGAGGCCGAACAGAAGCTGCTTGGCCCCGCCGGCAGCGAGATCGTGCTGAACTTGAGGCGCGCCAACGAGAGTCCGTTCGATGTAAAAATCAAGCGCGAGCCGTTCAAGCTTCAGACGGTGACGGCGCATGTCGAAGCCGGCAATATCGGATATTTGCGCATCGCCGGGTTTGACAGCGCCACCCAGGCCGCCCTGGCCGGCGCAATCCAGGATCTGAGGCAGCGGGCCGGCAACAAGCTCATCGGCTTCATTCTCGATTTGCGGAATAACCCCGGAGGCAGCTTTGACGCGGCGGTCGCTACGGCGGACGCTCTGCTCGACAAGGGCGATATTGTCGTCGTCAAGGGGCGCAAACCGGCCGACACGAAACGGATCAGCGCGACGCCGGGTGATCTCGCCAAGGGTCTGCCGCTCGTTGCCCTGATCAATGGCGGCACGGCCAGAGAAGCCGAGCTCGTCGTCGGCGCGCTGCAGGACAATCATCGGGCGGTGCTGCTCGGGACCAAGAGCTTTGGCGAAAGCTCGATCGAGAATGTGATCCCGTTGGGTAGCGGCGGTGCGATCCGTTTGACGACCGCTCGTTTTTCGACGCCGAACGGCCGTGAAATTCAGGGCAAGGGGATCGAACCCGATCTCGGGGTCACGCCGCTCAAGCTCGCGAAACTCGGCCACGGCGAAGGACGGCACGAAGCTGATTTGCCGGGAGCGCTCAAGAACCCGGACCAGCCGGCGACAAAACCACCGGCGGGTGCTCCTCCGGATGCGACCGCGACGCCTGCCCCCGAAGAAGCACCCTCTGTGGCCACGGGAGACATCGGCTCGGCGAACGATGAGCAATTGACCCAAGCGGTCGATGTTCTGCGCGGGCTCTCCCTGATCGGCCGCCGCGCCTCCGGCTGAGTTTGGTCAGGGGCTTCGCGTCTTTCCAGGCCCCTCGTTAACCATACTTACAATCTCGCCTCATTCCTGCCGCATCAACCACGGCATGCTATTTACAGATTAAAGAAACTCGCGCGTGAAGAGCACGCATGAAACTGTCGCCTTTGGTGATCGGGCCCCAAGTTTGTCCCGAGGAGGCAAAGATGATCGAGGTCAAGCGCACGCAGGAAACGAAAGCAGACAGCAATTCTATTGGCATGCCGCTGAGTTCAGCCTTGATTAGGGAGGCCGAGCTGTGGATGGGCGCGCACAGCGATTTCCTGACCAATGCGGAAATCATGCTGACCGATTGGCATCGGCGCCAGCGCGAGGCATTCGACGTCTCATCCCGTTCAGTCCGCAAAATATACAGCTCCCGCAACATCATCGACCTGGCACAGGCGCAAAATGAATGGGTGTCGGATTGCCTCGAATGGACCGCCTCGGAAATCCGAGCGATCGCCAACGATGCCGCGACCATGACGCGGAAAGCTGCGCAACGGCTTGGTGAAGCTGCGCGCGAGCGGGGCAATGTGCCGCGGCAGCAAAACCAGGGATCGGCGCAGACCGCGGCGGACACCCCCATGGAACGCGCGGCCGCCGAATAGACGAACTCTTCCTTTCCCGAGGGCCGGCTCGGTCGGTGTTGCAGACCCTCGACAATTCTTTCGATGAGTGTAATCGCGCAGCCAGGTGCCTGTTTAAGGGCGCCGGAACCGAGGCCTCGACGTGACCGCGGGGAGTTCCGACTCCGATTGGATCAGGACCCTGACTGCGGCCGGCATGGCTGAGGCGCAGGCGCTAGCGCTCACTGCCCTATTAAGACAATCCCGGGACACCGAGCTGAGCGCGCTGGCAAACAAGTCGGATATCGCCGAAACCAGAGCCGACCTTCTGCACGACATCGTGGACGTCAGGACCGACCTCGCCCAAACCAAGCTCGACCTGATGCGCGGTCTCGCAGAAACCAAGGCGGGCATCCTCAAATGGGTCATCGGCGTGGTCGGCGTCGTTGCGGTTATCAACGTAGCCACCGTAATCGGGGGCGTATTGGCGCTCGGCAGAGTCCTTACCCGCTGATTGATCTAACGGTTGCTACTCGGCGCGCGCCACGTAACGGTGCACATGATAGGGGGTGCGGGCGAGAGCTGGGCAATAGCTGCCGACCACCGGCTCGAGGGCTTCGTAGAGCCGCCGGCTATCGGCGTTGGCCGCCCTGAGCCGCTCGCGCGCTGCCTCGACGCGGTTGCGCAATCGGTCGAGATCCACCGTAACCAGCCGCCGGTTGTCGACAACCAGCCGGCCGCCGATCATCACGCTGGCGACGGCGGTGCCGTCCTCGGTATGAACCAGCTGGTTGACCGGATCGTTGAACGGCAGCCAGTTCGGATGGTCGAGGTCGAGCATCACGATGTCGGCCCTGTAGCCGGGCGCCAACCGACCGATCCAATCCGCAAATCCAAGAGCGCGGGCGCTGCCCTCGGTCGCCGCCAGCGCCGCCTCGCGTGTCGTCAACCAGCGCTGCCAATCCGGTCCTTGCACCTTGGAGACGAAGGATGCCAGCCGCATGGCTTCGTACATGTTTTGGTTGTCGGCGCAGTTTGCCCCGTCGGTGCCGATCCCGAGATTGACCCGCCGCTCCAGCATCGCCCGCGTATCGGCGAGACCGCTGCCGAGCCGCATATTGCTGCCCGGATTGTGCGCGACCGAAGCGCCGTGATCGCCGAGGCGGGCCATATCGTCCTCGTCGAGCCAAACGCCATGGGCAACGGTGAAATGCGGCCCGAGCACACCGAGCCCATCGAGCTGCGCGGTCTGGGTGCGGCCGTAGAGCCGGATCCCGGTGACTGCCTGCACTTTCGACTCGGCGACATGGCTGTGCAGCCCGACATCGAACTCGCGAGCCAACCCCGCGCAGCCGAGAATGAACGCGTCCGAGCAGTGGTGCGGGATCGTCGGCGCAACTGCCGGGCGCACCTGGTCGCGGTTGAGGGGCCAGTCGTGCAGCGCCGCGCGGACCGCCGCCAAAGTCGTCTCGGCGGGCGCGAAGCGCAGCTCGGCGACCCGCTGCTGAAGCGGCGGTGGCAGCGCATCGTGCAGGCCGGGGATCGCTTCGTAGAAGGTGCGGTCGGCGATCATCGGCGCCACAACCGCGCGCATGCCGACATCGGCATAAGCTTGGCCCGCCAGGGCGAGCCCACCAGCGCTCGGGAGCGGCCAGTCGAACGAGAGATCGTAGCAGGCAGTGCAGCCCTTCAGCACCATCTCGACCGCGCCGAGCTGGGTCGACAAGTATTTGTCCTCGGCGCTTTGGTTCCCGGTGATCCATGGCCCGGCGGTCAGCAGCAATTCGAGGGTCCAACGGTCGCCCATTCCCTTGGCGAGATTGCCGGTGCCGTGGGTATGCGCGTTGACGAGACCCGGATGGAGGAGCCTGCGTGCCGCAGCGATCTCGACGGCTTCGGCTGGGGCAGGGCAACCGGGCGGGCCGATCTCGCGGATCGTGTCGTCCTCGATCAGGATATCGGCGAAATCCGCCGTCCCCGCGGCAATGTCGAGAACGCGCCCGCCGCGCAGGATCGTATAGGCCATGGTATGGTCTCCTCAAAGGCGCCCTATCATAGACCGGAGCGCGCGAGGAGCCGAGCGATGCCCAGTGTTGTTCTGCGACGAAATGAGGCTGTTCTCGAAATCATCCTGAACCGCCCCGAAGTGCTGAATGCGGCAAATCGCCAGCTGATCGCCGAACTCGCCGACGCCACCGCCGAAGCCGCCGAAGACCGCAGCGCTCGCGTCGTCTTGTTGCGGGGCGCGGGAGCGCATTTCTGCGCTGGCGGCGACATCACGATGTTTGGTGAGCTGATCAAACTGCCGCCCGCCGAACGGTGCCGGTCGCTTTACCAGATTGTCGATGGTCTGCATCCACTGCTGATCCGCTTGCGGCATATGCCAAAACCGGTCGTCGCAATCGTGCAAGGTGCCGCTGCCGGCTTTGGGCTCAGCCTCGTTCTCGCTTCTGATCTGGCTCTGGCCGCCGAGGATGCGATCTTTGCGTCGGGATATGTCCATCTCGGCACCAGCCCGGACGGCGGGCTGACCGCGACGCTCGGGCGCGCCGTCGGCCTCAAGCACGCGGCTGAATTGATGATGCTCGGCGACCGGTTCGACGCGCAGCGCGCGTTTCAGCTCGGGATCGTAAACCGACTGGTTCCGCCGGCAGCGCTCGAAGGCGAGGCGATGGCGCTAGCGACCCGGATGGCCCACGGGCCGACGCACGCTTACGCCCGCACCAAGGCGCTGCTCCAGGCAACCCTCGGTGACGCCTTCGACGCGCAGCTGAGGCGCGAGACCGAAAGCTTTGCCGCTTGTGCGGCTGGCGAGGAATTTGTCGAGGGTGTTCGGGCGTTTCTCGAGAAGCGCCCTGCGAACTTCGCGGGGTTGAGCCTGCCATGACAAAACATCGCCGACCCTCGTGGAAGATATTGCTCGCCCTGGCGAGCGCCGGCTTGCTGTCGGGATGCTACTCCCCATACGGCTACTACCCTTGGGGCTACCCCTATCCTTGGCCCCTCAACTGGGGCTATCCCCCTTCTTCGGCTTACTCCTATCCGCCGCCACCGCCACCGCCCGCCGCGCCGTCAAGCCCGGTAACTCCGGCTCCGGGCCCTCCTCAGCCGCTGACCCCACCGATCGAGCAGACGCCGCTGCCGCCGGCTTCCTAACCCGACATTGCCACAGGGTAACAGCTGCCGCATGGACTGGGCCTCGCTCGATCGCCTCCCGCCGGATCGTCTGTGGCTACGGCCGCTGGGGCTGGTTTGCGGCGGTGCGGCGGCGGACGCGATCGCCTCGGGTGACGCCTACCCGCTCGGCGCAAATGACTGTGCCTTCGCCCTGGTCGCAGCGATCGGTCTCGGGCCCGAACGGCGTCCGGTCTCGGTGACGGCGTCGATTGCCCAATTCGAGGCATGGATTGCGGGCGCCGGCGCCCGCTGGGCGGGACGAGCACGGGAACAGCTCGCATCGTTATCGGCACCGCGTGCCCCTTGGGCGGGGTTCAGTTTCGACCGCCCGCTGATTATGGGGGTGCTCAACGTCACCCCCGACAGCTTCTCGGATGGCGGGCGATGGTTCGAGCCCGAGCCCGCCATTGCGCACGGCCGCGCGCTTCTCGAAGCAGGTGCGGACATCGTCGATGTCGGCGGCGAGTCGACCCGGCCCGGAGCTGCCCCCCTTCCGCCGGGCGAAGAGATCCACCGTGTCGGGCCGGTCGTGCGGGCGCTCGCAGGGTCTGGTGCCGTCGTATCGATCGACACCAGGCACAAGGAGGTGATGGAGGCAGCGCTCGACGCGGGGGCGCGCATTGTCAACGACGTTTCGGCGTTGACCTATAACCCGGACAGCCTCGCCCTCGTCGCCCGCCGCCGCGCGGCGGTCGTGCTGATGCACATGCGCGGCGAGCCTCGAACGATGCAGGAAAATCCGGTGTATGCTTCACCCCTCGTCGAGGTGCTGGAATATCTGGAGGCGCGCATCCATGCCTGTGTTGCCGGCGGTATCGCGCGCGAGGCGATCGCCGTCGACCCGGGCTTCGGGTTCGGCAAGCTGGTGCCGCACAATCTCGAGCTTCTCGCCGGGATCGGCGCGTTTCACACGCTCGGCTGCGCCATCGTCCTCGGCGTCTCCCGCAAATCGACGATCTCCCGGCTGAGCCGTGGCGAGCCGCCCGAGGCGCGACTGCCGGGGTCGCTCGCCGCCGCTTTGTTCGCGGTGCAGCAAGGGGTCCAGATCCTGAGGGTTCACGATGTCGCCGAGACGCGCCAGGCGCTCGCCGTGTGGCGCGCGATCGCAGCGAGCTGAACCGCGGATCAGCCGGACCCGACTCCCATCGGTCGGACCCGCTGCAAGATCGCGCCGACCCCCTCGGCGTCGGGAAACACATCGAGCTTCTCGACCCAGACCCGCACGCGCTCGACGCGCGGATCGGCAAAGCAGGCCGCGCAGACCCGTTCGGCAAACCCCTCGCACAGGTCGATATGGCCCGACCTAGCGATCTCGCGGATAGCGGCGACCACTTTCTCGTAATTGATGATGCGCCGACGATCCTCTCCGGGAAAAGCCTCGCCCGCCACCAGATCGACGGAAACCCGAACGCGCTGCGCGTGCTCGCGCTCGCGGCGGCGGATCCCGATGCTGCACATCAAAACCAGCCCGCGCACCGTTACCGTGTATCCGGCATTCTCCACCTGAGCCTGGGAACCCCGACCGGTCGGGCAGCCTTCGATCATGCCTTCACCATGCCCGAGCCGGGTGGCTCGCTGCAATGCGTTCGCGGACCCGCCGTGTTATCGTGCAGAGCCGCGACAATTGGGGGACGTAATGGGTTTCGTCTTCTTCATCATTGGCCTGCTCGTCGGGATTGCGTTGCTCGTCCTGCTGCCGCTCTTCATTGCGGTGTTGGGAACGGCTGTGGCCATTGGCCTGGTGCTTGCGCTGCCTTTGGTCGGGGCTGTCCTGATCCTGATCGGAATCGTCGCCCTGGCGCACGCGCTCGGCTACGGCCTTGTTATCGCGGCCATCCTGATCGCGCTGTGGTTGAGCCATCGCCATCGGCGGCAATCGAGCGAGTCGGCTGGACGCGGTCCGCGATCCTTCTGAGATTATCGCCAGTGTCCCGGCGTCCAGACCCAACGACCGTGCCGTTCAGCCCAGTGACCAGGGATCCAGCTTGCACGCGCGTAGGGGGGAGCGGCATAGCGGCCTGGCACCCATACCCAACCATGTCTCCGCCAGCTCCAATATCCGGGTTGCCAAACCATCGCCGCTCCCGGCGGGGGCGGGATGGCCTCCTGTTGAAGCGGCGGTGGGGCGGTTGGTCCGCCGTATCCCGGACCGGCGTAAGCCGGGGGCTGGCCAGGGCCAGGATAAACCGGGGGCTGATTGGGGCCAGGATAAGCTGGGGGCTGACCGGGGCCGGGATAAGCCGACGGCGGGTATTGTTGTGCCACAGCCGTCAGCGTGGAGGACAATAGCAGCGAGACGGCGAATAACGGGAATCCGCCGCGGAGCCGGCCGGGAACTATTGGCAGGATGCACTGCACCTGGACCCCCATAGGCTTGTTGAGATGGCGAACCTCGCCGGTCAGCCGGTCGGTGCCGGGCTTGTTTCACCGGCGAGCAGCGACGGGTCGTGCAATATCGTGTCCTGGCCGCGCACCGGATCGGCAATCGCTTCCGCGAGGCTGCGCGCGCCCTTCCACTCGTCGGGTGAGCGGACATAGCCGTCGCTGCCGATCTGATCGATTCCCCAGTAAATCTCCAGACGATGACCGTCGGGATCGCGGAATTCGACGGCAATCTGACACCCGGCGCGGCGCCGCCCGGCGAAATCGATCTCGACACCGTGCCAGCGCAAATGCTCGTGCGCCCGGAGGACCTCGTCGAGCGTTGCCACCTCGAACGCGACATGGTTGAGATCGGCATTCGCGGCCGGCTCCGTCATCGAGCCGACCAGCGCAATGCCGTGATGATCCGGGTTGCAGCGTAAAAACACCATGCCGCCGGGCACCATCTCTTCCGGGTAGACGTCCGAGATCTGGAACCCGAGCACTTCGGTGTAGAACCGCGCCGAGCGTTCCACGTCGCGCACGTTCAACACGACATGGCCCAGCTTTCCAATCCGGAACGGGAGACCCCGGGGTCGCTGCAGACTTCTCACTCGATCGGGATCGTACATTCGCTGCCTCTCCATCTAAGGTCGTAAAGACTTATGGCAACATTACGCTTTCTTCATCATCACAGAGCCATACTTCCGCCGAATTTTTTCCAAGCTCGTCGGTTACGAAGAGCTCGTGCCGAAGAGACGAGAGTGGCCGGGGGACTATACAATGCAGGACTGGGTTTCCGACTGGAAGAGATGGAGCCGCGCGGAGCGCTGCTTCGCGATCATGCTGGTCATTTTGGCGCTGATGATTCCGCTCGGGATGCTGCTTCGCGGCGGAATAAGCGGCACATAGAGCCTCATTCGTCATTCCCGCGAAAGCGCAGGGCAGTCCGGGGAAAATCTTGCGGCGACCAAGAACGGAAATCGGCCTCCCAATTTCGTCTTGACCTGGCTTGGCCCGTGGGCCTTCAGCCCACGGACGAGTTCCGTGGGCATCCACGCCCTGCGGCAGTCGAGACAAAGACGTGGATGCGCGGAACAAATCCGCGCAAGATGCCTTGAAAATTTTCTCCAGTGGGTCTGACGCAAAAGCCTTGATGCCCGATGGCGTTGCCAATAAAGGCTGGCTACGGATCATTATCGTCCGAGGAAGCCGCCATGCCCCGCCTGCCAGACCCTGCCGATCTCGAAGCCCTGAAAGCGTTCGACACGCCGACGATTTGCAACGCGCTCGAGCTCGTCGTGCCGGCACGGCGGGCCATGGGCTTTAACCGCCGGCCGCTGATTGCCGCCTTCCCGGAGCTAAAGCCGGTCGTCGCGTTCGCCCGCACCGCCCTCATCCGCTCGCGCGAGCCGCATCCGCGCAGTCGCGAGGAAGCAAAAGAAGTGCGGCTCGGCTATTACGGGCACATCGCCGCCCAACCGCTGCCGAGCATCGCGGTGATCCAGGACATCGACGCGCCCGATACCGGGTTTGGCGCGTTCTGGGGCGAGGTGCAGACCCATGTCCATAGGGGGCTCGGTTGCGCTGGCGTCGTCACCGACGGCTCGGTCCGCGATCTCGAAGCGATGGCGCCCGAATTCCTCGTGCTCGCCGGCTCGATCATGCCGTCGCACGCCCATGTGCATCTGGTCGATTTTGGCGGCACCGTCAATGTCGCCGGGATGACCGTGTCGCCCAACGATGTCATTCACGCCGACCGGCACGGCGCCGTCGTGATCCCGCCCGAGGCGATCAAGGAAATCCCGGCCGCCGTTGCACTAATCGCACGCCGCGAAAAGGTGATCATCGACGCCTCGAAATCTCCCGGCTTCTCGGTCGCCCGCCTGCGCCAAGCCTTCGACGAACAAGAGGACATCCACTAACGGCGGCTGGAAAGCCGCAACTCACGGCTTCGGCGCGATCGACGCCGCCCGGATTCATTAGCTAGGTAACCGGATCGAGCCAAAGTCACGATCTACGCGCCCGACATCATCGATGTACCCCGCGCTGTTCGTGCCAGGACTCCGCCCGTCTCGCCGAGGGCAAGGGATGCGCATGACCCGCACCCGAGTTTCAAAAAAGGGGTGGTGTCGACATTTGAATTTCCGCAGTGGGTGGAAGGCGGATATTCGCACCAGACTTCTGCGCGACTAACCATCGGGCCGGTCACGGAGGCGCGCTCGGATAGCGATGTCAAATGCGTCGACCATCTTACAGACCGTAAATTTTTGGGAAGATGTAATGACGGGCCCCGCGCCATGAGGCAGGCGCGCCAGGCCGAGTACGTTATTGTTTAGCGCTGTCCCACGCGAGAATTTGATAGAGGATGATGGCGCCGAACGTTGCGGTGCCAATCCCTCCCATCGTGAAGGCGCCGAATTTGAGGGTGAGGTCGCCGGCCCCTGCGGTAAGCGCGGCTGCGACGGTGATCAGATTTCGTGGGTTGGAGAAATCGACCTTGTTCTCCACCCAGATCCGGCCCGCCATCGCGGCGATCAAGCCAAACAGCACGATCGACAAGCCGCCGATGACGGGACCCGGGATCGAGAGAATCAGAGCACCGAATTTTGGCGAGAAGCCCAGCAGGATCGAGGCGATCGCAGCAACGACAAACAGCAGCGTCGAATAGACCTTTGTGGACGCCATCACACCGATGTTCTCGGCGTAAGTCGTGACGCCAGTGCCGCCGCCGAAGCCGGAAACAATCGTGGCCAGACTGTCTCCCAAAAACGCGCGGCCCAAGAACCTATCGAGGCTTCTGCCTGTCATCGCGCCGATGGCTTTGATGTGGCCGAGGTTCTCGGCGACGAGAATGATCGCCACGGGTGCGATCAAGAACATCGCATCAAGGTGGAAGCTCGGACCGGTGAATTTCGGCAAGCCTATCCAGGATGCCGCGGCCAATGCGGTAAAGTCGATGGGCTTTCCCAATCCGAAACCGTTTGCGAGTAATAAATACAGCAGAGATCCGCCGATAGCCCCGAAAATGATCGGCAATCTGCGCCAGATCCCCGGTGCTGCGACGGCGATTAGCCCGATGATCAGCACCGTAACGAGCCCAATCCAGGTATCGAATTGGCTATCGCTCACGGATTTAACGGCCACCGGCGCGAGATTGAGACCAATGGCGGCAACGACCGCGCCAGTCACAATGGGCGGCATCAAGCGCTCAACCCAGCCAACGCCCGACCGCATGACAATCAACGCGATGATGCCGTACAGCACACCCGCTGCAATGATGCCGCCCAGCGCAACATCGAGGTTTGCGTTTGGCCCATGGCCGGAATAACCGCTTGCAGCAATGACGACGGCAACGAACGAGAAGCTCGAGCCCAAGTAGCTCGGTACCCGTCCTGCGACAACGACAAAGAAGATCAGAGTCCCGAGGCCCGAAAAGAGCAGTGCGCGGTTCGGATCAAAACCCATGATGAGCGGCGCGATAATCGTTCCGCCCGCCATCGCGACCCCGTGCTGCAGACCCGAGACGATCGTCTGAGCCCACGGCAGGCGTTCCTCGGGCATGATCACACCAGTTGTCTTCAGCTTCCAACGCGGAAAATAGCCCCCTCGCACTTCAGGAAGCGTGGCGGTCGACATGTTCCCCCTTTATTCGAGCAACGCGCCCAACCTGATAATGAGCAAGGCTATGAGGAGCAAGCTATGAGCGCAGGCTGTGAGCACCTTTATACCCACGACCACGATAGAGAACCGGGACGTTGGTGCTGCTGCTGTCCATTTCCCGCTTCCAAGAGGCAATTCGCCGCGCTGGCGGTCAGTCCACGCAACCGGCCGGGAGTGCAGGCCGAGCGAGGTCATACGCAATCAGCAGCAGCAACCGCTCAACGCCACCCGCTACCGCCTGAGCCAGCCCGCTCCCCAAGCGCTTACCGGTAACCGGACGGAAACCGTGCATAACGGCCGCCAAGGGTCGGAAGCCGAAACTCGACCTGATCGACAACCAATAAAAGAGAGGGCTTTACAGCGGCAATCCGATTACGGAAGCGGGTCGTTGGTGCAGCAACGAATCCCGCTTCGTGATTTGAGCCCCTGTCCGCCGCCGAACACCGCCTCGCCCGGGAAATCGATGAGCCTGATACCCGCCTCATAAAGGGCGAAGTTTGGCGGTACTGTTCACGCTTTGTCGGATTTCAATTTGAGAAATGCGGTTTAATGAGTGTTCTCGCAGAGAATTCCCGTAATTCCCGGTTCGACGCATTTAATTCCCGATTAGGCCGCCGTAAATTCCCGATTGGGGCTGCTACGGGAATTACCTGGCAAGAGGTTGATTCGGCTTACCGTTTTTGCTGCCGAACCGTGCGTATGAGGGGAAAATCGAAAAAATTCCCGGTTCCACGGGAAAAACCGGGAATCTTCGCCGCGACGGGAATTGGCCGCGGCGCCGTTGACTGAGCCGGTGCGCTAACGGTGGTAAGTGCCGACCAGCTCGGTGCGTTCGATCACATAGGGCTGCGCCGCCTTCAGCACATCGAGCGCGGTCGCCGACGCCGTCAGGTCGAGGGCGGGTCGGCTGATCGCGAGCAGGCCGAAATGATAGTGATGGACCCCGTGCCCTTTGGGCGGGCAGGGGCCGCTATAACCGGGCTTGCCGAAGTCGTTGCGGGTCTCGTGGAACGTGGCCGCAGGCTTGTTTGCCGAATAGCCGGCGTCGAGACCGTGCGATCCCGCCGGGATGTCGAACGCCGTCCAATGGCGAAACACGCCGGAGGGTGCATCGGGATCCTCGACCACGAGCACGAGGCTCTGGGTGCCGTTGGGCGGGGCGGACCATGTCAGCGGCGGAGAGATATCGGCGCCGTCGCAGGTATATTGCGACGGGATCTCGCCGCCGGGCGGGATCGCCGGGCTCGCCAGCACCAGAGGCATCCTCGTCTCCCACATTGCCCGGGTGTCGCTCTTTAGATAGGAAGAGCTCCCTGCCCGAGGAGACGGTTTGATGAGCGAGACGCGCTTTCGCAGCGGGATGCTGGTGTTTCCGAATATGACCCAGCTCGACCTGACTGGTCCCTACGAGGTTCTCGCACGCCTGCCCGGCGCCGAGACCTTGCTGCTGTGGAAGGACTTGGAGCCAGTGCGCTCCGAGCATGGGCTGACGATCCTGCCGATGGCGACGCTCGCGTCCTGCCCGCCGCTCGATCTCGTGTTCGTGCCTGGCGGCGCGGGGATCAATCCCCTGCTCGAAGACGCCGAGATCCTGGGCTTTCTGCGCCGGGTTGCGGCGGATGCGCGCTATGTCGTCGGGGTCTGCACCGGCTCGCTGGTCCTCGGCGCCGCGGGTCTGCTGCGCGGCCGGCGGGCCGCGACCCACTGGATGTCACGAGACATGCTGCGCTCCTTCGGCGCCGAGCCGGTCGCCGAGCGCGTCGTTGCCGACGGCAAGCTTTATACCGGCGGCGGCGTCACCGCCGGCATCGACGTTGCGCTCACCGTCGCCGCCGAGATCGCCGGGCGAGCGGTCGCCGAAGCGATCCAGCTCGGCATCGAATACGATCCCGTCCCGCCTTTCGCATCGGGCTCGCCGGAGCGGGCCGACCCTGCGGTCCTCGCGGACGTCCTCGCCCGCGCCGAAGCCCGCCAGCGCGACAGGGCCGCACGCGTCGCGCGGGCCGCCGCTGCACTATAGCGGCCCGCGCGCGGGCGGTTAGGCGGCCGCCCGCTCAGCCCGCAGTGCCTTGCTGCGGGGTGACGGTGTATAACTCCTGTTGCCCATGTTGAAGCGGCGGAAACACTGAGAAGCGATGGACCGCGTCGCCGCCCTTGCTTCGGGAGCGCGCCCTGAACTGTCACCCGGATCAGCGGCGAAACCACTTAGAGATTAGAAGTCGGGCTTTGGCAGGGGCCGCTTAGGCGCGCGGATCGGCAATGCTGCGGCGATCTCGTCGTCCATCACCGCCCAGCCCCATTCGAGCAGCGGCAGAGCCGCACGGGCGAAGTCCAGAATGCGGCCGACCAGCGCCGGCGACTGCATCTCGGCATCGCTCAACGGCGCGTGCGTCGTAAAGGATTTCCAGCAGACATACTCGGCTGCTGGGGTGCCCTTGGCCGCCTCGAAGCCGCGCGGCGGACGGCTCAGGCGCTCGTCGCTGATCACCGGATGACCGGCTGCGGCAAGCCGGCCGGCCATCGCGAGGAACTCGTCGGGGTCGGCCCATATCGCTCTGCGCAACCTGTTGAGGAGATTAGGCTCCGGGTGCCAGAACCCGGCGGCCACCATGGATTCGCCGGGCGCCACGTGAAGGTAGAGCAGGCCAGGGTCGTGCTTATTGCCGGAGCGCGTGAGCACCGCACCGGCGTGCGTCTTGTAGAGACGCTTGTCGGGCGAGAAGCGGACATCGCGGTAGATGCGGAAGATGCCGCGCTTCGGATCGCCGACCAGCGGCAGCCCGGCTGCGCCTAGCGCCACCGTGACCGCTGCGATCAGGTCTCGGAACGGCGCCAGGACTTCGACCTCATAGACCGCCTTGCGTGGCTTGAACCAAGCCGGATCGTTGTTGACGCGCAGCTCGCTGAAGAACGCGAACGCCGCCGGCCGAAACCCGGCAAATTCGGCGGTGGTGGTTGTCATCGCCTTCCCCTCGATGTTCGAAAGGAGGCGATCAGCATACTGCACGGCTGGAGCCGCCGCAGCCGGGACCCGAGTTGGCCGCGCTAGACCGGCGTGGCGGCAGTCACATCACCCAGATCGGTCGCACCTCGATCGTGCCGTGACGCGCACCGGGGCAACGCGCCGCCCAAGAAAGAGCGGCATCTTGGTCGGGGACATCGATTAGATAATAGCCGCCGAGCTGTTCCTTGGTTTCGGCGAACGGCCCGTCGAGCACCTTGGTCTGGCCATCGGCGATGCGCACGCTGCTCGCCGTCGAAGTCGGCCTCAGCCGATTGGACCCGACCAACACCTTAGCGTCGCGCAAGGCTTCGCCATAAGCCATGTAGGCACCGACGATCTCGTTCATCTGCTCGCGCGGCAACGCCGCGTTCGCCCGCTCGTCGCTGTAGATCAACAGCAGATATTGCATTTTGCACCGCTCCCTTGGTCGTGACAGGCACCGGATATCCGGCGCCCGTCATGACGACGTTCGAGGCAGGTCAATTTCGACAGTACCGTATTTGCCGGAAGGGCTCGATTTAAACCTGCGCCGCCCGTAGAGCAGGAACTCGCGATTGCCCTCCGGGCCGAGGATCGGACTCTCGACGATCCCGACGACCGCCCAGCCCGGCTGTCCCGCGACCCAAGCCGCGGCGCGCTCGCAGACTTCGCGCTGAACGGCGGGGTCGCGGACGACTCCGCCTTTGCCAACACACTCGCGGCCGGCCTCGAATTGCGGCTTGACGAGCGCGACGAGCTCGGCTTGCTCAGCCACGAGCGCAAGCGGTGCCGGCAATACCGTCGCCAGCCCGATAAAGCTCGCATCGCACGTCACGATGTCGACCGGTTCGGGGATGTTCTCGCGGGTCAGCCAACGCGCGTTCAACCGCTCGTGGACAACGACCCGCGGATTCTGACGCAGCTTCCAGGCGAGCTGGCCGTGGCCGACATCGACGGCGTGGACGCATTTGGCGCCGCGCGACAGCAGCACGTCGGTGAAGCCGCCGGTGGAGGCACCGATGTCGAGCGCGACCTTTCCGCCGACCGAGATCCGGAAGTGTTCGAGAGCATGAACGAGCTTGACGCCGCCGCGCGAAACCCAGGGATGATCGCGGCCCTTCAAGGTCACGGCCGCTCCCGCCGCTAGCTGCTCGCCGGGCTTATCGACCCGCCGCCCGGCGCAACTGACCAGGCCCGCCAGGATCAAGGCTTGAGCCTTGGCGCGACTTTCCGCGAGACCCTGCTCTACGAGGAGCTGATCGGCCCGGCGCTTTTCCGCCAATGTCGCAGAAATCTAAGCGCGTGCAGGTTGCTGGGCGATCTCGCGGCCAAGTGCCGACAAGGCCATCGCCACGATCTGGCGGGCGTTGAGTCCGGCCTGGTCGTATTGCGACTGCGGCGCATCGTGGTCGAGGAAAACATCCGGCAACACCATCGTGCGGATCTTCAGCCCGTGATCGAGCGTCCCGATCATCGCCAGGTGATGCAGGACATGGCTACCAAAGCCGCCGATCGCTCCCTCTTCGACCGTGATCAGGACCTCGTGCTCGCGGGCCAGGCGATTGATCAAGTCAGAATCGAGCGGCTTGGCGAAGCGTGCATCCGCGACCGTCGTCGACAGTCCGTAGGTGCCCAGCTCCTGGGCCGCTTTCATGCATTCGGAGAGGCGGCCGCCCAAGCTCAACAGGGCAATTTTGGTGCCTTCGCGCATGATCCGGCCGCGGCCGATCTCAAGCGGCATACCCCGTTCGGGAAGCGGGACCCCGATCCCGTCACCGCGGGGATAGCGCACCGCCGAGGGGGTATCGTCGATCGCCGCGCAGGTGGCGACCATATGAAACAGGTCAGCCTCGTCCCCCGCCGCCATGATGATAAACCCGGGCAGGCAGCCGAGATAGGTGACATCGAACGATCCGGCATGGGTCTGGCCATCGGCGCCCACGAGACCGGCGCGGTCGATCGCAAAGCGGACCGGCAGTTTCTGGATTGCCACATCGTGCACGATCTGGTCGTAGGCACGCTGCAGAAAGGTCGAATAGATCGTCGCAAACGGCTTCATGCCCTCGGCGGCAAGGCCGGCCGCAAAGGTGACCGCGTGCTGCTCAGCGATTCCGACATCGAAACATCGTTTCGGGAACTTCTCGCCGAACAGGTTGAGCCCGGTGCCGGACGGCATCGCTGCGGTGATTGCGATGACGCGGTCGTCAGCCTCGGCTTCCTTGATCAGCGATCTAGCAAACACCGAGGTATAGGAGGGTGCAGTTGACTTCGATTTTACTTGCGCCCCGGTCACGACATCGAATTTGGCGACGCTGTGCCACTTGTCCTCGGCTTGCTCAGCCGACAGATATCCGTGACCCTTCTCGGTCACGGCGTGAACCAAGACCGGTCCGGGTTCATTGCTGTCGCGAACGTTTTTCAAGACCGGCAGCAGATGATCGATGTTGTGACCGTCGATCGGACCGACGTAGTAGAAGCCGAGTTCTTCGAATAACGTCCCGCCAGTGACAAAGCTGCGGGCGAATTCCTCAGCGCGCCGCGTCGCATCCTCGAGCCGCTTGGGGAAGTGGCGGGCCACTTCCTTGGCAATGTGACGCAACGACATGAACGACTTCGAGGAGAGCAGGCGCGAGAGATAAGCGCTCATCGCGCCAACAGCAGGGGCGATCGACATGTCGTTGTCGTTGAGGACGACGATCAGCCGGGAATCCATCGCGCCGGCATTGTTCATCGCCTCATAGGCCATACCTCCGCTCATCGCGCTGTCCCCGATCACGGCGATGACGTTGCGGCGCTCCCCGCGTAAATCGCGGGCAACCGCCATGCCCAGCGCGGAGGAGATCGAGGTCGAGGCGTGCGCCGCGCCGAAGGGGTCGTATTCGCTTTCCGAGCGTTTGGTAAAACCGGACAGCCCGCCGCCCTGGCGAATGGTGCGGATGCGGGTGCGGCGGCCGGTCAGGATCTTGTGCGGGTAAGCCTGGTGGCCGACATCCCATATCAGCCGGTCGTCCGGCGTATCGAAAACATAGTGTAGCGCCACGGTCAGCTCGACAACGCCGAGGCTGGCGCCGAAATGACCGCCGGTGATCGAGACCGCGTCAATCAGCTCGGTGCGCAACTCGTCGGCGAGTTGCCGCAGATCTTCCTCCGGAAGCTTGCGCAGATCGGCCGGAATATCGATCTGGTCGAGCAACGGCGTTCGATTGGAAATCGGCCGTGTTGAGTTAGAATGCAATTCTGCGCTCCTCACGTACGGCGGTCGATCACGAATCGCGCCGCCTCTCGTAAAAGTTCCGCTCTTCGTTCGAACAAATCAAGGTGTGCCACCGCTTGGCACACCAGGAGCTCGGCTTGCGCTCGCGCGCGCTCTACCCCGAGAATCGAGACAAAGGTCGCCTTTCCGGCCGCAGCGTCTGCGCCGACCGGCTTTCCGGTCTCAGCGGCCGAGCCCTCGATGTCGAGAAGATCATCAGCGATCTGAAAAGCAAGCCCAAGATCGTGAGCATAGCCGCGCAGCGCACCGCGCAATTCGCCCGACGCCTTCGCGAGAATCGCTCCAGCTTCGCATGAGAACGCGATCAGCGCGCCGGTCTTCATCCGCTGCAAGCGGGTAATCGCGCCGATGTCCAACTTCTGATGCTCGGCGAGCAGGTCGATCATCTGGCCTCCGACCATGCCCCGGGGGCCTGCCGCGGCCGACAATGAAGCGACGAGCTCGCAGCGCACACCCGGATCGCCGTGTGTATCGGGATCGGCGAGCACCTCAAAGGCGACGGTCAGTAGCCCGTCGCCGGCGAGTACCGCGGTCGCCTCGTCGAATTGTCTGTGACAGGTCGGGCGTCCGCGGCGGAGATCGCTGTCGTCCATTGCTGGTAGATCGTCATGCACGAGAGAGTAGGCATGCACCATTTCGATCGCCGCCGCGACCTGCAAGGCACAGCGCTGCCCTACTCCAAAGAGGCGGGCACTCGCCAGTACGAGGAACGGGCGCATCCGCTTTCCCGGCGCAAGGGCAGAGTAGCGCATCGCGTCGTAGACCCTCGCTTCTAGGTCGCGGGGCGCTACCAGCAGCCGCTCGAGCGTAGCGTCGGTTAGCTTCGCCGCATCCTCCAGAGCCCTTGGAAAGGAAATTGGGTCGGACCATAGCGTCTCAGTCAAATTTTGCCGGCTCCGTGGTGACGGCGCCGTCAGGACCGATAACGATCCGATCGACCCTTTGCTGCGCCTCGTTCAACTTTCTTTCGCAATGCCGTTTAAGCTGTGCCCCGCGCTCGTAGGACAGAATCGCCTCGTCAAGTTTGACTTGCCCGCCTTCGAGCCGCCGCACGATCTGTTCGAGCTCGGCGAGCGCATCCTCGAAACTCATGGCGGCGATATCAGGAGGATCTCCTGGATCGACCATTTCGCTACATTTTACCAAAAAAGGGGAACACCATACCGCGTTCCAGCCGATAACGGGAAGGTGAAAGCTAAGGTCTGTTGCAGAACCGCTACACTGGCTGAGAAGAGCTACCGCAACTACGCTGACATCAACACGCGAATGTGCGCTGCAACGCAAGCGCCGAGCGACGCCAAATCGTAACCACCTTCGAGTGTCGCTACGAGACGCCCTTTGGCGTGCCGGTAGACGATCTCCAGCAATTTCTCGGTCACCCAAGTGTAATCGCCGTCCTCCAGCATCAGCTGCGCCAACGGATCGTTCTTGTGCGCGTCGAACCCCGCAGAGACCAGAACGAGGTCCGGCCGGAACACGTCGAGCGCAGGTAGGATGCGCTGGCTCATGGCCAAGCGGAATTGACCGGACCCCGACATCGGGCGCAGCGGCACATTGACGATGTTGCCGACCCCGGTCTCACTCGCCGCACCGGTACCGGGATAGAGCGGATATTGATGCGTCGAGGCATAGAAGAGGCTGCCATCGGCTTCGAACGCTGCCTGCGTCCCGTTGCCGTGATGGACATCGAAATCGATGACCGCCACCCTGGCGAGCCCATGGATTTCGCGCGCTCGCAGCGCGCCGATCGCGGCATTGTTGAACAAACAAAACCCCATTGCTCGCTCGGGCTCGGCATGATGCCCGGGCGGGCGGACCGCACAGAACGCGTTGTCGGCGTGTTTGGAGACGACGGCATCGACCGCGGCAACGACCGCGCCGGCAGCGCGCAATGCCGCTGTCCCGGACGCCGGGGACAGGATCGTGTCGGCGTCGATGCCGACATGGCCGGATCTCGGAACCGAGCTCAAGATACGCTCGACTTGGCGCCGAGGGTGAACGCGCACCAGGTCGTCGAGTGTCGCTTCCGGAGCCTCGCGTCGCTCCAATCGAGCGAACTCGGGCTCGCCGAGGGCCGTGAGTACGGCACGCAACCGCGCCGGCGATTCGGGATGGTGCCGGCCGGGATCATGCTCGAGACAAGCCGGGTGAGTGTAGAGCAAAGTCGTCATCGGGGATCCCTCTAGCAAGACAGGTCGAGTGTTACACTGTCGCAATGCGGATCACCACTCGGTCGGCGCTGCTTCCCTAGTGGGCTCGATCGAATACGTGCAGCCCGAGCGCCGCCCAGCCGACGAGCAAACCCGCTCCGCCGAAGGGGGTCACCAGGCCCAGCCACTCGAACCCAGTAAGGGCCTGTCCAAAAAGGCTGAAGCTGAATAGGATCATGCCGGCGGCGAAGCTCCAGCCGGCCGCAAGCAGCGGATACTTTAGACGGCTGCGCGCCTCGGCCATAGTGGTCACGGCGATCAGCGCTGCGGCGTGGACCATGCCGTAGAGAGCGCCGGTTCGCAGCAGCGCGGCTGCCCGGTCTCCGGTGGCGAAATGTGCAGCAATGGCGCCCGCCGCGACGGAGAAAAAACCGCCGATCGCAGCGGCGGCGACCCATATGCGGATCATCGCTGGCCGGCTCTTTCCTGAAGGGCGGCCTGATAAACGGCGAGCGTCTGGCGTGCGATAATCTCCTCGGCAAAGTCCCGCTCAACCAATGCGCGTCCGGCGCGTCCCATGCTGGCACGCCGCGCCGGATCGCCTGCAAGTGCGGCAAGCGCTGCTGCCAACTGGTTGACGTCGTGTGGCGGAACGAGAGTGCCGGTTTCCCCGGGGCGGACCACTTCGCGGCAGCCGGGAATATCGGTCGCGACGATGGGGCGAGCGCAAGCGGCTGCCTCGATCAGCGCCTTTGGCACCCCTTCACCATAGGTCGACGGGAGCACGGCTATCGCCGCCCGGCCCCACACCTCGCGCACGTCGTCGACCGGACCGAGCCACTCGATTCCTGGCTCTGCCGAGAGCGAAGTCAGCAATTCCGCCGTCAGCGAGCCACGGTTATCGGGGTCGACCGGTCCGGCGAGCAGCAGCTCGACCGGAAAGCCGCGCGCTCGCAGCAAGCGGATTGCGGCGATGGCGTCTAGGACACCTTTTTGGCGTAACATACGCGATACGAGCGCGACGGTGACGGTCGGGACGCCGGGATCGGGAAGAGGGACAAAATGTAGGGGATCGACCCCCGAGCCCCTGATCATAACGATGCGATTAGGATCAATCCGGGTCTTGGCAAGGGCAGCATAATCCTCCGGGTTCTGCACCACCACCCACCTGTGGTCTTTGGGCGTGGCGAGGCGAAGACCCAGGCCAAGCGACGGCCGGCGCAGCCTTGCCGCAAGGCTTTTATGCGAACAGCCGGAGCCCAGGCCCATGATTGCATCGACTACGACCGGAGCATCTGCCGAGTCGCCGAAAGCGAGCCGCCAAGCGATCCCCCCCAACAGCACCGGTTTCAGCGCTACATGGTGGATAATATCAGGCTGTTCTGCGCGATAGAGCCGTGCGATTTCGGATATGGCTCGGCCGGCGCCAACCACTCTGTCACCGCGTCGGCGCCAAGGGATGGAGCGCACAGTAAAGCCTTCTTCTCGGATCCGCTCGCCATGGGCGCGAACCCGGGTTGCGACGACGACTTCGAATCCGGCCGCGCGCGCTGCGCGGGCGACAGGCAGCCGATGGGAACAGAAATACCAGTCCTCGGTAACCAGGAAGAGCAGCTTTGGCCGCCGGGTCGGATCCGGTGCAGGAACCGGCGGCAGGATCGCTGATGCGGAGAAATCGGGGATGGCCACGTCGGGGCGTAAGGGGCGAATGAGCGTCGACACCTCTCTAACGCATTTGCGGTGAGATCGCTTGCGCAATCCGGTCACGTTGTCGCGGTGAAGGGCGAGGCATGGCGCGCATTCTGGTGACCGGTGCTGCCGGTTTCATCGGCCGCGCGCTGTGTCGCGAACTCGTGGACCGCGGCCATACCGTTCTTGGCCGCACACGAGGTCCGGCAGAACCGATCGACGGTGTTCTGCTTCGAGCGATCGGCGATATCGGTCCGCAAACCGATTGGTCGGGGCATCTCGACTGGGTCGAGATCGTGGTTCATCTCGCGAATCGCGCGCATCATCGGGTGCGGTATTCGGCCGGAGGAGACGAGGCAGCAGCCGCGTCAGCTTTGGCGCGCGCTGCCGCCAGCACCGGAGTGCGCCGGTTCGTCCACATGAGTTCCGTCAGGGCGATGGGCGATGCGACCATGCCGGGAGCGCCATTTCGCTGCACCGACCCGCCGCTTCCTCGGGACGCCTATGGGCGCGGCAAACTCGCGATCGAGCTGGCGCTGAGGGCGGCGGCGCAAAAAACCGGGCTTGAGCTGGTCATTTTGCGTCCGCCGCTCGTCTACGGCCCCGGGGTCAGAGCAAACTTTCGGGCGCTGATCCGGCTCGCCGCCAGCGGGCTGCCGCTGCCTTTCGCCGGGATCGGCAATCGCCGCAGCCTCATTTTTCTCGACAACCTGGTCGATCTCGTCGCACTTGCCAGCGAACATCCGGGCGCCGCCGGGCGGGTGCTGCTCGCCAGGGATGGGATCGATCTGTCGACACCCGAGCTGATCCGGGTCCTGGCTGCGGGCCTCGGCCGGCCGGCGCGGCTCTTTGCGGTACCACCGGCCGCCTTCGCGCCGCTTCGCCGACTTCCGCTGCTAGGGCCGGTAATCGCGCGCTTGACTCTCTCGCTGCAGGTCGACGACGGGGAGACTCGTGCCGCGTTCGACTGGCGGCCGCGGATTTCGCCGGACATCGGACTAGCGCTGACCGCGCGAGCCTTTCGCAAAGGTTCGTAACGGTAGCGCTCAGCTCTTTTGAAAAGTGGTCTCGCTCGGATCGCGCAGAGAAGCGCTGAATTTCGGCCGCAGGCGCGCTATATCGGTCGAAATTCTGCAGCAGCGGAGGAGGCGGTCATGCCGAGCTTCGACATCGTTTCGCGGATCGACCTCGCGGAGGTCGATAACGCCCTCGCCGGTATGACGCGCGAGATCGGGACACGCTTCGATTTCAAAGGCAGCAAATGCAGCGTCGAACGTCAGGAGGGTATCTTGACGATCGGCGCCGATGACGAACTCAAGCTAAAGCAGATGCACGAGCTTTTGAGGGTGCACTTGACGCGGCGCAAGGTCGACCCCGCGGCGTTGGAGTACAAAGGCCCGGAGAAGGCCTCCGGCAACACGCTAAGGCAAGTGGTCGTCCTGCGACAGGGCGTCGACGCCAATCTCGCTAAACAGCTGATCCGCGAGATCAAGGACAGCAAGCTCAAGGTGCAGGTGTCGATCCAGGGCGAAGAGCTGCGGGTAACAGGGAAAAAGCGCGACGACCTGCAAGCCGCGATCACCGTAGCCCGCAGTCTGAAGATCGAGCAGCCTTTGCAATACGTCAATTTTCGCGACTAGGCGCTCGCCCGCTCCACTCGCTTGATCATGCAGGCGCCAGTCGTTATTAAGACGACAGGCTTCGTCCCCTTCGTCTAGAGGCCCAGGACACCGCCCTCTCACGGCGGCAACACCGGTTCGAATCCGGTAGGGGACGCCAATAATTTCAAGCTATTAGGTCGCCACTCCGCCAAACGTCTCACAAATTTCTCACAGAGACGTGGTTGGACGTGGACGGACAAGGGCGGATTTGGTGGCGTTTTCCAGCGCCCAACAGTCGAGTTCGATCGCGCGCGGAATGACGCACGTTCCACCCTCATGGTGCTGTATTGCGCGGAGGGTCGGCCTTTATCGGCTTTGGTCTGGGTTAGGCCAAGCCGCTGTCGCCGTTCGCATATCCTCGATCCGCCAAGGGCATGCGCTGTCCTGGGCCCATGGCAGGCCAACCACGCCGCAGATCGCACAATTCTCGCCTACGGGAAGCAAACGCCGCAGCTGTATGTTCCCAGTGCCGGGTCTGTCACCGGCGGCCTTCCGGTTGTCGCCGAGACCAACGAGACCCGGAGAGGGCGTCCGGCGCGTATCGCCCTGAGCGAGCCGATGCCTGCCGAGATTGAGATCCTGCCGACCTCGGACAGGCTCGCCGACTGTTGCACCGTTGCAGCGTTGCAGGAGGGGATGGGTACCCCCTCCCCCCGGTCCGATTGCGGTCGCGAACTCGCCGAGATCGAGATATGATTGTGGACGCGACCAATCTCCTTGCCGAAATTCGGCGCTCGGTGGCGATGTGAGGCTCGTTGGGTGCGACAGACTCAAGTTGGTCGCGCCCACGGCGCTTCTGCCCAAGCTCGCTGAGAGAGTCCGCGCAGCAAAGCCGATGCTGCTCGCCGCCCTTGCGGAAACCGCCTCGCAAGTGACCGCAAAAAAGAATGGGGGTGGGGTGTCAAACCCCCAGCGCAACGGTGCAACAGTGCAACACCTGATGGCCGAGTCTACATCGGATCGGGCCGACCCCACTCCGGCAGTCAAATGGCGCGCCCGAAATCGCGAGACGCTGGCGTATTGGAGCACCTTTCACCCCGCTGACGAAGCAGCGCGGCTCGCTTGGGGCGAAATCGAAAATCACTGGCACATGCAGTACGGCGAGCGCGTGCCGCATTGGCAATGCGCGGGATGTCGCGAGCCGATCGGCGGGGTCCCGGCGCTTCACCTCGCAGATGACAATCGCGTGCATCTCGACGGCGCGCACGGGCTCGGCTGCCTGCTCGCTTTCGGCAAGCGCTGGCGCCGCGAGGCGGCTGCCGGTCTGCAAGCCCTTGGGCTCGATCCGCCGCCGGGCTTCGAGCCGGTATGAACGACATCAACGCCACGGTCGAAGCACCTGATCAAGGCGCCACCGCCGAACCTCCGGTCAACGCGACCTCGACGGCGTGCATCTGGTGCGGGCGTCCCTTTCGAACTCGACGCGGGGGCTCCCCGAAGCGCTTCTGTTCCGCGACACACAGGATAGCGTTCTGGTCCGCGCTGCGCAGATGGGGTGAGCGGGCGGTCGCGAGCGGCATCCTGACTGTCGCCGACGTCAGGGATGGCGCTGCGGTAGCGTGCACGCTTCCTCCAGGTGGCATCTCGCCGGCGGCGATATCCCTGGATCAAAAAGCCGCCCCTGTACCCCCAGCAGCGAGCTCCGACGGTGCCAACGAATTGCTCGATGATTTCTTAATCGCTCTGCTCGACTTACCGGGAGACACTTGGCCCGATCTCGCCGCCGCTCTCCCCGACGAGCTTTTCGACCGGATCGATCGATACCTGGAAGCTCGCCTGTCGTAGGGCCGGCCCTCGGGCGGCAAGCTTCGAGCCTGGCACAGGAGGACAAGTTGCCACCGAGGTTTCGAGAAGCGGGGCGAGGCAACCGGCACGCATAGGCACGTTCGTAGTGGCCACGGCTGACGACTTTGGCGCCGATCAGCTTCTCGCGGAGGCTGGTCGGCGACCACGGCTCATTGCCG
>Ga0306920_100001182_pt1 | contig 32267 bp, 33 predicted proteins | sample flu12Cox44000170_FD_204666 | JGI IMG/M metagenome (GOLD analysis project Ga0306920, IMG submission 204666) | Lab enrichment of tropical soil microbial communities from Luquillo Experimental Forest, Puerto Rico - flux4day.12C.oxic.44.000.170 (v2)... | ecosystem: Environmental > Terrestrial >...
CTCATCGGGACTACTCCTAATAGTGAGCTCCACCGATAATTCGGGAGCTTGCGGTACCCCGCAAAAGAGCGCAGGTTTCGCCGCTGTGCCGTGTTATGCACCGCACGTCGCCAAAAGGTCGCGGGGGAAGTCCGGAGGAATCGAAATGCGCGAATGCACGCGAATCATGGTGTACGCCGGTCTTCTCGGGGGGACTGTTGTGGTTGCGATTGCGGCATCCGTCGACTGGGTTCAGGCCGACGATCCGAACAGCGCCCCCAATCCGTATCGCATCGTTGGCGACTGGGCGAAGCTGCCGCAAGGACGGGTATGGGGAATGGCAATCGGCGTTGATGTCGATCGCGATGGCACCAGCGTCTGGGTCTTCGACCGCTGTGGTGGCAAGAGCCGCGACGGCTCCAACATCGCGCCGATCCAGAAGTTCGACGCAACAGGCCGGCTGGTCATAAGCTTCGGGTCCGGCTTGTTCAGCTGGCCGCACGGCCTCTTCGCTGCTCCGGACGGCACCATCTGGGTCACGGATGGAAGGAACCACACGGTCATGCAATTCGCGCCGGATGGACAGGTGTTGAGGACACTGGCGCAGCTATATCTGCGTTCGATCCCAAGCTCGTGATGACGGCAGGGATAAAACTATAGGTATGGCCTGAAGTGTCGGTCCCTGCATTACTGATCGTAGAAACAGTTTCGTTGGTGGTGATCCCTAAAAAACTGCTATACTTATTAATGGCTGCGTCGTTGGAAGAGATCGACGTCTCGAATATGAGAGATTGATCTGGTAAGGCATCCGTGCGCAGGGATTGGTCTGAATAAAAGTTCACAGATTGCAGCAATTGCGCCGAATTGTCCGGCTCGAATATGACTTTACTGAGAAAATCGTTCCAATTAAGAGACGAATTAACCAGGATACCGTAAAGTTGAGCAAGGTTGACGCCGGCTAAATCGCCGACGGCAGTCAAAATCGGAACTATGACTTTGTTAATATTGGTGTTTGGTGCAGTCGCGAAGTTATAATACGCAGTTTCAAGCTGCCCCATGTAACCGCTTTGACTAAAAAATGCGGTGTAGTTTTGGAGGCTGTTGTCGAAACTCGGCGAATAAGCGAGCAGGTCCATGAACCAAGAACTCCCGGAATTGGCGGACACGGCCGATTCCTTGGATAGCAAATTAGCAATTGTTGTCGGTTCACCTTCACTGCTGAAATAGTCCAGCAAGCCTGCAAACAGTCCTGCGTCAGCGGTCATTGCCTTGATGCCGCCGCCCGCCAATGAGAGCAGGTTGGCGTCAGAATTGATGGTCATTGGCCCGCCCTCGCTAGACCGCCGATCGGCGGCTGCTGAAGAAAGCGGCCCATACACCCACCGGATGGACGGCGGCAGGGGCCGCTCAGCTGTCCGTCCGCTTACAATAGGACTTTGGCGCGGAATCCGGTACTGATCAAGGCCCACAGAGCGGACGTGCCATTGGCCGCGCCCCTACCATTGTTCGCCGTTGTCGTGGTTCGGCATAAGCGTTCTTGGCGCCCAAGCCACCCTGCAAGGGCAAAATTGTAGGGGAGAAGACCATCATTGGAATTGTCTTCAGAACCCTCAACTCCGTGAGTACCAGTTGCTGCCCGACCTCATCAGGCCTCGTCATCGGCACACGCAGCAAGACGACGCCGCACGCAGGCGGCATCGCCAATGCTCTGGCGGCGTCGCCCGGCATGGCCGATCCGGACGTGCTGGCATGGGCGGCTCGCGAGGAGCGCATTCTGCTCACGTTCGACAAGGACTTCGGGGAACTCGTATGCCCGTGATATGCTGAGCTCAGAGAAGGTGTTCCCAAGCGCAGCCTGACATGCGCTTTCTCGCCAACGAGAATTTCCCAGGTGCGGCAGTTACTGTCCTTAAGAGAGCCGGACACGATATCGTTTGGGTGAGAATTGCGCTCAAGGATCATGAGCCTCAGTCGGTGGAGGTCATTCTCGCCCTCGCCAATGCGGAAGATGAAGCCGCGGGGGTTCGTCTCAATCCGAATCCCCTCACCGTGCAGCTTAAGGCGATTCCCCGGCCGCCGTCTCGACCGAAGCCGGTAGCACAGAAGCCGGCAAAAAATTCAACCTCACCGGAAGCGCCAAAGCAGGCGGCAACTGCAGCAACATCGCAGGAGCCGCAAACGCAGGGGGTGACAGGCTCGACCACGCAGGATTTTTATTGGCCGCAGTTCCCTGGCCATTAAATGATGACTGGCGGCGCATCGATTACCGGCGCCCGCTGCTTGCCGGTTGCGCTTTAAAGCGACTGCATATCTTGCGTGCCGGCAGCGCAAAGGCTGCGACAGCAGATTTCCCAGACGCTTCCAAGCGAGATTAAAACGCGTCATAATTCATCTGCGCAACCTTCATAAGATTCGGCGCGAAAGGGTGCGTCGATGCATGCTTCCGCGTGCGGCGCCGGCATACCATGCAGCGGCGATGTAGGCGCGCGTAAAGGGAGTGGCCGAATGCCCTCGTCAAGCGATTGGGAGATGCCGATTGCGGTCCAGCCGAAGCCGGAGCATTACGAGTACGACCTGGACGAGGCGCTGAACTCTCTGGTCGGGCTTCGCGCGGTCATTCCCGCTGACGCTTTCACTGCCGAGACCCTCGGCACCGAGCGCGCCGGCAACGCCGTTGTGATCCGTGACGGGGTCGTGCTCACGATCGGCTATCTTATCACCGAGGCGCAAACGATTTGGCTGCATCCTGCCGAGAGCGCCCCCGTGCCCGGCCATGTCCTCGCCTATGACCAGGAAACCGGGTTCGGTCTGGTACAGGCGTTGGCGCGGCTCGACTTGCCAACATTGCCGCTGGGCAGGTCGAAGGACACGAGAGTAGGCGATGCCGTCGTGGTCGCGGGCGCCGGAGGGCGCAAGCATTCTGTCGTTGCGCGCATAGCCGCCAAGCAGGAATTCGCCGGGAACTGGGAATACGTGCTGGATGAAGCCATCTTCACAGCGCCCGCACATCCATTCTGGGGCGGGACCGCCATGATCGGCGCCGATGGTGCGCTCCTCGGCGTCGGCTCACTGCAAGTGCAGCAGTCACGCGAGAGCGGCGGGCCCGAGCCGCTCAATATGATCGTGCCGATTGATATCCTCAAGCCGATCCTGGAAGATCTTTTGACGCTAGGTCGTCCTAATCATCCGCCGCGACCTTGGCTCGGTCTCAATGCGGCCGAGATCGACGACAAGATTGTCGTGGCGCGTGTTTCAACTGGGGGACCCGCGCGCCGGGCGGATCTGCGCACTGGTGACATCGTGTTGGCAGTCGCGGGAACGAAGGTCGGCGACCTTGCCGCCTTCTTCCGGAAAGTATGGGCGCTGGGAAGAGCCGGGGTCGAGGTGCCGCTGAGCATTCACCGCGACGGACGCACTTTCGAGGTGCGCGTCACCTCTGGCGATCGCAATCGCTTCCTCAAAGGACCAAGCTTGCACTGAGCTAGCTCTGTGCTGCGGCTGTCCAATTGTGCCGCAGGCCTCGCGGCGGGGCGCGGCTCTGGAGCTCGAAGCGTTGGGCACAGTCTATCCACCGCTGCGCCATCCGGCTCCAGGTAGCCTTGCTCTGCGGGTCCCGGGTGGAGCGGGCCATTTGCTGGCAATCGGCAGCGTGTTTGAGGAATTCCTCGGATGGGCTCATACCCCGTTCCTCCTGCTAACCCCTACGTCGAATCTCCGACATAACGGGGTAGGGGGTCGGAGGTTCCACCGAAGGTGCGGCGCAGACATAAATTTTTGAATTTGCTGCGCTAACGGCGCTTGTCGGCAAAACTGCAACAGTTGGCAGGAATTCCCCCGGGCCGATTGCGGACAGGGTACCTCGCGGCTACGGTAGGCGTCTCTGTGCTCCTGCGCGCGCGGTGAACAGAGAAGAGAGGAGCCCCGGTCGCCCGACTGAACCAGGCCGGGGCTTTTTCTTTGGCTCCAGGTCCCGTAGTCCCGTAGCCCGGATGAGTGCGCGGCGCGCAAGCGGCGCGCGCGATATCCGGGTCCTCCCGCATATCGCCATACGCGCGCGAGGACGCGCTTATGGCTCATGCGGGCTACTGCGCGGGTGTCAGCCCGTGGCAAGCAAGGGCGGCGCGAAGGCACGAACAGCAGGCGCCGGGGCGTTCCAACGCTCGATTTCTACTAATGCCGTGAGCGCGCTTGTCCCTTGTGAAAGCGGCGAGGTTCCGACGTCGAGAGTGAGAACGTTGGGATTGCCGTGGCGCTCGGGCTCTCCACTCTCAACAGGGACATCGAGCCAAGCCCCCGTCGCCATGACGGCGACACCGGCCATCACGCCAGGGTCGATGATCGCTCCCGCGAGACAGGCGCCCCGAGAATTGAATACTCGTACCAGGTCACCAGTGTCGATGTTGCGTGCAGCGGCGTCCTCGGGACTGATACGAATCGGCTCGCGACCTGCGACCTTCTGCGCGCGCGAGACGGGTCCGGGATCCGCCTGACTGTGCAGGCGGCTGGCGGGTTGGTGGGTCACAAGATGCAGCGGGAACTGCGCGGCCGCGGTGCTTCCCAGCCACTCGGCAGGGGGGAGCCAGGCAGGATGCGGCGGGCACTCGGGATCATCCAGCGCGGCAACGGCATCGGATACGATCTCGACGCGGCCGGATGGAGTCTTGAGCGGATGGCGTTCGGGATCGCGGCGGAAATTCTCGAACAGGATGTAATCGCGCTCAGGCGGCGGTAGCTCCACGAAGCCCTCCGCCCAGAACTGTTGGAATCCTGGCAGCGATATCCCCTTTGCCGTGGCGCTCGCGCGAACCTGGTCATAGATCCATTGGCACCAGCCCATTTCGTTGCGGTTCTCGGTGAATTTGCTCTCGTAGCCTAGCCGCCGCGCGAGCGCGCGGAAGATATCGAAGTCGTTCTTCGCATCGCCCACGGGCTCGATGGCGCGGTGCATAGCCAGAATGAAGGGGTCGCGCGACGAGCCGCCAACATCGTTGCGCTCGAGCGTGGTGGTGGCAGGCAGCACGATATCGGCATGACGCGCGGTGGGCGTCCACCAGCTGTCATGCACGATGACGGTCTGCGGCTTCTGCCAGGCGCGCCGCAGCCGGTTGAGATCTTGATGATGGTGAAAAGGATTTCCGCCAGCCCAATACACCAGGCGGACGTCGGGATAGATGTACCGCCGGCCGTTGAACGCGTAGCTCTCGCCGGGAGAGAGCAGCATGTCGGCGATGCGCGCCACCGGAATCATTGAACGCGCCGGGTTGAGCGGCAAAGGCACTTCCGGGCCTGCCACGTCGACGCGCGGCACGCCGATGCCGTTGGTCGATCCGTGCCCGAACGCGAACCCTCTGCCCGGCAATCCTATTCCGCCGAGCATGGCTGCCAGCACGATGGCTGCCCAATATGGCTGCTCGCCGTGATGCGCGCGTTGCAGAGACCACGCGCAGGTGATCATGGTGGCAGAAGCTGCTGCGCGGCGCGCCAAATCGCGGATCACCGCGGCTGGCACCCCGGTGATCGCAGCCGCCCACTCGCCGGTCTTTTCCACCTGATCATCGAGCCCGAGCAAATAGCGGCGGAAGGTCTCGAAGCCCGCGCAATAGCGCGACACGAATTGCGCGTCGTAGCGCGCTTCGCTCAGCAAAGTGTGCGCCATCGCGAGCATCAGCGCGGTGTCGGTATTTGGACGGATTGGAATCCACTGCGCCTCGATAAAGTCCGGCGCATCGGACTTGATCGGACTGATAGAGACGAACTCGACGCCTGCCTCCTTCGCCCGCCGTAGCCATGCCGCCAGGCTATGGATTCCGGCTCCGCCCGACGTAACTTGCGCATTCTTGAGCGCGAGCCCGCCGAAGGCGATCATCAACCGGGTGTGCTTGATGATGGATGGCCAGTCCGTGACATCGCCGACCACCGGTTGAAAGGTGCCGATGACGCGCGGCAGGATGTATTGCGCCGCGCCGAAGCTGTAGTTGGCGACCTGATCCACGCAACCACCGCCAAGGAAGAGGAATCGCCGCACCAGGGTGCGCGCATGATGCACCCGACCCGCCGATGACCAGCCATAGGAGCCGCCCAGAATCGCCGTATGACCGAAGGCTTTTCGCACGCGAGAGATTTCCTCGGCGACGACCGATAGCGCTTCATCCCACGACACTTCGCGGAAGCGATCGCTGCCGGTACGCGGCTCGCCCTTTTGCCAGCCTTCTCGAATGGCAGGGCGCGCAATGCGCAATGGCGAGTGCACCATCGCCGGAATGGCCTCCAGCATGCTCGAAGGAGCGGGATCGCGTGCAAACGGCTCGCAGCCGATGACGCGCCCGTTCTCGACCAGTGCGGTGTAGGCGCCCCAATGGGCGAGCGAAGGAAAGCGGGCAATGCTCATGCGGGCCTCTCAATCAATCTGCGGAATATGCGCTTGGGTGATGATGTCCCGCCACTTTATCACCTCTGATGCCGCGAACTTCTGCACCTCATCCGGCGTCATGATGACAGGCTCGGCGCCCTGCTGGGTGAATTTCGCCCGCACATCGGCATCGGCGAGCGCAGCAGACATCTCGCTATTCAATCGGGTGATGATGGGCTGTGGCGTGCCGCGCGGGGCCAGCATGATGAACCATCCGGAAACCTCGTAACCGGGCAATCCCGCTTCGGCTGCGGTCGGAACATCGGGAAGCGCGGGGAGCCTTGTCTTGCTTGCGACCGCCAGCGCTCGCGCCCCGCCGCTGTTGAGCGCTGAGAGCACGTTGGGCAGCCATTGGAAGCCGAGTGGCACCGCACCTGAGATCAGATCGGGTGTGTATTGCGCAATATTGCGGTATGGGACGTGCGTGAGCTTAACGCCGGCGAACTGATCGAAATAGGCGCCGGCGAGGTGCTGGGAGCTGCCGATGCCGACCGAGCCGTAGTTGAGCTGATCAGGCCTCTCCTTGGCATAGGCGATGAGCTCCAACAGCGTCTTCACCGGCAGCTTTGCGCTGGCTACGATAACAATAGGAAAAGCAGCAACCAGCGAGACGTGCTCGAAATCCTTCTGCGGGTCGTATCCCAGCTCGCGATAGAGCGTCTTGTTGACCGCCGCGGGGCCTGACCCGGTGGCCACCAGGTTATAGCCGTCCGGCGAAGCCTTGCTGGCTACCAGGGTGCCGTTGTTGCCGCCAGCGCCCGGTCGGTTCTCTACGATGAACGGCTCGCCCATCTTTTTTGCTACGCGATCGAGAAGAATGCGCGTCACCACGTCGCTCGCGCTACCGCCGGCAAAGGGGACGATGACTTGAATGGGCCGTGTCGGATAGCTCTGAGCGCTCGCGCCAATGGTGCCGCAGCTACTCGCAACCGCGATGACGCAGGGCAGCAGTAACGAGAGGCTCCGTCTCATGATCTCCTTCCAAACCTCATGTGGGTGTCCACGCCGATGCCGCTCTCCGGTTCGTATTCGCCCGCGGTGAGCTTGCGGCGCAGGAGCTTGCCCACCGGCGACTTTGGGATCGCCTCGACGAAGACATACCGCCGCGGTCGTTTGAAGCTCGCAAGCCCCGATACGCGGCAGAATTGATCCAGCTCGTCCGGCGCGATGAAGCTGCGCCGCTTGATGAAAGCGGATACGATCTGCCCCCAGCGCTCGTCGGCAAGCCCGACCACCGCGACTTCCGATACGGCGGGGTGTAGCGAGAGGCAACTTTCGATCTCCACCGGCGAGACGTTTTCTCCGCCGGTGATGATCATGTCGTCAACCCTGCCGGTCACGAAAAGATCGCCATCGGCGTCGAGGCGACCCGTATCGCCGGTAAAATACCAGCCGTTGCGCAGGGCCTTGGCATCGGCATCGGACCGCCGCCAATAGCCCTCGAATGACTCGTCTCCCGCAAGGAGCGCAATGACCTCGCCTTCCTCGCCGACGTCTGCGACGTCATCGGCCGAAGCTGCGCCGAGCCGCACAACCCGCACCAGCTGGTTAATGCCGGCGCGGCCAGCAGAACCAGGCTTTGCCGGCGCATTCTGCTCTATGGTGAAGGTATAGATCTCGGACGAGCCGTAGTGGTTGACGAACAGCTCTGGCTTGAAAGCATCGCACAAGCCGTGCAGCAAGCCTGCCGTCATCGGCGCTCCGGCGAAGCCGAGCTTGCGTACCGAGCTCACGTCAGTGCTCTTGAAACCTTCGTGATGCAACAGGTCGTGGTAAAGGGTGGGCACCAGATAAAGGTTCGTGATCTTCTCGGTTGTGATCAACGCCAGTGCGCGGGCCGCGTCAAAACGCGGCAGGCAGACGAAGGCGCCGCCAATGAGCGACATGGCAAGCAATGAGCGCACACCCATGGTGTGATAAAGCGGCATGACACCGAGGGTGCGTTCGCCGCGCCCATAGAGGTTTTGCGCGACGTGGGCGAGCGCGGCGGCGCGCTCCGCGCGCTGGCTGCGCGGCACTCCTTTCGGACGTCCCGTCGTCCCTGATGTGTAAAGCATGACTGAGCAGGCCTTGGCGCCGACCCGCGGCATGGCATCTGCTGCTTTTTTTCTGCTGGCAAGCGCATCGAACGCAAGATTTTGCGCGGCCGGCAGCCCGACCGCGATGCAGAGCCGCTTTTGCGCCTCAGCGGAGGAATGCACGGAGGCCGCGGAGATGTCCTCGTACACAACTGCCCTTGCTTCTGCGTCCCTCAGGCAGAAATCAACCTCGTCGGAACTGGCGCGCCAATTGAGCGGCGTGATGATCAGGCCGGCGAACTGGCAGGCCCAGTGAATGGTCGCTGCCTGCCAGGTGTTCTGCAGAACCGTGACGAGATGGCCGCCCGCATGCAGGCCTAATTCGTCGAAGCTCGCCACCAGAGCGGAGATCCTCGCGTACCAGTCCCGGTATGAGAGGCGCAAGTCGCCGTCGATGATGGCGAGCGCGTTGGGATCGCGCGCCACGCTGGCAACAAAACTGGTCCCAAGGTCAAGCAAGGTCAGGCTTCGCGGCTCTGAAGGACACTCATCCACGCTCGTTGCATTACAGCATGCCGCCGATCAAGCAATTATTTTACTCGTATCGCGCTCAGGTAATGTCGAGCTATCATGCGCAAGCAGGGCGGTCTCGAATGCGCTGGCGATTGCTTCCTTGCTCTTGCCCGGGCGAACGGCATCGCCGATCGCGATAATAATCTGGTTACCACTCTGCAACCCTCGCAAGAGCTCTGCTGTCGGCCGGCGTCCTCGATAATAGAACCAATCGCGAAACCGCGGCGAGGAGAGGAATCGGGAGATCGGACGCGATCGGGCAAGGCCGCTGTCAAGCATCGTTCTTGCAACGAGGCTGAGACCAAAGCGATATGCCGCGCCTGTCGCGACCACGATGCGGTCGAATGCTGCGAGTAGCTCCATTTCGCCTGACACCTCGGTGCCGAAACGGAATGTGACACCCTTGCGCACGCATGCCTCGTGCAGGTCGGCAATATAACGATCGAAGCTTTGCTCGCTCGCCTCGACCTCCTGAAAAAGCGGCGCTTTCCCCGCGTAGCGAAATGCGCCGCCTGGCGAAGCCTCTTTTTCGAACACCGTCACGGCATTGGTATCCGCTACGAGCGAGGCATAGGTCAGTCCGGCGGGGCCGGCGCCTATGACGGCAATGCGCTCGCCGCGCGGCGGCTTGCGATCGGCATAGTGCACCTCGCGCCCGGCGGCGCCGTTCACGACACAGCCAATGCGCGCTCCACCGCGCATCTCGTTGATGCAGGTGTTGCAGGCAAGGCATCGCCGGATCGGCTCTCGTCGGCGCACTTTCGCGACCCATTGCGGATCGGCAATGAGCGTGCGTCCGAGCGCGATGAAGTCCGCCCTTCCGGAGGCAACCGCCCGCTCGGCGGTGGCCGGGTCGCCAAGCCGCCCGACGGCAATTACCGGCACGGAGACTGATTTCTTAACGTCCGCGGCGAAGTCCAGAAATGTCGCATCCGGAAGGCTCATCGGCGGCAGGACGATTTGCGCCGACGGCAGCGACCGGTAATGCCCGGCGGTGACATGCAGCGCGTCAGCGCCCGCAAGCGCTGCCCATTTCGCGATTTGCAGGCCCTCGTTGAGCGGCAACCCACCGGGAAAGAAATCCTCGACCGAAAGGCGGTAGATCACCGGCATTGCGCCGACCGCCGTTTTGACCGCGCGCACGATCTCAAGCCCGAAACGGGCCCGATTCTCCAGGCTGCCGCCATATTCGTCCGTGCGCCTGTTCTCAAACGGAGCATGAAATTGAGAGATGAGATAGCCGTGCGCGGCATGGATCTCCACGCAATCGAACCCGGCCTTGCGCGCACGCAGCGCCGCGGCGACGTGCGCAGCAATCGCGCTATCGATCCGCGCCTTGCTCATTGCCTCGGGGACGATCGTCTCCAGCGTGGTCTCGTAAACGGGATGCGGGATTGCCGACGGTGCAACCGGCGTCTCTCCGCAGATGTCCTTTCGGGTATGGCCGCCGCCATGGCCGAGTTGGATCGATGCTTTGGCTCCGGCGGAATGAATCGCCTCGACCAGCCGCGTCAATCCGGGAAGAAAGCAGTCGTCGTAGATGCCGACTTCGCGCCGCCGGTGGCGTCCGGCGCGCTCCGGCGAGGCCATCTCCACGGTGATGAGCCCGACGCCGCCTTGCGCCCGCGCAAGATAATAGGCGAGGGTGTCCTCAGCGACATGGCCCTCTTCATCGGCGGTGCGCGTCGTCATCGCCGGCATCACGATGCGATTGGGGATTTCGACCGAGCCAATGCTCGCGGATGTAAGCAGAACGTTCGACATCACAGCACGGGGATCTCGCCGCCGTCCAGATCGATCGTAGCCCCGGTGAGCCAAGTCGCGCGCCCAGAGAGAACGAAGGTGACGAGATCGGCCACGTCCTCGACCTTGCCGAAGCGCGTGATGCCGGTCTCCCGACACAATCGCTCGCGGATTTTTGCTTCCGGCTCGCCGGTGCGCTCGATCTCGGCACGGATGCGCCGCCACTGCCGCTCGGTCTCGACCAAGCTCGGATGGATGCAATTGACGCGCACGCCTTCTCGCTTGCCGAGATCGGCCAAGCACTTCGTGAACGCAGCGACAGCGGCGTTGACGGAGCTACCGATGGTGAATGCCTTTTCCGGCTTGCGTCCGCTGGTTCCTCCGATCGCGACCAGCGAGCCGCGACGCTCGCGCAGCAGCGGCCACGCGGCGCGGGCGAGGCGCACATGGGCGAAAAACTTCAACGCATAGCCCTCCTGCCAATCGGCATCGCTGAGCTCAAAGAAGTCACCGCGTTTGGTCGTCCCGGCATTGTTGACGAGAATGTCGAGGCCGGAGAATTCGCGCCGCGCCGCATCAATAAGCTCCGCTGCGGCGTTCGGCGCGCGCAGGTCCGCAGCGTGGATCACGGCCGCTCTGCCATTTGCCTTTATGGCTGAGGCTGTCTCGGCGAGCGCTGCCTGGTCACGCCCGGTGAGCAGGACATCGCAGCCAGCTTTGGACAGGGCAAGCGCTATGCCGCGCCCGATACCGCGGCTTGACCCCGTTACGAGCGCGGCCTTTCCAGTCAGACCTAGATCCATCAGCGATCAGCGCATCGCGGGGCCGGCGAGGTGAAGTGGATCGTAACCGACCTTGTCGGGATCCCAAACGAGGAAGTTATCCCGGTTCGGCATCTTCACCTGCGGAAGGGTCTTGGCGTCCATCACCTCGTCTTCGCGGATGATCTTGTTGAGGTAAAGGATATAGGCGGAGAGCGCGTAGAGCTCGTCGCCGGTCAGCGTTTTCGGCATCGGATACGGCATGGACCGCCGAATGACGTCAAGCAGGGTCGTGGAATACTTGTAGTAGGGCACGGTCTTCATCGTATCGATGCGATCGAATTTCGAGGGACCCACCAAGGGCAGGATGCCGGGCGCCGGATTCACGCCGTTCTCGCCATGACACAAGGCGCACTTCTGCGCATAGATCGGTGCGCCCAGCTTGGCCGTTCCGCTCCCGGAGGGAAGGCCACTGCCGTCTGGGAGGACGTCGATATTCCAAGCCGCAATGTCGGCTTCGCTGATCGGCCGACCCAGGCCCGGCGTTTGCGCCGCCGCAATGCCGGCACTGGAGCTCCAAGCAAGGCTGAGCACAAAGACGAGCTTACGCGTAGACATGCCTGATCTCCCCTTTGCTGTCGATGCCCCAGCTGGTGATGCTGTTGTAATGCTGATTAGGGAAGGCGAGCGGGCTCGCCACCGGCTTTTCAGTCTGGCCGCGGGCGGCCACAAACTCGGCGCGGGTCGGCTGCACGTTGCCGGCCTCGTCCCAAGCGCGGCTTTGCAGGATGACGGGCTGGCCGTCCCATTTCCATGCCATGCGGAAACGCGTGAATGCCTTCGCCAGCACCGGCTCCTGCAACGCAGCCTCCGCCCAGCTCTTGCCGCCGTCGGCCGACACCATGACTTTAGAGATGCGGCCGTTGCCGGAATAGGCAACGCTCAAAACGTGACGGTACCTGATAGGGCGGCACCACCGCTCCCATCTCCAGGCTCCACGGGTCGTTCTGCAGCGGCTCGGCGGCTGCGGCGGTGAGCGAGGCGCCGGTCGTCATCGCGCCGGCCAGCACGGCACTGTTGCGCAACAGCGCACGCCGATCGAGCAATCCATTGCCGGCTACGGGCTCAGCCGGTGGAGACGCATTGCGGCGCTTGCGATGGCTCATGTTTTCCTCTCCTATCGACATCATCCTGATGCAGCGAGTTGCTGACGGTATGTTTGCGCAAGGAACGTCGGTTGCCTGCACGCATTTTTCTCTTTAGCTGGGTCTGAATCCCCACCATGAATTCATCCGGGCCAGACTGCGATTTTTTTGACTTTGATGCAATGAATCGGGCAGCCGAACTGACCTAATCGAAGCAGGCATGGTCGAGCCGGGTGACAAACCGCAGAGGCGAAGCAACGCGTTGCGCGTGGAGGACTCGCCATGAGCATTGCAGCTGAAATCTTGCGCCTCGGCATGCGTTAGTTGGTCAAACCGCGGTTGGACCCCGATCCGCAGATAGATCTGTTGCGCAAGAGCATAGAGTCGGTGCACCGCTTCATCCCGGAGCCGCCGAGAAGGACACGGGAAGTCAATCTTGATGCCGGTGGCGTCAAAGCGATCCGCACGACAACGCCTCGCTCGCTGGAAGAGCGTCACATTCTTTATCTGCACGGCGGCGGCTACGTGATGGGCTCGCCCAGAGAATACCGCGACTTCCTCTGGCGCATCGCGCATGTCGTGTCGGCGCGCGTGTTGTGTATTTGGTACCGGCTCGCCCCGGAGCATCCTTTCCCGGCGGCGCTCGATGACGCGGTCAAGGCCTATTGCTGGCTTCTGGCGCAGGGGGCGGCGCCGCGACGGCTAACGATCATGGGCGACTCTGCGGGTGGGGGGCTCGTGCTCGCGACGCTGCTGCGCCTGCGCGATGCGGCATTGCCGCTGCCCGCTGCCGCGGTTGCGCTCTCGCCGTGGACCGACCTCGCTTTGAGCGGGGATTCGATGCACACGAATGCCGGCGCCGACCCATCGATGAGAGTCGAGCGCGCCAGAGCCTTTGCACGCCACTACCTCGCGGGCGCCGATCCTCGCCACCCCTACGCCTCTCCGCTGTATGGAGAACTGCGAGGCCTGCCGCCCATCCTCATCCAGGTCGGCAGCGATGAGATTCTTCGCGATGATTCCGTGCGCATGGCCGACAACCTGCGCGCTGCCGGCTCTCCGGCCGACATTGAAATCTGGCCGCGCATGCCGCACGTGTGGCAGCTGTACGCGCGCGTGCTGCCGGAAGGACGTCGCGCAATCGCCCACATCGGTGCCTTCATCGAACGAGAGTTGCTTCGTGCCTGATCGGCGGCGTGACACCGGCAGCCGCTAGAGCGAAATGAGTTTTCTTCGAATCGTCATCCCGCTCTCGCTCCTTGTTTGTGCATGTCCTTTTTCGCAAAACCGGTTCCCACTTTTGCGGGCCATGCACTAATTTGCAGGATCACGCCGAAACACTTACATCGCGGCTGGCAAAGCAATAGGAGAGAGCATGATGAGCAAAATATGTCCCGTCGTCCACTTCGAGATGCCATACGAGCAGCGCGAGCGGATGGCGAAGTTCTATCAGACGGCATTCGGATGGCAGACGCAGATGTTCGGTCCGGAGATGGGCAATTACGTGCTTGCCACCACGACGGAGATGGAGGGCTGCAGCCCCAAGCGGCCCGGTGCTATCAACGGCGGCTTCTTCGAGAAAACGCCGGATCGGCCGGGGCAGCATCCTTCTGTGGTCATTGCAGTTGACGATATCGCCGAGGCGATTAAGCAGGTGAACAAGGCTGGCGGCAAGGTATTGGGTGAGCCGATGGGGATTCCGGGTGTGGGTCAGTATGTCTCGTTCTATGACACGGAAGGCAATCGCGTGAGCATGCTGCAGCCTCTGCCGCGTGCGTAGTGCGTAGCCCGGATTGAGGCCGCGCAGCGGACGAAATCCGGGATTCCTGATGTTGAAAAACCCCGGATTTCGCGCTTGCGGCGCTCAATCCGGGCTACGAAGCCCAATCCAGGCTACGAAAGGTGGCGGGGGGTGGCGCTCGGCGACACAATTCCCTATTTTACGCGCATGTCAGCAGAAGGCTTATACAGAAAACGGAACGCTTGGGGCGAGCAGGAGCACGGCGTGCGCGTCAAATACGATGGCGCCGTGGAGCTCGAAGTGCCGGAAAGCTTTTACAGGGAGCAGGGCTGGCAGCCCCCTTGCGACGACTTGCCTTGGCACGATCAAATGGCAGGCGAGGGCAAGGGGCCCGAAAGCGAGCAGCAGTCTGAAGCGCAAGAAGAGCCCGCTGTGCTCCCTCCAAGCCCATCCGGCCCGGCCTCATCTTCTTGACCAGCCACAAGATGCGAGTAGGCGTGCTCGGCGCGTCGGGCTACACCGGCGCGGAGCTCGTTCGCCTCTTGCTGCGTCATCCGCTGGTCGAGATTGTGCTGCTTACGGCCGAGCGCCGTGCCGGCCACGAGATGCGCGATGTTTTTCCGCAGTTCTCTCCGTTTCAGCTGCCAAGATTGCGCGCAGTCGAGGACATCGAGTGGGGATCGGTTGCGCTCGACCTCGCATTCTGTGCTCTGCCGCATGGCACGACGCAAAAGGTCATCCAAGCGCTATTTACGGCGGCACCGAAGACAAAAGTGATTGATCTTTCCGCCGATTTCCGCCTGTCCGATCCTGCCGCCTATGCTCGCTGGTATGGGCACGAGCATTACGCGCCGCAGCTGCAAGGCGAGGCCGTTTACGGCCTGGCAGAGCTTTATCGCCACGAGATCAAGCAGGCGCGCCTCGTCGCCAATCCCGGCTGCTATACGACCTGCGCGCAGCTGCCGCTCATCCCCTTGCTGCGCGCAAAGGCGATTGATCCAGACGAAATCGTCATCGATGCGAAATCCGGGATGACTGGAGCGGGCAGGGGCGTCAAACAGGAGATCTTGTTCGCCGAGGTTGCCGAAGGCATTCATGCCTACGGGGTAGGTCATCATCGGCATATGGCCGAGCTCGATCAGGAATTTTCCAAAGCGGCCGGCCGTGGAGTTATTGTCACCTTCACGCCCCACCTCATGCCCATGAGCCGCGGCATTCTCTCCACGATCTACGTGCGCGGGATCGGGGCATCGCCGGAACGATTGCACGCCATTTTATCAGAGACTTACGCCCACGAGCCGTTTGTGCATCTACTGCCGTTCAGCGAGATGCCGCAGACTCGGCATGTGCGCGGGTCCAACCTTACCTTCATCGGCGTGGCGAAGGACCGCCTTCCCGGCCGTGCCGTCATCGGCGCGGCACTCGACAATCTGGTCAAGGGCGCCTCCGGGCAGGCGATTCAGAACATGAACCTGATGCTCGGATTCCCTGAGACAACGGGGCTCGAGCAGGTCGCTTTGTTTCCGTGAGTCAGGCGCGCCGAAGCGGCACGCAAGCGACACGTTACCTCACGCTGCTGACGAACGCAGCAAGGTCAGCCAAGCGGTGTTGCCAGAACAGATAAACACCCTTGTTCTCTTGCACATCCTGAAGATTGTCGGTGCTGTACACGCCGCTTAGGACTGCACTTGGTATAACCTGGGCGCGGCCAAGCTGATGGTACCAATGCGCGGCCTTGCCACCTGTATCGTGCACCAAGCGTTTATAGGAATTTACGGTCGAATTCGATAACTCGCACTCAATCGCCATTACGCGCCCGCTTTGAGGCGTGCCACAACGTCGGCCCGGGTGCCGGCCAATCGAGTCTCCCCGGAGAAGTGACCCGGTGCCGGAGCAGCGGTGAGGATCGGGATTTCTTTCGCTTTCACTTCCTTCATGCCCACGCTGATGAGCAGGTCTTTTACAGCTTGCTCTTGCGCTTCCTTCGAATTGCTGCGGCGTCTGGTTCCCACGTCGCTAGATGCAGCGAGTGCGGCCGAGGCGATCACCGCGCGTTCCCGTTCATCGTTGGATGGCTTGCGGCCATGCGCCATCCAAGGAAAACGATGGGGGGTCGATAATCGTCAGTACCGTGTCGCGAATACGCTTAGCGCTATCTGCATCGGCGCGGAGCCGCGAGGGCGTAAGCACGGCGTCAGCCACGGTTTCGAGATCGTCCGCCGATATCGGCGGCGCGGTGAGATAGCGGAATGCTTTTTGCGCGTCACGTCCGTCAATTATGTCCGCTATAAGCTCGGCATCGACGGGATTGGCGGCGATGTCAGTCAGCCTATCGACGAGTTCGCGGAAGATGTCGGCGAATTTCGCGAAGAATTGATTGTAGAGATCGAGCGGTTCCAACAAACGCTCATTGCGAAACATGCCCTTGGCCACGGCCGCATCTGATTGCAAGTCGTCTCGCGTCCACCGCTTGGGCAGCCGCGTCCGTCTCAGCGAGGTAGGCATGAATATCCTCTAGTCGTGGCAGGAGGATTCGCTCAATCTCCCTAGGCTCGAATTTGACCAGCCCACCCGCGTACGTGCGACCGCCGGCGGTACTCATGTGACGCCGCAGGTACCCGAGAACGGCTGTCAAAGCCGAGTCGCTCAATGGCTCGCGCGGATAAAGGCCATGAGCAATGTTGATGTGCCGGGCCTTGACCCGATTACGCACGAACACCGGTGGCCGCCGCGCCATGTAGGTGCACAAGATCGGCGCTGGTGCTCGCAATCCCACCGACCACCAGGCGCGGCGATGTGTGGCGATGTAACCCTCATGCGCCCTTTTTCCCCTAGCCCAGGCCAGAAAGCGTAGCACGACCTCGAGTTCGTCGCGATCGAGCGCATCAAGCTCGGCCGGCAGGTCAATGACACGGTGCAGCGTCTTGGTCGAGGTCAGCTCCGTACCAGCGGCAATGAGTTCGCGGGCGCTGGTAACGGTGAATGGCTTGAAACGTTTTGGCAGGTCGTGCGCGGCTCCGTTGTCAATCCATATCTCATTGCTGCCAGTGACCTGGCCTCGGTGCACACGAAACAACTCGCCGAGCCGGATGAATCCAGCATCTGCCGGCCTTTGCTCGCAGACCAGCACGGACCATTTGCGCGCAGCAGCGACTTCATGCCGAAGGACCATGCGGCCCCGGCCTAATGGTGATAGATTGGCAAGCGAATCGACTGATCGCATGGTGATGTGACTTGTCCGGGCGCCTATGCGGAAGCACGTGATCGCGCCGGTGGTTAGGGCATCTGCAAATGGCTGCGCCTTGGGATCAATGATGTGAACTGCCGTGCCACCCAATCCATCGGCGAGCATGCGGCGGAGTGCGCTGCCGTAATTCACATCGAGCCATTCCGCGGCTGTGATGAAAGCGCCATAATCGCCCGCCTGCGCAAGTTCTTGTGTCTTGAAAAAGAAATGGATGTGCATGCCAGCAAGCTTGCTGGCCGTGAAACCGCTGCGCTGGGCCGCCGCAGAGAACCAGCTCTTCCATCGCTTAGGGATGTTGTGGTGGCGGACATACGGTGGATTACCGATGAACAGAGTCGGCCCGCGGATCGTCGGAGGGGCGAAGTCCCGATAGTCAATGAGGTGCACAGCGAGGCGCTCAGCAAAGCCGTGCACGGCGGCATTTGCACGCAGCATCAATGCAGCGAGCGGGTCTACATCGACGGCGATGAGCTCGGTTTCGGCAAATTTGCGGGCGGCGGCGATGAGAAAGCGACCGGAGCCGGCTCCCGGATCGATCACGCGCGCTGGTGCCGGGATTTCAGCATGCGCCCATTCCACCATTGCGTCGACAATCGCCGCGGGGGTGTAGGTTGCGCCCCGCTGACGCCGCTCCCGAGCGCTCCTCAACGCGCAAAACATGTTCCCCAGCAGATCATCCCCAGCGAGGATTTGCGCGCGCGCACGGGCAATAAGGTGGGAATCGACCGAGGAACCGTTAGCGAGCAAGTTGGCTTCGGCGGTCGATAGCTTGGCGCTATCAGCTATCAGGGCTGCAGCGAGAGAGATAAGGCGGCATTCGCCTACGGTCATCGTTTCTGTTTCCGGCTGTGCCTCCGGTACAGGTCTCACATTTGGCTGACTGACTGTGGGAGATGAATCTAATCTCGCGCGGCTTCGTCCTCCATTTTGCTCACCAGCGCAGGACAGAAGAGAGCCCCGATGAGCTTGGGGATATTCGATTTCGAGGGCAACGGAGCACCGGCCGCGCGGAGCGACCGCATAACCGAGAACGAAACTACGACTCGATCGTCATCCTCCACTCCACAGTCGCTGCAATGCGGCGCGCCGTTCAGTAATTCGTGTTGTGCGGGGCGCCGGCAGCGCCGGCGGCGAGGCGGAGAGCGTGGCTGCTATCGGCGCGGCGGAAGCGGGCAGGCGGATAGCGATCTTCTCGCCATCTGGCGGCTCCACGTCCGCTGCTGAAGTGACCGGCTCCGAAATCGCGAAGACTGCCTTGTGTGCAGCCGCTACCCTGCGCAGCTCATTCGCGATGTCGACGGCTTCGCCCAGTGCCATCATGGCGGGCGGATCGTCTGAACCGATCTCCCCGACCACCGCGCGACCCACATGGATGCAAACGCAAACGTCCAATTTGCGCTCATGTCCGAGCCGATGGTCCAAGTCCGAAATCGCCCGCGCAATGGCGCCTGCCCCCTGCAGCGACAGCCGGGCAGCACGCGCCGGGTCGTGATCGAGGCCAAACAGGGCGGAGAGTCCATCGAGCCCAACCCCGTTTACCGTTCCCCCCGACGCGCGGATGGCATTGCCGACCGCCTCGCCATAGAGTGCCAATAAATAAAGCAGGTCCTGCGGCAGCTGGTGGCGCGCAAGCTCATGGCGGTTGAGAAAATCGCAGAACATCACGACGATTTCGCGCTCAGTACTGCGCTGGTGCGCCGGCGGGCGGTAGACGGGGAGAGCCGTGCGCACCAGCGGAACCACAGAGATGTTACCGGTCGGGCGCAACTGACAGGCGAGGCGCACGTCGGCAGCTGCGCCGATGCGTTTGAGCGTCGCCTGCTCGTCATTTGCAGGTTCGGGACAGTATTCCTCGCCGGTAGTCACCTGCACCCGGCAGGTCGAGCAGCGCGCTCGCCCGCCGCACATTGAGGCATGCGGCAGGTGAAAGCTGCGGCTCGCCTCCAATACCGACCATCCACGCGGCACTCGCACCGTCCGCCCTGGATAGGAAATCGAAATGAGGCGCTTGCGACCGCGTTCCAGCCCATTGCGCACGGCGCGCGCTCCGAACGCTGAGCTGATGATCAAGAAATATCCGAGTAGCAATCCATTATGCCAGCGCGCGATCCCGGCGCGCTCGGCAGCATGTGCCGCGCTCAAATAGTCTTGCGCCGCCGCCGTGGCAGCCGGATTTTTCGCAAGCTCGCGGCCCATGCTGAGAAAGCCGAAGGCCGAGAATGCCGGCAGAAGCAATGCGACGGCAAAGAGCGGAAGCCGCAAGCGCCGATACCAAGGCCTGCGGCTGAAAGCAAAATGCAGCCCCATGCAGCCATGCGCCCAGCCCGGCGCCAGCAGGCCGAGTTGCATGCCCTGCGAATCCGCTGCCCAGAGATTGGCGATGACGTTGGTGTAATCGCTCGGGAGCCCGAACACCTCATAGGCAAGGCGCGTGTGAGCGAAATGATTGATGAGGATCAGCGGCAGCGTGAATCCCAGCGCGATGCGCAGCAGCTCCGCCGGCGGCAGCCGGAATGTGCGCCGTTCGTAGATAGCCCAAAGCGCAAGGAGGAAGTGCACCACGGCTGCGCCATAGAGCAGCACCGTTCCAGGCAGGCTGTCCCAGATATCTTCCGCGTATCCGAGGGCTTCTTCTGCCGTGTCCAGCGAGATGAGGCCGAGCGCGTGATTGAGCAGGTGTGCCGTGATGTAGGTGAAGAGCACCAGGCCGGAGGCCATCCGCAGGTTCCGCCGCAGCGAGCTCCAGGACAGTTGCGGAATGAATCTATCACTTGCTGTCAGCCGCATGCCGAGTGAGCTGATCAGCGACATAGAACAATCCACGCATGGAGCGGCAAGAACCGGTTAGGAAATGCGCTCGGCTTCGGCTTCATTGCCGTTATCAGTCCACGGACTTTCTTACCGCGATGTCGTCGTCCTATTGCACGCCTGGTTGCAAAGGAGCTGTTGCGTGGTGCAATTGAGAGTGCAAGCTGCGGCCCCGCCTGAACTGGGCGTAGGAATCGCGGTTGGCGTGCTCGCCGCCTGTCCGGCTGCAACGCAGCCATTCTGGCAGGTCATGACCGCGGTATCGCAGCCAACCAGACAGGCCGTGGATGCCTGCGAGGATATCAGTGGACTCGGTGACAGCGGAACCGGCGCGACCTGGCCCGGTGTAACCACCTGTGCGAGTCGTATCAGATCCGCTGCGGATGCGGCCGACCAGGCGAAGGTGGCAACCAAGATAGCAAGTCGCAGGACGTAGCTCATCGAAGCCTCCGGCGGTGCAGGCAAGTGTTTATCGCAATTCACTCATAGCCCGAGGGCCGCGGGCGACCATCAGCCGGATAGACGTGGCGACGACCGTTGAAGTCTTCCACCTCGTATTGACAGCTCCCATTCCCGACATGGGCGAGATAGCTTGGTCCGATCGGCGCCTTGCCATGGCCGCCCGGAATATCCAGCACGTAGGCCGGCTGACACAAGCCCGAGAGCCGCCCGCGCAGGCCTCGCATCAGCGCCTGACCATCCTCAATACTGATGCGCCAATGCGCAGTGCCCGGCGCGAGATCGCCGTGGTGGAGATAATAAGGCTTCACCCGACACTCCACCAACGCGCGCATGAGCGCGCCCAGGCTTTGCGCATTGTCGTTTATCCCGCGTAATAGCACGGTCTGACTGAGCATCGGTATGCCTGCGTCTATCAACCGCGCGCAAACGGCGCGCGCCTTTGGGCTGAGCTCGCGGACATGGTTGGCATGCAGCACCACATAGGTCGCTTTGCCGGAAGCCTTGAGCGTGTGCACGAGCGAGCGCGTCACCCGCCCGGGGGAGACCACCGGGATGCGCGTATGCACACGGATGATCTTGACGTGCGCCACTGCGGCGATGGCATCAATGATGCGTGCAAGGCGTCGCGCTGACAAAACGAGCGGATCACCGCCACTGAGGATCACTTCCCAGATCTCCTCATGGCTGCGGATGTAGCCGAGGGCCGCATCGAGCTGAGCGCGGGAGAGGGCACGCCGGTGCCCTACCGTTTCACGCCGGAAGCAAAAGCGGCAATAGGCGGCGCAGACATGGATCGGCGTGAGCAGGACGCGATCAGGATAGCGATGAACGATGCCCGCGAGCGGACTGTGCGCGCGATCCCCGATAGGATCGGCGCTCTCATGCGGCTGCGTATCGAGCTCTGCCGGATCGGGAATGAATTGCCGCGCGATCGGATCATCCGGGTTTGCGGGATCAATCAGCTCGACAATGTCGGGCGTCAGCGAGAGCGCATATCGCTTTGCAACCTCGCCGACGGGACCAAGGCGCTCGGGCGGGAGAATTCCCGCCGCGGCAAGGTCGAGCGGCCGTGACAGCGTCCTTCGATCCGATTTCATGCGCTGCATCCTGGTCTATTGCCGATGGTGGCGCCCGCAGTGGCTTGCTTCGATGGAGGCTCGCGCGTCAAACGGCGTGCCCCCTCCTGCGGCTCCTGTGCCGATGCGCAATCCGCTTGTTCTTGCGGATATCTGCAATTCAGTGTTGGTATGCACCATGCAGGAAGCAACCGATAGCGGGAGCAAGGACAAGATGAAGAACTACGTCGACGGTGGTGAGGCAATCCTGGAGGCGTTTCGAAAGCTGAAGATAGACTACATTATGTCCTCACCCGGATCGGAATGGTCGCCCGTCTGGGAAGCCCTGGCACGTCAGAAGCTCGAAAACAGACCAGGACCGACGTTCCTCCAATCCTGGCACGAGACACTCGCTGTCAATATGGCAACAGGGTACACGCTTATTACGGGTCGGCCGCAAGCGGTCCTGCTGCACGCCGGCGTTGGAATGCTGCAAGGAAGCATGGGTGTCCATGGCGCGCTGCAAGGCGAAGTTCCAATGGTGGTCATGTCGGGTGAGTCACAGACCTTGGGGGAGGATCCCGGTCTCGATATCGAGCAGCAATGGTACGGTGGGCTCTCCATCGGCGGCATCGAGCGTCTCGTCGCCCCGGTGGCCAAATGGGCACGCGCGGTGACCAGCCCGTACACACTCTACGAAAGCGTGATCCGGGCCGGCGAAATGGCGCAACGAATCCCCAAGGGACCGATCTATCTGAATGTGGCGCTTGAGCATATGTTGCATGACTGGACGCCGCCCGTTGCAGCGCGCGAGGTGCCCGCGGCGCCGATCGTTGCGCCAACAGCCCAGGACGTCGATTATGTTGCCGGGCTTCTAGGCAGCTCGACCAATCCGGTCATAGTGACGGAAGCCTCGGGACGGGATCCCGCTGCATTCTCCGCGCTCGTCGAGCTCGCTGATCTCCTCGCCATCCCGGTGATCAACGGACGAGCCAATTCTTACGCAAATTTCCCAACCGATCACCCGCTCTATCTCGGCATGGGCAATTACAACGCCCTCCACGAAGCCGATCTGGTGCTGCTGGTTGGCGGGCGCGCGCCCTGGTATCCGGCGCACCGCCGGCCCACAAGCGGGAAAATCGTAGGGATTAACGACAGCCCGCTGAAGGAGCATATGATCTATCAAAACCAGCACATCGATTTCTATCTCGAGGGCGATATCGCGCAGGCTCTCAAGCTGCTGGTTGCCGCTCTTCGGCAGGCGCGCGTCGGTTCCCGCTCAGTGAGCTCGCGGCGCAAGCGTTGGACGCACGAGCACGAGAGCTATGTTGCCGGGCTGCGCGCCGAGAGAAAAAAGGCGCGGAACGGAGCCGCAATCGACCCGCTTTCGCTCATAGATGCGCTCGGCGACGTCATGCCGCCAGATACCATCTATGTGGATGAAACCATCACCCATTCAAATCTCCTGCGACAGCATCTGCCGCAGACAAAGCCGCAGAGCTTTTTCCGCGGCTCAGGAGGGCTTGGGCAAGGGATAGGGACTGCGCTCGGCATCAAGCTTGCCGCGCGCGAGCGGCCGGTTGCGCTGCTCGTCGGCGACGGCTCGTTCCTTTACAACCCGATCATCCAGGCGCTGGGAGCATCAAAGCAGCACCAGCTGCCCATTATCATCGTTGTTCTGAACAACAAGAGATACGAAGCAATGCGAAAAGGCCACGTGCACCACTATCCCGATGGTGTATCGACCAGCAAGAATGTGCATTACGGCGTTGCCATCGACGGTCCGGCTTATGAGCAGCTTGGCAGCCATTTCGGGTTTCACGGCTGCAAGGTTGAAAAGCATGGCCAATTGCCAGGCGCGCTGGAGAGCGCGCTCGCAGCCAGCAAGGACGGCAGGACGTCTATTCTCAACGTGGCGCTCACGAGATGAAGTTGTAGGATGGGTCGCGGCGCGCAACGTAATCGTTTCGTCTCTGCAATCCGTCAGGTGCCTTGACCCACCCTCACACAATTGGTGTCCACAGCACTTGGTCGATGCGCGTGGCGCCGGCCGCAAGCATGACCAGCCGGTCGAAGCCCAACGCAACCCCGCTTGCGGCAGGCATCAGCGAAAGCGCTGCGAGCAGGTCCTCATCGATCGGGTAGCGCTCGCCGTAAATGCGCTCCTTCTCGGCCATTTGCTGCTCGAGCCGCGTGCGTTGCTCACTGGCGTCCGTGAGCTCACCGCAGCCATTCGCAAGCTCGACCCCGCAGACGTAGAGCTCGAAGCGCTCGGCAAAACGTGCATCGCGTCCGGCCGATCGGGCGAGAGGCGATTGCACTGCCGGGTATTCAAACAGGATCGTGGGTCGCTCAATGCCGAGATGCGGCTCGATGCGCTCCACCAGCACGCGGCTGAAGATGTCTCCCCAGACGTCATCGTCGGCGATGCGCATACCGGCCTTCCGGGCCGCTGCGGCAAACGCGTCTGTCGGATGCGGCGGCAGCATGCTGGCCAGGTCTATTCCGGCATAGCGATGAAATGCCTCCGCGACTGTCAGCCGGTCGGGCTCGGCAAATGGATCAACGGAACGTTCGCGGAACAAATATTTCGTGGCCCCTGCGACCTGTGCTGCGAGACGGAGAAGGGCTATGCAGTCATCCATCACCCTTTCGTAGGGTTCATCCGCCCGATACCACTCAAGCAGGGTGAATTCGGGATGGTGAATTGCGCCGTGCTCGCGGTTGCGGAACGAGCGGGCGAACTCGACAATGCGACGCTCGCCGGCCGCGAGCAGCTTCTTGCAGGCGAACTCCGGCGAGGTTCGCAGATAGCGCTGCTCGCGGTGACCCGTCGGCTGCACCAGGTCGGTCGCGAAGGCATGCAAGTGTGTTTCGTTCCCCGGGGAGACGGTCAGCACGCTGCTCTCGATCTCGACGAACCCCTGTGAGGTGAAATACTCCCGCAAGGCCGCTGCGATGCGTCTGCGCGCCAACAAAAAAGGCCGCCGATCGGCGTGGTCACGCCATGTCGTCGGCACGGAGGCTCCCGCGGGATCTACTTGCTTCATCCGAAAGGCCTCCAGGACCTGCAGCGCGAAAAGCGCTGGCGAATAGTGGCAAGATCAGTATGGTGCAGGCGGACATTACGTCCGCTGTGGACTTCGCCGGCGCCCGGCAAGGGAGGAAGACCGACCGTGAGAGTCATCGCCAGCTCACTCCGTAAGGGCAACATCGTCGAGTTCGACGGCAAGCTGTACGTCGTGCTCAGCGCCGAGAGCTTCCATCCGGGCAAGGGTACTCCGACAACGCAGGTCGACATGCGCCGCCTCAGCGATGGGGTGAAGGTCGCGCAACGCTTCAAGACGACCGAGCAGGTCGAGCGCGCATATGTGGAGGATCGCGAGCATCAGTACCTCTACCAGGACGCGGACGGCTTCCACTTCATGAACACTGAGACGTACGATCAAGTGACGTTGCCGGCCGACATCATCGGTGACCAAGCTGCCTACCTTCAACCTGAAATGAAGGTGACCCTCTCGGTTCATGAAGGGATTCCGGTGTCGATCGAGCTTCCGCAGAAGGCCGTTCTTGAGGTGGTCGATACCGAGCCGACGGTCAAAGGTCAGACCGCGGCCTCCTCCTACAAACCGGCTGTCCTCTCCAACGGCGTGCGCACCATGGTGCCCCCTTTCGTCGGACCGGGCACCAAGATCGTGGTCATGACGGCGGACGGCTCCTACGTCGAACGCGCCAAGGAGTAGCGCAATCTGTGAACTTGCGGTCCGCCCTACTTGGCAAGCCCTGCGGGAGCGGCAATATTATCGTACCGCCTGAGGTCGTGGCGACCGCCTGGCGGGGTGGACCGTCATGTCGTTTGCATGGGCCCTTACCGTCTTGGCGCTCGCCACCAGGGTTGGTGCTGCCGCTGGCGAGGAGATGAGTCAGCCGCAGATCGTCCCAATTTCCATCGATTGGGACGCGCTTGCGCCTGAACTCGAGAGTCTGGCTTCCTCAAGCGCTGCTCAAAATCCCTCCGCGGAAGAGACGACGACCGAACTCGCAACAAAGGCTATCGCCCGCGTCAATGTCGCGACCAGCGACCGGTTTGCGAACATCTCTGCCAGCTCGGTGCCCGTGCTTCTGCCCTTCGATACACCGGCCTTCCTGCGCGATCGCGAGGAAGCTTCCGCAGTCTCGCAGGCGGAGGCACCGAATTATTTCTTTGGCTTTAGTTCCATTCCTTTCTTCCAAGCAGGCCCCAGCGGTTACGACGCGGTCGTGGTCGCTCGCGCGCAAGACATGAGCGATCTGGGCATCGGCTTCTCCGCTCCAATCTACATTCACATCGGGGGGTCTGCTTTTCTTTACGAGCTCGATGAGCCTGTGGGCATGATCGAATGGCCCGCTGCCAAGCTCGACGAATTTCCGGGGCTCCGCCGCATATTCCTGGAAAACTACGTGCGCTACACGTTCGCTCGCTATGGCGTGCCCTATGTGATCGCCATCGAATGCTTTGACGGCGGATCGCGCTTTCGCAAGATTTCATGTCGCGATGCCGACAAGGTGGCGCTGCGCGTCCTTAAAGCCATGCGCTTCGCCGTCGGCACCCCGCAACAACAACCACAAATCAAGAGTATGACCACCATCGATCGACCGGAACGTCAATCGACGGTGTTCACATATCACCCTCCGGGCAGCCTCATTCCCGGCACGAGCTTTAGACGTAAAGGCGGAGTCGCCGACTTTACGGTCTACTCTAGAATCCGCTTTCCGATGGCGGATGCTCCGGCCTTCGCGAACTCGCAGTTCTTCAAGAACGAAGCAGCGAAATATTCATATCCGTGGCGGGACAATTTTTGCGAAACGCGGTCCTTCTACGTCAGCCAATGTCCCGGCGGCCTCGGTCACCAGGGGCAGGACATCCGGCCTGCTTTCTGCAAGCGGCGTTTTCCGGGAGCGGGCCGGTGCGAGCCCTACCAGCGCGATGTGGTCGCCGTGCGCGATGGCGCCGTGCTGCGCGTGCCCCATCAGGAGAGCCTTTACCTCGTCGTTAATGCGCCGAACGAGCGCATTCGCTTCCGCTACCTGCACATGCGCCCGAAGCAACTCGACGCGGTGGGAATGGTGAGCAGCCGTCTACTGCGCGAAGGCGAGCCTATCGGTAAGATTGGCAATTTCTTGCATCGCGAGGGAGGCACGACCTACCATCTCCACTTCGATGTGCAGGTGCCAACCAAGTACGGGTGGGTATTCGTCAATCCATATATAACCCTGGTTGCCTCCTATGAACGGCTGATCCAGGGCCGTGGGGAGCAAATCGAGGAGGGAGGGCCTGCCGAGACTGTTGCTGGCTCTTCCCCTGGACAGCCCGCCATCCCCATACCGCGTGAGAGGCCGGCAGAGTCAGCCGCAAAGCCGACAGAAACAGCTATAGAATCAGCTCGGGCCCAGGCGATCGATCCGCGGATGCGGCGCAATGTGCAAAGAGATGAACGTTCTCCTGTCACGACGCGCATGCCTGCCGGCAATGGCCGCGGCAATGACGATCTGGAGCACGCAGGCACCCGCGCAGGGCACTAATTCATCCTTTGATCGCTGGATCGCGACCTTCCGCGCCCGCGCCCAGACGCGGGGAATATCGGATGCGACCTACACGCGGGTGATGACCAACGTCAGACCGGATACCACGGTCCTCGCGCTCGTCAGATCGCAGCCTGAATTCCACGAGGAAGTCTGGCAGTACCTCAATCGCCGGGTTTCCGATTATCGCATGACAGTTGGAAGGGAGAAGGCGAAGGAATATGCCGCCCTCTTGTCGCGTGTCGAAAGAGATTACGGGGTCGATTCCTCAATCATGCTTGCGATCTGGGGAATCGAGTCGGCGTATGGCGATCCGGATGTGCAGAAGAACCATATGCGGCCCGTCATTCCGGCGCTCGCGGCGCTGGCTTGGGGTGAGCCGCGCCGGCGAGCCTACTGGGAGCAGGAGCTACTCAACGCGCTGGTGATCATCGAGCGCGGCTGGAGCACGCCCGAGGAGATGCGCGGATCCTGGGCGGGAGCCATGGGTCACACGCAGTGGATGCCCGAGGTATGGCTCAATATGGGCGTTGATTACGATGGCGATGGGCGCATTTCACCCTTCGGCAAACCGGATGACGCGATTGCGGGCACCGCGCGATATCTGGTTGAGCGCGGAAAGTATCGTCGCGGCGAGCATTGGGGCTATGAGGTGCTCGGCACGCATGGTGGTGAAGGCTCTTCGCGCACGTACGATGCATGGCAGAAGGCGGGCGTTACGCGCGCCGATGGCCAGCCGTTCCCGAATCCAAATGCAACTGCGAAGCTGTGGATTCCGGTTGCCGGCGGTCCGGCCTTTTTACTGGGGCGGAATTTCTATGCGGTACGCTCCTACAATCCTTCGCACAATTACACGCTCGCGAACGTGCATCTTGCGGACCGCATCACCGGCGCCGGGCCATTCGTGCAATCGTTCCCCGGCGCCGAGCAGCGCATTCCAACCGTTGCCGAGGTGCGGGAAATTCAGAAACGGCTCACTGCGCTCGGATTTGATACCGGCGGGACAGATGGCCGGGTAGGCAACGACACGATGCTGGCGATCCGCAGCTTTCAACATAAGGCCGGCATGGAGCCAGCTGACGGCTATGCCGGTCTGAAGCTCTTGGCTCGGTTGCGCCAGGGCCTGTGATCCGGTTCTATGGGCCTTGCCGGCCTTGATAGAATCCGAGGATCAACCCGTGACGACTGCAACAGCAAAAACACCGCTTAGAGTCGATAAGCGGACCGCGAGCGCGCCTCACCTTTCGTTGCGCGCGATCGAGCGGCCGGTCAACCTCACCGCAATCAATGCGCCGGGCTTTGGCAGCGATGTGGTGGCCGACACGCTGCGCGCTCTGGAGATTCCTTATATCGCGCTCAACCCAGGTGCCAGCTATCGCGGCTTGCACGATTCGATCGTGAACTATCTCGGCAATGAGATGCCGCAGATGCTGCTTTGCCTGCACGAGGAAAGCGCGGTCGCGATCGCGCATGGCTATGCCAAAGTGACGGGAAAAGCGATGGCAGCGGCCGTGCATTCCAACGTCGGCCTGTTCCACGCGACGATGGCGATCTTCAACGCCTGGTGCGATCGCGCCCCCGTCGTCGTGCTTGGGGCGACGGGCCCGGTGGATGCCGCCAAGCGCCGCCCGTGGATCGACTGGATTCACACCGCGCGCGATCAGGGTGCGATCGTGCGCAACTATACGAAATGGGACGACCAACCCGCTTCGCCCGCCGCTGCACGCGAAGCGCTGATCCGAGCAGCATGGATCGCAAATACCGCACCCCGGGGCCCAGTCTATGTCAATCTCGATGCCGAAATGCAGGAAGCCAAGCTCTCGGAGCCTCCTTCCCCGATCGATGCCGCACGCTTCATGCCGCAAGCCGATCCCACCGTCAGTGCCGAGCTGATTGAGAAGGCTAGGCAACTCCTGTGCGCAGCGAAGCACCCGGTGATCCTCATGGGACGAGTTTCGCGCAGCGAGGAATCCTGGAAAGAGCGTGTGGCGCTCGCCGAGGCGCTCGCCGCCAGAGTGATCACCGATCTCAAGATCGCTTGCGGCTTCCCGACCGATCATCCGCTGCATGCGGGGGCCCCGGCTTCGAATGCCATGGTTCCGGAGGCAATCGCAGCGATCAAGGGGGCGGATGTCATTCTCGCTCTCGATTGGGTCGATCTCGGCGGGGCATTGCGGGTTGCTTTCGGGCAGGAAACGCCAAACGCAAAAATCATTAGCGTAAGTGCGGACTTCCAGGTTCATAACGGCTGGAGCATGGACTACGAGATGCTTCCGCCGGTCGACCTGTTTCTTCCCACTACGCCTGATCACACGGTGCACGAGCTGCTTGCCGCGATTGGGCGAGCGAAAGCGCATAAAGCGCGTCCGCCGGTCCCCAAACCAGAAGGCTACGAGCCGTCTGCCGGTCCATTGCGAGTGGATGATTTGGCCAGGGCGCTTAAGGTCGCCGCCGGCAGCCGAGATATCACGCTCACGCATCTCCCGCTGTCTTGGAACGGCGCTACTTGGCCGTTCCGGCACCCGCTGGACTACATCGGCTCGGAGGGAGGAGGCGGCGTTGGTGGAGGACCGGGCGTATCCGTCGGCGCAGCGCTGGCGCTCAAAGGCTCCGGCCGCCTGCCGATAGCGGTCTGCGGGGATGGCGACTTTTTCATGGGGGCGACAGCGATCTGGACGGCCGTGCACTACCGCATTCCGCTCCTATTCGTCGTCTGCAACAACCGCTCGTTTTTCAACGACGAGCTGCACCAGGAGCGCGTCGCCCGAATCCGTAATCGGCCGCCCGAGAACCGCTGGATCGGCCAGCGCATCTCCGACCCGGACATAGATTGTGCGGCGCTCGCCCGCGCCCAAGGCGCTGTTGGCTTCCCTCCGGTCGTTAAGACAGCAGACCTCGTGCCGGTTTTCGAAAAAGCGATCGCAGCAGTGGAGGAGGGGCAGGTCGCGGTGGTTGATGTACGCGTCGAGCCGGGGTACGCGCCGGTCACCACCGCGGCAATGCTGCGAGGGACGGAGAAGTAGTAGCTCGGATGAGCGTGTCCTGCGCGCAAGCGCGAGGCGCGCGACATCCGGAGCTCCCGCATGTCGCCATAGCGCTTCAAGACGCGCCATGGCTCATGCGGGCTACAGGCTCCGGCAGAGATCAGATCGCAAAGCTTTCGTGCGTCGAGGGATGAAACAACTCCTCGGGGGCAACCAGGCGCGAGGACAGGCCCTCAGCATGATGATGGCGTAGGAAGGCCTCCAGGACATTGCGATTGGGAGCAAGCCCGTAGGACCAGAAATCCGCGCCCATCAGAGCGCGGGCGGCGCGCAGCTGCTCGTCCACGAACGGCAACGTGACTTTGCTCGCAGAAGTATCCTCCAGCGCTGCTAGGCACCTGGCCTTTGATTCTTGAAACGCCTTGAACACCGCCGCCGGCAGCCACGGGCTCTTTTGCACAAGCTCGCAACGGATGCCGACAAGGTGCATGATGGGAAAGATCCCGCTGCGCTTGAAATAATGTGTGGCGGCGGAAACGGGATCGGCAAACAGCCAGCCGATCTGGGTATTAAGCCTGCCTGCGAGACGCGGTGGACGTGGAGCGATGAAGCCGTCGATCTCGCCTCGCGCCAGGAGCTCGGAGATCGTGCTCCCCGCTGGAGCTTCTTCCATGCGCACGCCGGGTGGCAGCTTGACGCTGATCTTCTCCGGTCGGCCCGGATTTTCGATCCCTCCCCGCACCCAGATGACATCTGACGGTTTCACACCGTGCTCATCCTGCAGGATGATGCGCGCCCATACGCAGGCGGTGAGCTGATATTCCGGCAGTCCGACGCGCTTGCCCTTCATGTCTTCAGGCGATTTCACGCGGTCTTGGCGCACATAGATGGAGTTGTGGCGGAACGCGCGCGAGACGAAGGCCGGTACACCGACATAGGGACAATTCCCGCCGGCAGTCTTGATCGTGAAGCTCGACAGCGACAGCTCGCAAATGTCGAAATCGATACCGCGAAATGCGCGAAAGAAGATCTCCTCGGGCGGCAAGCTCATGAAGATCGGGTCGACGCCGTCGATCTGCACGACCCCGTCCATCAGCGGGCGAACCCGGTCGTAATTTCCGACGGCTACGGAGAGTTGAAGCTTCGATGGCATGATCACAACCCTTCAGGCTACTGCGCGATCGATTGCATATGCCGGTTGTCGCGTCACGCTCAGTGCGGTAAAGCGTGAGGTGGAGCCCATCATGCTGAAAATCGAAAGCGAACGCGAGGAAGATGGCCGGTGGATTGCCGAGCTTCCGGCTTTGCCTGGGGTGCTCAGCTATGGCGAGACCGAGGCACAAACGCGGGCCAGAGTGAAAGTATTGGCTCTGCGCGTGATCGCTGACCGCCTTGAAAACGGCGAGTCGTTGCCGCGCGAGATCGCTGAGGTCTTTGAGGCGGCATGAGCCGCTGGCCGGCGGCAAAAGCTCAACGTGTTCTCGCCGCGCTCCTCAGGAGCGGGTGGTCCATCAAGCGACAAACTGCATCGCACCGGATTCTGCAACGGACCGGGTATTCCGACTACGTCTTTGCATTCCATGATCGTGACGTGATCGGCCCACGCATGCTTGTGCGTATCGCAAGACATACGGGTTTGAAGCCGGAAGACCTCTGACGTTTTTTCGGTGGATTCACCACCGGACGTTTGCTCATTCGATCACCTCGTCGGCGGTCATTTGCATGATCAGCGGCACCGTGAGACCGAGCGTCTTTGCAGCCTGGAGGTTAATGATCAACT
>Ga0306920_100001183_pt1 | contig 32260 bp, 29 predicted proteins | sample flu12Cox44000170_FD_204666 | JGI IMG/M metagenome (GOLD analysis project Ga0306920, IMG submission 204666) | Lab enrichment of tropical soil microbial communities from Luquillo Experimental Forest, Puerto Rico - flux4day.12C.oxic.44.000.170 (v2)... | ecosystem: Environmental > Terrestrial >...
GTTGGTTGGCGGAATCGATCTTAACAAGTCGCGCATGCGCTGGGTGGTCGAGGGTGTCATCGCCCTCTCAGCCTTGCCAGGCGGTTTCACCGCGTCAGAGCTAGCGGCACACGTCTGCGCGATCAGCAGGCAGAGCCAATCACAATACGGTCCCCGGCGCGCTGCCTATGATCTCAAAAAGCTCCGCGGCAAGCGGATCGTCCGCCGTATCGGTCAAACTTGTCGCTACGAGCCGCTGCCCGTCGGCTTGCGCGCGATGACCGCACTAGTCGTACTCAGAAACAAGGCCATTAAACCACTGCTCGCGGCTGCCCAGGAGTTCAAACGAACGCGCGGAGCACAGAACCCAAGACCCGTTGACACGCACTACCAGACGATCCGGATCGCCATGCAAGGTGTGTTTCACGAGCTCGGCATAACCGCTAAGTATGCAAAAAGTTTTGTAATGCCGGCAATGTATGCGCTGCGTCATGAAGTGTTCGTTGTTGAGCAAGGGGTCCCACAAGAACTAGAGGTCGAGGCAGACGATACGATCGCTACTCACCTTGTCGCGCTGTTGGATGATCGCGTGGTCGCACACTCCGGATTGTACATCATGCGCATACGGCAAAGATTGGGAGGGATGGCGGTATCTGCGCGCATGCGAGGGCTCGGAATGGGTCGGACGTTGATGGAATTCGCTGAGACCGACACCGCGAGCAAGGGGGTCGAACGACCCTCAAGGCGCTTGAGGGTTATTGGCCGGGATGGCGTTCATGGGAGCGCTTGAGGACTCCTTGAGAGAAAAGGTCCCAGAACGACACCGGTCATAATGCCGAACGAAATACACCACAGGTTTATCGCGGCAGCGACGAATCCTTCGGGCAAATCACCATTGTAGATGCCATTGCGCACGTTGAACGAGAAGTCCACGAGGCCAAGGAAAATGAGGCTCCCCGCGCACATAAGCGAGAGAACGCGGCCTATAGGTTGGGCCTTTAGGCCTAAGCTGCCCGCTACAAGCAAGCTGAGTGAGAGCACCGAATCCGCAAAGACGAAAGAATGCTCGAACGCAAAATAGCCCGGCGGTGGATGCGCAGGTGCCAGGCCAACGCTGAAGAACAGAATCCAGAAAACGGCGATTCCCAACCCAGTGGCAATTTCGAAACATGCGATCATCTTTTTGTATCGGTGCATAGGCATGCGTGAGCTTTCCAATCAGTCGCCGCTTCTAGAATCATCGCGCGCGGAAGGTTGGTTGGGCATCATAGGCGCCACGCGCTTGCGCAACGGGTTGTAGGTAAGTTAGCGCTCGGGACGGCAATCTACTGTTCGATGGCAGCCACCCGCCTTCTGCATCAAACCGCAGGGCCGTCCAAGTGCTGGGTGGGCGGTCAATGTAAAACTTCGAAATGAGAATGCAACCATTGGTCAAATTTGTCGCTGCTTTCAACAATCCTCCAAGTAGGCGTTGATCTGGGAATTCGTCCACGCCGCTGGCGTTAGTGGACCCGGCAGCGACGTATGGGTCTGAAGGGGAAGCGGCTGGCGGCCCCCTGTCAGCGGAACTTGGAGACCCGTTCGGCCTGCTCCAAGATGACGCGTGCATTGTCCTCGGTGGGCGTGCCCGTTGGCTCTCCGTTATAGAGAACGCGCGGGCTCGACCAGTAGGGTATGCGCAGGCAGCCGTCGCAGCTTTCCTCATAACTCATAATGTCGCGCCATTTGGCGCCGTCCACGTAGCCGTGTCCGTAGGGAAAAGGCGTATTGATGGGGTCGGTCAGGCGATCATGGCGCGCGCCGAGGATATGCCCAATTTCGTGGGCGATGGAAATGGTGATGGCGGCGCAGGCATAATGCACGACGAAATAGGCGTCCTCCGCGTCGGGTGCGACGCGCGTCGAAAGCCCGCATCCGTTGGGGTCATCGACAATCAGGCCGACGATGTCGGCGCGCTTCTCGTCGCGCAGACGACGAACGTCCTTGAAGGGGCTGTCGCCGTCGACCATGTGATAGAGATCGGTGAACTCGTCGGAGCCACGCTCGTCATAGTCGACTTCCTGCGAGTACACGAGCCGAACACTGACGTTGCTGATACCGCTGTTGCGAAAAGTATCGTTGACCCGCTCGAAGGCGACCTCGAGCACGTCATCAGGTCTCATCATATAGTGGCTCGCCGCCCGCTTGGTGTAGAGCATCATCACGTCAATGACGACCGTTTTCGCCTCCAGCGCCTTGAGTTGGTCGGGAGAGATCGGCTCGATCTTAGGAGCAGGCGGCGGAAAGTCGGGCTCGCTGAGAGCCCACGTCGGGGCATCGCCTTGGTGAACGTCTGTGCTGTTCATTTTGGGGTGATCCCGTGGCATCTTCCTGGGATCGACCTCGAGCACGGCATGCAGGTCGCCGTCCATGTTCATGACGTCGTAGATGTGACCCCGGTAGCCGAACAAGCCGTTCAGGCGGCCGTCCTTCCACCACTGCAGGATTGCGGTCTCGCCGGTATCGGCGACTTTCCCTCTCCAAACGACACCCTTGTCGGTGCGCTTTGCACTGGTGCGCACCAGGGCGATTTGCCGGTCGTCGCTGATGGGAACGATAATGGTCGAGTTACCCTGCTCCGGGGTCTCGGTCAGCGCGTATTCGGCCACGGCCGCTTCCGGCGCGCGCATGACGCCGACGCTGACCATCCCGGTAGACTCCACGGCCCGCGCCATTTGCTCCTTCTGTTCTGCCGACATGGGGGCCTTGTTTCGCCTGAGAATGTGGTTCCAATCCTCGCGCAGCAGGGCAAACTTGATCCCAAGCGACACCAGCTTCTCTTCAAGGTTAGCCAACTTGGAATGGGGGACGCTCCACACCTCCGAGCCCGTATGGGAGAGCTTTTCGCATTTGGCATCCCCCAACAGGCGCTTAAACAGCGAGTTCAAAATGCTGTGATTACCAGGGTTGTCGGAGGTCAGCAGACGCTCGTTGTGAGGCGGGGCGGCCGCGTGGGATGGGGGCTCCGCCTCGCCACCGGTCGGCTGGGTTAGGCGCTCTGCGCCAACCAGCAGGGCGAGAACGCCGAAGACAAGCGCCGCGACCCCACTCCACTGCACAGTTCGATCGAATCTCATAGCAGCGACTGCTGGGTGTCAGAATGATTCCCGCACAGGCACCAGAGTGGTTCGCCGCGCCCGCAGCGCGGCGCTTCGAGGCTCATCTCCCTGCCAGCCTCCATATATTCACGCGGCGCTGGATTTGAAGAGGGGTGTGGTCGCCAGGGTCGGCTTTGGGAGATGGAGGCGTGGGTTAGGCAACACAATTGGCGGGGGCAGCGCAAGAAGGGTAGCGTCCGGCGTCGGCCCGGGGCGCGGCAATGCGCTCGATGGCCAGTTCCTGCGCAAGGGCCCTAACTCAACTTTATCTACTGGAGCCACGAACCGACAGGAAAAGGGCGCAAAATCGCCCTCTGACCCCCAAACGTCCCGCTACATCGTCTGTTGGCCAGAGCCCGCGGTGCGTCGGCTGCAGTGATGCGTGGTGGGGGGTGGAGAGGCAACGCGAGGTTCGGCTGTTGGACAGCATCTTCTGTCTCCCTGTGAACGCGCTATTTCGGCTCAGGAGCAAAGTGCGGCCGTCGGTGGTGGGAAAATGAACGTCGAGCATTTGCACGTCTAAGATGCGCTGAACCGCCGCCGCGATCGATGGGGTTGCTACAGGAGCGGCGATTTCTTCGCATGGCCGCAGGCCTCGGACGGCTTCGTAGGCGCGTGAGGCGGCAGCGCAACGGCCTGTGCAGGAGAGTTCCCGCCCTCAGCGCCAGCAGCCCGACATGCCGTCGGGGTGCCAAGCTTGCATACGGTCTTACACGACCTCAGGGAGGACGGACACGCGCTTGCCATCGTGCCTCGCTTGGTAGGAACGGCTCAGGTCGTTAAGTGCTTCTTCCGCGTCGGCTTGCGCATTGAAGGGCTTCATCGGCAGGCGCCGATGGAGCCATCGCCCGGTCAACAATTTTACCGATTGACGTGATTTCATCGCCACTTGCCGCCCTCAACTTGAGCGGACATTAGGTGTTGGCTTTGGTTTCAGGGGCAGCCAACGCAATGGAGGCCTCCGTTGTCAATAAGAGGAAGGTAAATGTCTCCTCAAGATAAAGCCGGACCTTCCTATCATCATGGCTTAGGTAGCCAATCGACACATCCTCACCGATATACAGGCCGAAATCGCCGCCGCGGGTCGTGAGCACGAATGCGCCAGTAATCGCCGGAGCCCAGATGATTTCGCCATCCAATAGGCGCTTAATGTGCTCTAGGACCGGATAGCCGTGGTCGCTGGTCTCGCTCAATCCTCGATAGGCATCGGCGCTCAGCAACACTGAATAGGGACCGTTGACGCCGACGAGCCGCAACTGTCCTAGCGCCTGGGCGATAACGTTCGGGTAGGCGCGTATGTCGGTCGGAAGGGTCATCACCGGATTGCTGGTTCCCTTGCGGATGCCGCCGATGCCGGCGGCGGCGTACCCTTCGAAGATCGCTCGGTCCTCTGCAAAGGCCAATAGCCGTGACGCATTCTTCGCGGGCTGCCAATCCGAATCGTTGGCACCACGCTCCACGTTATCGATCTGTTGACGATCGAGTTCGAAGGGGACCCGAAGTTCGACGAGCGCATTAACTTCACGCTGTCGCGCAAGAACTCCGTCTCCTGGCGCCGCAACGCTGCGCAAATGGCCAGTGCCAATGCCGGAGAGAGCAACGCCGCTTGGACCCTGCACGTCGACGACGCGCCGGCCGGCAAGGTAGCGTTTGATGGTGCGTGATGTTTCCTCCTCAATCTGAGACCAAGCCGCGTCGGATATCGGGGCAAGCTCGCGGTGAAGGTTATTCAAGACGCGGGGTCTCCTTTAAGCGAACCGATACCGAGCGAACCGTCGCGTTTAGGTACCGGCTGTGACACCGCAAGGGCGGGCGTGTCCGAAAGCTTTGGCTCGGCTGGCGGAGCATCGTTCCCAACGTTTTCCAGGAAAGTCGCGGACGGCACGAAGAACAGATTACCAGTCTTCGCGAAGCTGAAATCGAGCAAACGATCGTAATTGCCGGGAGGACGACCTACGAACATATTTTCCAACATGCGCTCGATCGTTCGTGGCGAACGGGCGTAGCCGATGAAATAGGTGCCGAACTCCTTCTCGGCAGCGCAGCCGAAAGGCATGTTGTCGCGGATGATCTTGATTTCCTTGCCATCCTCGATGATGGTCGTCAGTGCGTTGTGGGCGGACGTCGGTTTCAGGGCGTCGTCGAGCTCGATGTCCGAGAGCTTGGTGCGTCCAATAATGCGCTCCTGTGCTTCGGTGGATAGCGCGCTCCAACCGGCCATATCGTGGAAGTATTTTTGCACTACCACGTAGCTGCCGCCAGCGAAGAGGGCATCTTCGGCGCCCACATAAGCGGCATCAATCGCCGTTTGCGCCGTCGGGTTCTCCGTGCCATCGACAAAGCCGATAAGATCGCGGTCGTCGAAATAGCGAAAACCATGCACTTCATCGACCGCTGAAACCGCCTCGCCAAGCCGTGCCATGATTTGCATCGCCAGCTCGAAACAGAGATCCATGCGCTTGGCGCGAATGTGAAAGAGGAGATCGCCGGGTGTAGCAACGGCGTAGCGCGAGCCGGCCTTGATCTCCCGAAAAGGATGCAGTTCCGCCGGCCGCGGATGGCCAAAGAGCCTGTCCCAGGCGTCGGATCCAATCCCCATCACGCATGAGAGATCTCCCTCGATATCGCGGAAACCGACTGCACGTAACAGCGCCGGGAGATCACCGCAAAACGACCGGACTGCCGCACGACTCGCGTCGCCTGAGTTGACCGTCGCAACGAGAAAGATCGCGGCACGAGTCAAAGCCCGAACCACCGCCTGTGGCACGGGAGACAAGCTGAATTGTGCGCCGGGTACGGCCAATGAATCGTACTCCGTCGATGGTGCCCCTTAAGAAGCCTTGCGCGCATCCGCACCAGCACGGTGACGACACATATGAACCCGGAGTTCCATCGGTGCCGACAATTGGGTGAAACCCTCAGTTAACTAATGGATTCTCCTGCCTTGCGGATCGAAGGAGATTGGGTCCACGCACGCTCAGGTTAGGGTTGTGCTTCGGGTCAACAAGAGCCATGCCGGTCGCTTTGTCGGCACGGGGGAGTTCCTCAAATACTTGACGGTCGCTGTCGCTGTCGAGGACTTCTCCCTGTTGCCGATTTGAGATGAATACTTGCGGCAAGATGCGAAACTCAGAACCCAAGGCTCCTCCACAGGGTGCAGTAGGCGTGTGACAGTCAGAGTACCCCCTGCGGGAAGAGACCCGCGGCATCAGCGCTTCGGCATCCTGCGAATCCCTATGGGACTTAATTCTTAAGTGACCAGTGCGGTCGCCTCCCCTGAGGCATTCCTCACCCTTTAGTGCCGTGACGCGCAACAAATTTGGCGAACGCTTCGAGCTGCTGTTTGATGAAATTGCGCGTGGTCTCGTCTTTCAGCTCTCCCGTATTCTCGTCGAATTTGGAGGCGCAGCTGCCGATGAATATCTCTGGCTTGTTGAGAGTCAACGCATCGAGAAACACCATCACTCTTCGCAAATCGTACTGAACGCGTCCACCACCAAGGGGCCCCGGCGATGCCGATTGGATCGCAATTGGCTTGCCGGCAAAGGGTTGGTCTGGGAGACGCGAGAGCCAATCGATTGCGTTCTTCAGCCCACCTGGAAGAGAGAAATTGTACTCCGGCGTGCAGAAGAGGACGCCGTCGGCAGCGCGGATTGCATCCGCCAATGTCCGCACAGCCGCCGGAAAACCTGTGGAATTCTGGACATCGGCATTATACAAAGGAAATTCCGCAAACGATGGGCCTTCGTTGAGGGACATGCCCGCCGGAGCAAGGCCGGGGAGTGCCTTCATGACCATTCGATTGTAGGAGCCCTTGCGCAAGCTGCCGCAAATGCAAATGACGTTAGCCATAGAAGCCTTCCTTGTGATTTGACCGTCTCGCTGTTGACTGCAGCACAGAATTACGTGAGTTGCCTGAGCTCACCGCAGCCTTGGTGATCGGCGGCAGCGTTCGTTATATCATGTCGCCGAACTCGGCGTGGTTGTATGCATTGCCTGCCTGATGACCTCCTTGCGACCTTCTGGTAGCTCTCGATGGCCGCGGCGTAGCTTGGCGCTACGAGTCCATGCAGCTTCGCGAGCTCAGGGCTGACGATTCCACGTGCGGCGCATCTCTGACAACACGGCGTTCGTCGAGGCAGGGACGATACCCGCCTGCGCGAAGCGCGCAAGGGATGGGCCTGCGGCGGAGTGCGACCAGCTTAAGCACCCCTTAGGACTATAGGGGGCTCACAACTAAAGACGATTCCCGCAAAGTCACCGTCTCGGCAAGTCAGGTCCGGTTGCTCGAAGGTCTCAGCACCCGCCACGTTGAGGATAGCCCGAAGGAACCGCGCAGGGCCGCGCCAGGGTCAATCCAGCGCGGCCAAAAGGGATAAGAGGGTCGAGCCCTGACTGGGTTCGCAGCCGGGCAGCCCATGGCCGTTATGTGTGGGTACGTGTTGTGGCCAGGCGTGGCTGATGACCAAGAGAGCGTCATTTGTCATCACCACTTCGGGGGAGGGCGTGGCCGAGCACTCGGTGCTATGTCGCATGACCCTGGTCTTTGGGAGAATTTGCGGTGCACCGCATTGATGTCAGCGACGATCGTCGCACAGCCGAGAGTCTGCTTGCTATCGAAGCCCACGAGATTCAAGAACTCATAGTCGAGCTCACCAGGTCGAAGCGACTTTCAATCGTAATGCGCAACCTCAACCGTCTCATGCAGCATCCGACTGACCAGGAGCTTGGTCGGCGCGCTCTGCGCCATCTTGGCTTTCTCGACGACTGAGCCAAAAGTTGATCCGCAGGAAGCTGTCTGAGCGGCAGAACAACTACTGAGGTGGCGTCCGGCCAGTCTGCTGGGGCACCTGAGGGGGCTGAACCAATACAGGCTTTGATCGAGCGACGTCTGCGTCCGGTTTGTCCCTGGCACCAGTCCGTTTAGGCAGCTTTTTAGGACCGGATGCTGATCTGGGTTTGGCCTTCACGCCCTGATGCGCGATCGCAGCGCGGTCCCTGACAAGCTTTTTGACTTCACTTCTGAGCTTCGCCAGCTCAGATAGGATTAGATCGAGCTTCTCGCTCTTTCTCAGTTTCTTTCCCATTCCAGCTCCTCCTCGAGTTTCAGCGTATCATACCACCAATCCTGGCTTCGACCGCTGGTATCCAGGGCGATTTGTTGCCTCCCGCCTCATTCTCGATCGCAGGCGTACAGGCCTGCACAATAGCATCTCAGACGTCCAGGCGCTTGTGAGAGGGAAACGCTTCTTGAGGTAGAGCCACGCGCTCGACCGGGTTTAGGACGGGCGCCTAGGCCGGCAGCCGCGCCAGCCGGCCCGATCGAGCATCATGACGACGTGCTCGTCCTCGCCGATCGTGGTGAATCGGTCGAGAAAGGGCTGCAGCGACCGAGCGTCCGTGACCGCTGCCACGAAGCTGTCGTCGCGAGCAGGGATGGTCGCGACGTACCGGCTACCCCGCGGCTGTCGCGCAAAGCCCGACGACGCGCGGCGATGCGTGAAGTCGAAGGATTCATGTGCGTGTTTGGCGAAAACCGCCTGGCTGTTGTTATTGGTCGAGAGGTTTCGGCCAACCGCAGCCGACAACCAAGCGCCCCATGCTAATCGTGGCGACTTCCTTCAAATCTGAGTCATTGGTGCATTCCGACACAAAAAGGCGAAGCGACTGGAGCAACGCGAGACCATCAAAGCGACCGGGTGTCAGAGAAATCCAAATGTGCCCGTGTCGTGCACCGGGTGCGTGCCGCCACGCCGCGGTGGCGCGATTATCGGCCGCGGCCGAGCTTCTGAACGATGCCGTGGCCCCATCGCTGTGTGCTGAGCACGCGCCGTCTGTCCAGATGCTGCGACCAGATCGAACGTCGGGCCCAGTTCTACTTCCGCGCCCCCACTTGCCCACCGCCGCGTTTTCCCTGAACTATAACCCCAATCAATTGCAATGGGAGACGTCAATGGCCAAGGGCCGCAAAGTCATCATCACCTGCGCCGTCACTGGCTCGATCCATACACCCTCCATGTCGCCGCACCTGCCGATCACGAGCGAGGAAATCGCGGACGCGGCAATCGGTGCGGCCGAAGCGGGCGCCGCCATCGTGCACCTGCACGCGCGCAACCCCACGGACGGCAGGCCCGACCAGTCGCCCGCGGCGTTCGCCCCATTTCTCAAAGTGATCAAGCAGCGGTCGGGCTGCGTGGTGAACATCACCACCGGCGGCGGCATGGGTATGACGGTGGAGCAGCGCGCGGCGCCGGCGGCCATCTTCAAGCCCGAAATCGCCTCCCTCAACATGGGCACCATGAATTTCGGCCTCTACCCCATGCTGGCGCGACAGAAGGAGTTCAAGTTCGATTGGGAAAAGCCCTACTTGGAGGCCACCCGCGCCGGCATGTTCAAAAACACCTTCGCCGACATCGAGTACATCCTCACCACCTGCGCCAACAACGGCACCTGCTTCGAGGTCGAATGCTACGATATCGGCCACCTCTACACACTGCGCCACTTCGCCGACCGCGGCGTGGTGAAACCGCCGTTCTTTATCCAGTCGGTGTTCGGCATTCTCGGTGGCATCGGCCCGCATCCTGAGGATGTTCTGATGATGAGGCGCACCGCCGATCGCCTGTTCGGCAACGAGTATCATTGGAGCGTGCTGGGGGCAGGACGCAACCAAATGCCCATCGCCGCACAAGCCACAGCCATGGGCGGAAACGTGCGCGTGGGCATGGAGGACTCGCTGTGGGCCGGGCCCGGCCGTCTCGCCCGGAGCAATGCCGAGCAGGTGGCCAACGTCCGCAAGATCATCGAGGGCCTCGGTCTGGAGATCGCCTCCGCAGACGACGCGCGGCAGATGCTCCAGCTCAAGGGCGGGGACAAGGTGGCGTTCTAAGGCCGGCGCCAACTCCCGCGAGCAGCACCCAAGTGCTATTGGCAATGGCTACCGGACCTCTCGTGCGCACGTCGCAACAGCGCCGCCACCTCGTCATCAGTCACCTGCACGAAACTGCGATAGAACGAGCCGACCGAGCCGAAGTTGCGGGGGCGCAACAAGCACACCACGTCGTCGGCCTCGCGGTCCAGCATGGCGGCGGCATCGCGCGCGGCGACAGGGGCAGCGGCAATGAGCCTGGCGGGCCGTCGTCGCACCTGCTGGCGCAGCGCGGCCTGCATGGTCATGCCGGTCGCCACCCCGTCGTCGACCACGATCACCGTGTGGCCCGCAGCATCGACCTCCGGTCGCAGCGGCACCCATTCACGCCGGCGCCGTTCGATGACGGCAAGCTCGCGCTTGGCGGCCGTGGCGACGTAGTCCTCGTGAAGGTCCAACAGCGCCACAAGCTCGGTGTTGAGCACGATCTCGGGCTCCGACCCGTCGGCCACGGCACCGATGGCAAGCTCAGGCTGGTCCGGCGCGCCCAACTTGCGCACGAAAACGATGTCCAGGGGGGCGTGGAGACGGGCGGCGATCTCCGCACCGACGGGAACGCCGCCGCGAGGCAGCGCCAGGACGACCGGTCGAGCGAGCTGCATCTGCGCCAGCCGCTCGGCCAGCAATAGCCCAGCCTCCGCGCGGTCTGCAAAGATCCGTCGTCGCATCGCAGGCTTCCACAACGCCCCAACATCAGGTCCCGCCGGCTTTTGCCGCTTCGATCGCCTCCTCCACGTCGCCGAGCCGGTCCTTACCGAAGAAAATCTCCTCGCCCACGAAAAAGGTGGGCGAGCCAAACGTACCGCGCGCCACCGAGCCCTCGGTGTTCTTGAGCAGCCGGTCCTTTACCGCCTGGTCCTGGATGCGCTGTAGCGTGCGCACCCCGTCGAGGCCCGCCTCATCGAGCGCCGCACGGATCACCTCTGGATCGTCCATTTTCCTGCCTTCCTCCCAGATGTGGCGGAAGACGGCGTCGATGTAGACAGCGAACCTGCCGTCCATCTCCGCGGCCACCGCGCCGCGCATGATCTGCACCGTGTTGATGGGGAAGTGCGGATTCATCTTGAATTGGGTGAGCCCGTGCTTCCTGATGAAGCGCTTTGTCTCGAGGCGCTGATACTCCAGCTTGTTCTTGATGCCCTTGAACTGAACCATGGGCGCCTGATTGTTGGTGAGCTTGAAGACACCGCCGAGCAGGACGGGCACGTACCTGAAGGTGGCGCCTGTGCGCTGCTCGATCGCCGGGATGAGCTTGTGGGCGAAGTAGGCATTGGGGCTGCCGAAATCGAAATGAAACTCGACTTTGGGCATCCTCGGCATCCTCCCTCTGCGATCGCGCCTCGCCACGGGGCGTCATAACGCAAAGTTTTCAGTTAAAGCTTCAATGCATCGGATCGGTCATACCGAGCCAGGCGCAAACCTCGCGCGCATGCGCGGCCGGCGCGTGCACGGGATAGTATACCCGCTCGATGCGGCCGTCGCGGAGGACGAATGTGAGCCGCTTCAGATAGCGCATGCCGCCGGCCGCGAAGGTGGGGAGCGCCAGCGCCTGCTGTAGAGTGAAGCCCTCGTCGCTGACGATCTCAAACGGCAGTCGCAGCCGGGCCACCATCTCAGCCTGGTACGCGGTTGATTGCGTCGAGAGCCCGAACACAGCGGCTCCGACCTGCTCGAACCCCGCATAAAGATCGCGGAAGCCCTCGGACTGCGGCGTCGAGCCGTGGGCGCCGGGGATATCATCCCAGCCGCAGGGGTCGGCGATGCCTGGCCGCCCGGTCCAGGGATAGCAGTAGACAACCGCGCGTCCTCCCACGTGCGCGAAGCTGACGTTGCGGCGCCCCGTTGTGGGGAGCGCGATGTCCGGCATGCGCCGGCCGCGCTTTAAGTGGCTGGCGCCGCCGTCGTCGAGGAGGGCCCCGGGAGGCTCGGTCATTGGCGCGGATGCTCCACCAACCAGTCATGCACCTCGGCCGCGTTCCTGTCCGGAGGGAAGACGGGATAGAACACCTTCGCAATGCTGCCGTCGTCGATGACGAGCGCCAGGCGCTTGAGGAGGGTGAGCCCTGCCACCCGCATAGTCGGCAGCCTCAGCGCCTGAGCCAGCGCCAGCCTTTCGTCCGAGAGCAACGGAAACGGCAGGTGCAGGCGCTGGGCGGCCTCGAGCTGGTAGGCGGTGTCTCGTAGAGAGACCAACAACGTGCGCCGCGCCGGCCTCGATCAGCACCTTGTGGAGATCGCGAAAGGCGCACGACTGCGGCGTGCAACCCCGCGCACCGGGAATCATGTCCCAGTCTTGCACGAGCGCGGGCTTGCCGGGCTCGCCGGTGCGCGGATAGGCGAACACGACGACGCGCCCGGCCAGGCGCGCCAGCGAGACGTGTGAGCCGTCGGTAGCCGGCAGCGCGATGTCTGGTACCTTGGCACCCTGCAAATGCCCTGCGCCGCCATCGTCGATGGGAGGCGGGATCTTAGACCAGTCGACGACGAGCAAGTTGGGATTGGCGGACGTGGGCATGGCGGCGCCTCAAGGGTCAAGCACCCGGTAATGATAGCCTCCGACGCGGGCGTAAGCGAGCTTGGCATAAAGCCCCTGCGCCGGCGCGTTGGCGGCAACGGCCTGCAGTGCCGCGATGCTCGCGCCGTGGCGCGCGCCCCAAGCTTCAAGCGCCTGCATGACGCAGCTCGCGGCGCCGATGCGGCGCCGATCGGCGCGCGTCGAGACGCATTCGGCAATTGCCACGCCATGGGCGACGACGCATAGCGCTGTTGCCATGGGTTCGCCTTTGTCGCGCAACAGCAGGAAGGCACGCGGAGCGGGCACGCCCGCCAAGATCTTGGGTGCCAGCGCGCAGCGGCTGAGCGTGATGCCGGCGCAATAGACCGAGAGCCAGGCCTCGCTTGGCACCTCCGTAACATCGACATCCGCATCGATCCTACCACCGGGAGCGGGGCTGATGCGCTTGGCGAGGCAGGTGCACAGCTCCTGCAGGCGATAGCCCCGCTGTTCGAGGCGCCGGTCGAGATCGGCTGGCACGTTGATGTCGCAGATCTGGAACATGGCGGCGGCGCCACGGGCCCGATAGCGCGCCTCAGCTGTCGCGATCGCGCGCCCCACGTCAGTGCCGCGAAAGACCAGCGGCGATACCGAATTGGCGCGTTGGGATCCGCCACCGGAATAGCGCCACAGCCAGCCGTCGATGTCTGCCGTCTCGAGCGCCGGCCAAGCCGCCACCGCAGCTTGCTCGATCGCTAGCAACTCGTCGCGGGAAACTGGCGCGTGCATGAAGGGCAGCCCGTCGCCTCAGGGCGACCCCTTGCGAAACGCGGCTTGCAGCAGGACAGGATCCATGCACGAGGGTGCCTTGCCCGTTGTCGCGAAGATGTAGACGCCCGTGCGGAAGATGGCGCCGAGCGCCGCGAACACCACCATCAGCGCCAGCACATAAGGCACGACCGCGGCGAGCGCCACAGCAGTGGCCGTGTCTGCGCCGGCCGCGGCGACAAGCCCCATCACCAGCACGACCGGAATTACCAAGAGGACGGAGATGACGCCGAGCCCGCCCTCGCCGATGGCAGCCTCGCCCCAGGTGCGGCGCAGGATCGAGGAGGAGCGCTTCACCGCCTCGATCGGTCCGACGCCGTCCACCACCAGGACGGGCACCACGAAATATGTCGTCACACTCCAGGCGAGTTCGCCCACACCGCCCAGCAGCGCCCCAAGGAAGCCCAACCGATCCTTGAGGAAATTCTTAAGCACGCTGAGGATGACCCCGATGGTGGTGGCAACGAACGTCCATGCCAGGATCTGCGGCAGGCGCCCCGCAGCGGTCGCCAACCCCGTGCGCAGAGACAGCTGCTTGCCGGCAAAGCTCTCAAGCGCACAGAACACCAGCGCCGCGTTGAAGAAGACGATCATGAACGTGCACGCGAAGTAGAAGGCGAAGAAGGCGGCATAGATGAGCGGCTCATCATGGCGGACGTTCTCGCCAAGGTGCCGGATGAAGTCGATTTTGGCACCCGCAATCGTCGCGGCGATAGCGATGAATGCGAGCCCCGAGAAGATGGGAAAGAGCAATAACTTTGGGTGCATCTTGAGTCCGCTGCAGCATAAAAGGCCCTCCTCAAGGAGCAAGCAAACCTCCCCCGAATAGCACCCGTTGCGGGGCAAGGCCACAGATCCACCCGCCGATGCCAGGCATAGTAGGCTGTTGCTTGGGGCGGGGGTGCGAGCCGCGCGGGAAGCATCGCAGCTGGCGGTCACACGCGCGAGCGCGAAGCCGTCCTCGGCAGGTCGCTGCAAACTCCCATGCAGGATCAAGCTTTTTTGCCCCGCGCTTTCGCTGGGGTGATGTCCTTGCCGCTAGCGCACGCCCCACCAGCCCATGATAGCGCCCTGGATGAGCAGGACGCCCAGCCAGTGGCCGCCGTCGATCAGCGTCAGCATTTGCCTGGCGCCATGGAAGGCGTAGTTGACGAGCATGGTAGGGATCACAAATCCGAGCCAGAGGAAACCGGCGGAGATGAGACCGGTCCTCAATGTGGTCGCAAACCCGCCTAGCGCGAGGTGGACGAGGATGCCAGCCAGCATCAGCGCCATCACCAGCTGTGCGACGAAAGCCAGGACGTAGAGGCCGAGACTGCTGCGATCCTTCTGCACGCGCTCAGGGGACATGCCGACGGCGTCCATCCAAGGTCTGGAGAGGGCGCCGTACCAGATGCCACCAAACACGAAGCTGGCAATGGCAGCGGCGAAGATGGGGAGGTAGTTGAGACTGCCTATGCCCATCATTGCGGAATCCCCTTCTCGCTTTCGCCCCATGAACGCGGAGGACAGGTTTCGGGTCGCAGCGGCACGGGTGCCGAGCGTAGGTGAGGCGCACCCCCAATCCTTGTCGAAAGGGCATGCCATGTCGATCCGATTCGTCGCACTGGAAAGCGAACTCGTGAAGAGCCTGCAGGCAGGTGGCCTAGATGCGAACGGACAGAAACCCGAGCGCCACATCTCCCCGGGGGGTATGATGCCCTGCCGCCACTGCCTGGCCGACATCAAGGAAGGGGTGCCCTACCTTGTTCTGGCGCACCGCCCGTTCCCCGCTGCCCAGCCCTACGCCGAGCTGGGCCCCATCTTCCTGCACGCTGAACCGTGCGCGCGCCATGCCGAGAGTGAGGATGCCCCGCGCATGTTTCTGGAGCGCGAGGCTTACCTGATTCGCGGTTACAGCGCCGACCATAGAATCGTCTACGGCACGGGCCGGATGGTTGCTCCCGGCCTCATGGCTGAGGTTGCGCGCGAGACGCTCCGCGACCCGCGCGTCAGGTATATTCACGTCCGCTCAGCCCGCAACAACTGCTACCAGTGCCGGATCGATCTGGCTTGAACCCGATCAGGCTTGCCGCTGAAAGTGCGCCCCGGCCGCAGCAGCCTTCCTGTCGCGACAACCCGTCAGACCGCGCGACGGATTTGGCCCGACATGCGCCGCATGATCTCGCGCTCCGCATCATCCGTGAACAGGCCCCCGTGGCTGGCGAGATAAAGGGCGATCTCGCGCTCGGCACGGCGCCGCTGGGCGGCGATCATGGCATCAGCAATGCGGCGCCACACAGGCTTGCGAGCGCCAACCTCAGTCTCTACCGCGGTCGCCGTCAGGGTGTCGCGGGAATAGGTAAGCGTGCTCATGATGGCACTGGTCGCGTCAAGCGCGCGCAACCTCTGCGGCGAGTCATGTGCCGGCCCCGCCGGCGAGGACGGAGCTGGCGGGATGGGGCGAGCTATTGAGCCCCCTTGGGGGCAGCTGGCGCCTTGCTGGCTCGGTGGTTCGCGCCCGGGCGATGGCCGAACCCAAGGGCCCTGGCGGCCCAACGGATGGGCGAGCGGCCGTCCGGGGCCCCGCATACTCAAGTGGGAGGACGTGTTCGCGCGCCTTTCGGAAGCGCGCCGCGAAAGCAGTCGTCGGAAGCCCATTCTCGCCAACGAACGCAGCTGCCCAGCACCGGCGCGCACGCTGGCAGCTTCGCCTCGACCAATGCGATGTGCAGCGCTGGCTTGACGACGAGCGGCACGTGCTCAACGAGGGCGGGCGTAGTGGCGCCTCCCCGTGGCTGGCAACCCCGTCATCTGCGATGCCCCTGAGCGCATCGAGCCGATTGATGTCGGCCATCCTGCGCCGCAACGCGTGCGCAACGCTTTGCGCCAGCACGCGGTTGCACCTTTCGGCGCCTTCATGCCCGTTCCGGCCGCTCGACGCGGGCGCTTGCACCGCCTCGCCAGGCTGGGGCAGGCGACGGCAAAGGGGCGAGCCACCCAGGGCCGCCCCCGCAATCTCGGGCGCAGGAAAGGTGCGTAAGAAGGCGTGTTAGGAAGACGACGCGCTCTTGTCGCGCACGGGCCGCGGACGCGGCTTCTCCGCCGGCGGGTCGTCGTTGCCGAAGATAGAAGAGAAGAAGCCACCACCTCCGCCACCAGAGCTGCTGGTCGTCACGCCGCCGTCGAAGCGATTCCACGTGACCGTCACCTTGGCGCCGACATTGGCGCGCGGGTAAAGATCGAGCACGTCCTGGTTGTACATGCGGATGCACCCCTTTGACACGGCCGTGCCGATGGTCCAGGGCGCATCCGTGCCGTGGATGCGGTACGTGCTGGAGCCCAGATAGAGCGCACGCACGCCCAGCGGATTCATCGGATGTCCGCCGGGCACCCAGCGCGGCAGGCGCGGGTTTTCCGCCATCATGGTCGGCGTCGGGGTCCAGGATGGGTTAATGCGCTTGCTTGTGACGGTGGTCACGCCGGCCCAGCGGCTCTCTTCTCGGGGAATAGCAATCGGATAGCTGATGGCCTGGCCGGGACCGGTCACGAAGTAGAGCCGCCGATCACCGAAGCTGACGACAATCTCACCCTTCTTGAACTGCGGGCTGAAGCGCACGTTCTCGCGGCCGCTGCCGCCGACCATGCCGCCTCCGCCCCAATCCCAGAACAATTGCGCCGAAGCGGATCCCGCGCCGAAGCTCATCGCCGCCACGATGGCCCCCAACCCGATGCTCGCATTGCGCAACAAGCGTGCGATGATCATCGATCCAAGCTCCCTCTGCGCTCTTTCCTGTCGTTCTGACTTCTCTGTCCAAAGCACTCGCCGGTCCCAAAGCGCTCCGCACTCCGGCAAGTGTCGGCCAGCCCGCCTTCTCCCGATCGTGCTTTCACGCGCCCCGTGAGAGTCCCGACACGGCGGGCTTTCCCTGGCGGTCCAGACGATGCTCAAACAATGCCGGCCATACTTCCACAGGTGCCGACCTTGCCCGAGCGGCCGCGACATTGGCCGGACCGGAGCCCCGAAGCAACCCAAGGAAGCGTGATCAGGGCCTTGAAATACTGACTTTGTTCGATCCTGTGCGCTTTCAGCCACAATCCTGCGAGCTGACCCGGCTGAAAAAACGAGCGCACACGTTCTCCCCAAGGCATCGACGGGATTTGCTTGCGCTACGAAAAGGCGCACAACTTCAAGGCGCGACAGCTGCATGAGGTTGCATCAGGTCCTCGAAGGCCATGTTCGTAGCGCCAAGGTCTGCCCTCCTCGCTCCCATGGTCGCTGTCTTCGCCGCCGCGCAGACATTGGCCCTACAGTTTGCGGCGGCCCAGGACCGCGCGGCCGCGCCGGAACCAGGGACGGTAAGGCTCGCTGTGCAAATCGGCACGGCGAAGTCCTTCATGACCTCCGCGGCCAATGCAGTGGCGGTGGACGCAGGCCTGGACGTGTTGCGCGCCGGGGGCAATGCCGCCGATGCTGCCGTGGCCGTGCAGTTGGTGCTCAATCTCGTCGAGCCGCAATCTTCCGGGCTCGGCGGCGGCGCCTTCATCCTGCATTGGGACGCGGCCAGTCGGAACCTTCAGAGCTACGACGGGCGGGAGACGGCGCCCGCCGCGGCGTCGCCGGACCGCTTGCTGGTGGATGGCCGTCCGCGCAGGTTCGACGACGCGGTGTTCGGGGGGCTGAGCGTCGGCGTGCCGGGCGCGCTGCGAGCGCTCGAGGCCCTGCACAGACGCCACGGCCACCTTCCCTGGGCGCGCCTCTTTGCGCCGGCCATCAAGCTCGCAACCGACGGCTTTCGCGTCTCCCCTCGCCTGCACCTGCTGCTGCGCTGGCAAGGCGCGGACGGCTTTTCCGCAGCAGCGCGTGCCCATTTTTTCGACGCAACGGGAAATGCCTGGCCCGTCGGTTATCTGCTCAAGAACCCGCAGTTTGCAGCAAGCTTGCGCAGCATCGCCGAGGGGGGCGCCGATGCCTTCTACCAGGGCGCAATCGCCGAGGCGATCGCCGCCGCCGTGCGCTCTGCTCCCAACCACCAAGGTGACCTCAGCGTCGCCGACCTCGCCGGCTACAGCGCCAAGCTGCGCGCGCCCATCTGTGTCGATTACCGGCGCTACAAGGTCTGCGGCATGGGCCCGCCCTCCTCGGGCGGGCTGGCGGTGGCGCAGGTTCTCAAGCTCATCGAGCCGTTCGACCTCGGCAAGGGTCCAGGCGCCGCCATGAACGCGCGGGCGCTGCACCTGATCGCCGAGGCCGAGAAGCTCGCCTTTGCTGACCGCGACGCCTTCGTCGGCGATCCCGACTTCGTGCCCGCGCCGGGAGACCTCCTCAACGCGGGCTACCTCGACGCCCGCCGCGGCCTCATCGATCCCGCTGCCGCCATGGCTCGCCCCACTCCCGGGGTCCCGCCGCACACGGCCACTCGCAGCTTCGGCGACGACGCCACGGTCGAGGTTCCCGGTACCAGCCATTTCTGCATCGTCGATGGCGATGGCAACATGCTGTCCATGACCACCACCATCGAGTCGGCCTTCGGCTCCCGGCTATGGGCGGCGGGCTTTCTGTTGAACAACGAGCTCACGGATTTTGCCTTCCGCCCCGTAGACGCCAAGGGCCGGCCGCTCGCCAATGCCGTGGCGCCGGGCAAGCGGCCGCGCAGCTCCATGGCACCGACCATCGTGTTCGACGAGGCGGGTAGGCCCTGGGCGGCGCTCGGCTCGCCCGGCGGCAGCCGCATTATTCTATACGTGGTGAAAGCGCTCGTGGCTCTCATCGATTGGCAGCTCGACGCGCAGGCCGCCGCCGCGCTCATGAATTTCGGCAGCCGCGGCGGTCCCTTCGAGATCGAGATTGACCAGCCTTCCGCCATCTGGCATGCGCTGAAAGTGAAGCCCTACGGACACCGCGTGAGCGCCGAACTGCTTACTTCCGGTACGCATGCCATCGTCGTCCGTCAGGACGGCATGCTGGAAGGCGGCGCCGATCCCCGACGCGAGGGCGTGGCGCGGGGAGATTGACGGGTTCGCCACGGACAGTCGGCGTCGCATGACAGGCTCCTGCACAGCTCCGCGCTGCATCACCGTCGCAGGTGCCGGCATCGTCGGTCTGTGGCAGGCGTTGACGCTGGCGCGACGCGGCTTTTGCGTGCGCCTCATCGAGCGCTCGCGCGAACCCTTTGAGCAAGCCGCCAGCGCGCTCGCCGGTGCCATGCTTGCCCCCCACTGCGAGGCCGAGGCGGCGGAGCCAATTGTGCGCGAGTTGGGGCTTCGCTCCCTCAGCCTGTGGCGGGCCACCTATGCGGGCGTGATCGCCAGGGGCACGCTGGTGGTCGCCGGCACGCGCGACCGCGCGGAGCTCATGCGCTTTGCCCGCATGACCGATGGCTACGAGAAACTCGGGGCCGAAGAGCTCAACGCCCTGGAGCCCGGGCTAGAGGGCCGCTTCGCCGCCGGCCTCTACTATGCAGGCGAAGCCCACATGGCGCCGTTGCAGGCGATGCAGTTCCTCCTCGAGGCCGTGCGCGCGGCAGGTGCCGAGGTCGCCTTTGCGACGGAGTGGACCAGCGAGCGCGGTCGAGAGGATCTGCTGATCGATTGCCGCGGTCTCGCCGCGCGCGCAGAGCTCGCCGGCCTACGCGGCGTGCGCGGCGAGCGGATGGTCGTGCTGGCGCCCGAGGTCGATCTCGCCCGGCCGGTGCGGCTGTTGCATCCGCGCCATCCGCTCTACGTCGTGCCGTGGGGGGACGGGCGCTTTATGGTGGGCGCAACGGTGATCGAGAGCGAGGATGAAAGCCCCGTGACGGTGCGCTCCGCTCTCGAGCTGCTGGGCAGCGCCTATGCGCTGCACCCGGGCTTCGCCGAAGCCGAGATCCTGGACATGACCGCCGGGGTGCGCCCCGCATTCGCCGACAACGTCCCCAAGATCACTGTTCGCGGCCGCACCATCTACGTCAACGGCCTCTATCGCCATGGCTTCCTGCTCGCACCCGCGCTGGCCGAGCTTGTTGCGGACTACTTGGCCAGGGGGGCGGAGGACAAGCGGGTGTTTCGCTGCGAATCCAGTGCCTAAAGCCGCCTGCCCATACTTGGGTCCCCTTCGGGCCCGGGGCGAGCCGCCAGCTCCAAGGGTGCCCGGCAAGCTTTGCAGCGCCCACGGGATCGGGCACGGCGATGCCTCCGCTCCTGCGTGCCCTCTGGCGTACGGCATGGTCTGGACCGGCCCGGCCCGTGGGCCGAGGCTCCCCGCCGGCGTTTTCGCCGCCCACCGCCACGGCGATCCCTACCGCCAAGCCGCTGCGCTCTGAGGCAATGCGTGGGGAGGCTTCGAGCTTGCCTGCGCCCGCGTGCCGGGGCGGCGAAGGCTGGCTACTTTGCCCAGGCCGGGCTCGCGCGCGTATCATGGGCGCAAAGGCGGCCGCATGGGCCGAAGCGTTTGGTGGAGGATGTGCGATGGCAGACGGCAGCAAACTGACGGACGCGGCCAACACGCAGTGGACGCAAGCAACACCCGCCGGCTACATGCCGGGCTTCGGCAACGATTTCGAAACGGAGGCCCTGCCCGGCGCGCTGCCCGTCGGCCAGAATTCGCCGCAGCGCACGGCGTATGGACTCTACGCCGAGCAGCTGTCGGGGTCGCCCTTCACGGCGCCGCGCGGCACGAACGAGCGCTCCTGGCTCTACCGCATCCGCCCTTCGGTGCAGCACGCGCAGAGATTCCAGAAGGCGTCACTGCCCCTCTGGAAAACCGCGCCATCGCTCGGCGAGCACGACCGCCCGATCGGCCAGTTGCGTTGGGGCCCAGTGCCGCTGCCGAAGGCGAAGCTCACGTTTCTCTCGGGCATGCGCACCATGACGACGGCTGGCGACGTCAACACCCAGGCCGGCATGGCGGCCCACGTCTATCTCATCACCCAATCGATGGAGCGCGACTATTTCTACAACGCCGACGGCGAGATGCTCGTCGTGCCGCAGCAGGGGAAACTGCGCTTCTTCACCGAGTTCGGCAGGATCGAGGCCGGGCCGGGCGAGATCTGCATCATCCCGCGGGGGGTCAAATTCAAGGTCGAGCTCGTCGACGGCCCGGCGCGCGGCTACATCTGCGAGAACTACGGTGCCAAGTTCACGCTGCCCGACCGAGGTCCCATCGGCGCTAACTGCCTCGCCAACGCCCGCGACTTCAAGACGCCCGTGGCGGCCTTCGAGGACAAAGAGTTCGAGGACAAAGAGGAAGCCTGTCGGCTCACGGTCAAGTGGTGCGGCGGCTTCCATGTGGCCGAGATCGACCACTCACCGCTCGATGTCGTCGCTTGGCACGGCAACTACGCGCCCTACAAGTACGACCTGCGCCACTATTCACCGGTGGGTGCCATTCTCTTCGATCACCCCGATCCGTCGATCTACACCGTGCTCACCGCACCCTCCGAGACGACGGGCACGGCCAACGTCGACTTCGTCATCTTCCCCGAGCGCTGGGCGGTGGCCGAACACACCTTCCGCCCACCCTGGTATCACATGAACATCATGTCGGAATTCATGGGGCTCATCTACGGCGTCTACGACGCCAGGCCCGAGGGTTTCGTGCCCGGCGGCATGAGCCTGCACAACTGCATGCTGCCGCACGGGCCGGACCAGGCCGCCTACGACCATGCCACCAAGGGCGAGCTCAAGCCTATCAAGCTCACCGACACCTTGGCCTTCATGTTCGAGACGCGTTTTCCGCAGCACCTGACAAAGTTCGCTGCCGAGCTGGAGACGCTACAGGAGAACTACGCCGACTGCTGGAGGCCCCTGCGAAAGCAGTTCACCGGCGTCAAGTGAGCGTGGAAGGATCCCCGCCTTGCTCAGCCTCCTGTCGCGTGCTGGGCCTGCCAGGGCATTTGCTTGCTCGCTTGCTGGCGAGAGCAGAAGAGGTGGGTCGCGGTCCTTGGGCAAGCGCGTGACGCCCCTAGCGGCGAGGCACCACCAACCCCGTGCTGACGTCGAAGCACCGCCGCTCGGTGGATGGGCCACACGCTTCGACAGGCGCAAGGCAAAGCTGGTGGAAATCACGCCCGCCCACGCACCGTCAGCGTAAAGCTGTCGATGGCGTGCTCGGCGATCTGCAGCCAGGCCGGATACTCCTTGCGGAAGGCATTGATGGAATCGAGCGCCTTCTTGAAATGCAGATCCTTAGCGGCAATCTCCGCGTGGTGATCGGTGGCGGCCTTGTAGAAGGCGTCCATGACGGCCGGCGGGAACGGCCGCAGTTGCGCCCCGGCGGCGACCAGCCGCTTCAGCGCCGGTCCGTTCACGGCATCGTATTTGCCGAGCATCCATTGGCTGGCCGCGTCACAACCCCGCACCACGATCGACTGGTAGGACTTGGGCAACGCGTTCCAGCGCTCGAGGTTTACGATAAGATGCAGCATGCCGCCGCTTTCCCACCAACAGGGAAAATAGCTGTACTTGGCGACCTTCCATAGCCCGAGCTTCTCGTCGTCCGAGGGGCAGAGGAATTCCGCCGCATCAATCGTGCCTTGCTCAAGGGCGGCATTGACGTCTACGTGGGGGATCTGCTGGGGCGCCACGCCGACCCTCGCCAGCACCGGGCCGCCCAGGCCGCTGATGCGCCAGCGCAAGCCGTTGAGATCATCGATGGAGTTGAACTCCTTCTTGAACCAAGCGCCCATCTGCGCTCCGGTGAGGCCGGCCGGGATGCCGACGACGCTCAGCTTTTTGAGCGCGGCGTTGACGATTTCGGCGCCGCCGCCGAAAGTCCACCACGACTGCTGCAGGCGGCTGCTCAACCCGAACGGAATGCCTGACCCAAAGCCCAGCGTTGGGTCTTTGGCGACGTAAAAATAGGTGGGCGTATGAGCGCACTCGACCAAACCGCTGCTGACCGCATCGAGCGCCTGATGGCTGGGTGCCAGCTCGCCGGCTTGGTAGGGCTGGATGAGGAACTTGTTATCGGTCGCCTCGGCGACGTAGCGGCACGCCACCTGCGCCGCGGCGAATATCGTCTCGAGCGTCTTGGAGAAGCTGGAGGCCAGCCGCCACTTGATCTCGGGCGCAGATTGCGCAATTGCCGGAGCCGCGAGAGGCGGGGTGGCGAGCGCGCCAGCAGCTCCGACGCGCAAGAATTCTCTCCGTCGCACTTACGTCTCCTCCCACGCACTCGAGGTTAGCTTAACGAACATGTCGGTAACATGAAACTCGCAACTTTCCGTGACGGAACCCGCGACGGCGCCCTGGCCGTGGTCTCACGCGACTTGAGCAAGGTTGTCAGGGCTGAAGCCGCCGTCGCCGGCCTACGGACGCTGCAGCAACTCATGGACGACTGGCTATCCACCTATCTGAAAGTCGAGCGGATTTACGCCGAGCTCAACGAGGCTGTGGATGGACGCCGCCCCGCCCCGTTTGAGATGGTCGACTTCGACGCGGCTCGCTGCGCTGCACCATTACCGCGGGCTTATCAGTGGGCCGACGGATCAGCCTACGTGAACCATGTCGAGCTGGTGCGGCGCGCCCGCGGCGCCGAGCTACCGGCGAGCTTCTGGACCGACCCCCTCATGTATCAGGGCGGCTCGGACACCTTTCTCGGGCCGCGCGACCCCATCGCACTTGCCGATGCGGACTGGGGCATCGATCTTGAAGGCGAGGTGGCGGTCATCACCGACGACGTGCCGATGGGGGTCTCGGCCGAGGAAGCCTCCGAGCGCATCTGTCTGCTGATGCTCGTCAACGACGTCTCGCTGCGCAATCTAATTCCGTCGGAGCTGGGCAAGGGCTTCGGTTTCTTCCATGGCAAACCGTCCACGGCCTTCTCTCCGGTCGCCGTCACGCCGGACGAGCTCGGTCCCGCCTGGGTCGACGGCAAGCTGCACCTGCCGCTCCTCGCCTCCATCAATGGCAAGCTGCTGGGCCGACCCAATGCCGGCGTCGACATGACGTTTTCGTTCCCGCAGCTGATCGCCCATGCCGCCAAGACGCGCCGGCTTAGCGCCGGCTCCATCGTCGGCTCGGGCACGGTGTCCAACAGGCTCGACGGGGGACCCGGCAAGCCCGTCGACGAGGGCGGCGCGGGCTACACCTGCCTCGCCGAGCTGCGCACGGTCGAGACGCTGACCCAAGCCAAGCCCAGAACGCCGTTCCTCAACTTCGGCGACCGCGTCCGCATCGAGATGTTGGACGGAGCCGGCCGCTCCATCTTCGGCGCCATCGACCAGGAAGTCGTGAGGTACACCAGGTAGGATGCAACCATGTGATCCCGCGCTTGCCGGTCCTCGCACAGACCCTGGACACGTACCGAGGCTCCCCGGTCCGCCGCATTGCGCACCCTTGCCGAAATCTGATGCCCGGGCCCAGGGCCCGGGATGATATCCCCTGGAGAACGCTGACATGGCCGCGACCTTTGCCTCCACCGGCGATCTGGCCGACAAGCAGATCACGTTCGCCGAGATCGGGCGCGATCTCTACGCCTTCACAGCCGAGGGTGACCCCAACAGCGGCATCATCGTGGGCGACGACGGTGTCATCATCATCGATGCACAGGCGACACCGGTCATGGCGCGCCTCGTCATCGAGCGCGTGCGCCAGGTCACCGACAAGCCGATCAAATACGTCGTGCTGTCGCACTATCATGCGGTGCGGGTGCTCGGCGCCTCGGCCTACAAGGCCCAGGAGATCCTCGCCTCGGACACGTGTCGCGCCATGATCGCCGAGCGCGGCCAAGAGGACTGGGATTCCGAGTACGGCCGCTTCCCCCGCCTTTTCCGCGCTGCCGAGACCATCCCCGGCCTCACCTGGCCCTCGGTCACCTTCAAGGAGCGCATGACGCTCTACCTCGGCAAGCGGCGGGTCGACCTCCTGCACATCGGGCGCGCCCACACGGCAGGCGACATCATCGCCCACGTGGCGGATGCCAACGTGGTCTTCTCCGGTGACATCGTCGAGTACAAGTCGGCCTGCTATTGCGGCGACGCGCACTTCGCGGACTGGCCGGCGACCCTCGGACGCCTCGGCGCGTTCAGAGCGGAGGCCCTGGTGCCCGGCCGCGGCGACGCGCTCGTCGGCGTCGAGACGGTCGCCGAGGGCATCGCACTGACCCGCGACTTCCTGCGCGACACCTACGCGCCGGTTGAACGCGGGGTCGCCCGCGGAGCGCCACTGAAGGATTGCTTCGACACGGCCACCGCCGCCATGCGCCCCAAATACGGCAGCTGGCCGATCTTCGAGCACTGCCAGCCGTTCAACATTGCGCGCGCCTACGACGAGGCCCAAGGCATCGACACGCCCCGCGTGTGGACAGCCGAGCGCGACCGCGCCATGTGGGCTGCGCTGCAGGGCTGAGCGGTATCGCAGGGATCACGCTGCCAGGTGGAGTGGGTGCTGCCGATCGCGGCCCGTTCTTCCACAGATGGGTCAACCTCCACTGCGCCTGCTGCGCGGGCGGGCCCGGATCTTCGTTGCGCCGCTGAGGAGCGGCTTCGGCTGGTCGCGCACCGCCCTGTCGGGCGCGCTGTTTCGGCATCATGGCGGCTCTGGCGTCGCCGCTAATGGGCCCCCTCCTCGACTGGCGTCGCGTGATGGCGTGTGCCGCCGTGCTCGTGACCGGCTTGTCGACCATGCCGCTCACCCAGCGCTCCCCGCCCTCTACCCATTGTTCCCAATCGGCCGCCTGAACTTCACCGGCCCCTGCGAGATCGGCATTCACGGCGCCTTGACCTGCTGGTTCATCCGCCACCGCCGTTGCCGATCTCGCTGCCGGCACGGGCGAGCCCGCGCCGGGCCTCCCACCTCATCGAACGCGGACCGACACCCACGGCCGCTAGCTTGCTTCGCTCCCATGCTTGTGGCCCCGGCGTTCCTGAGCGCTCCCATCAAGGCTATCTGATCGCTGGCCTAGGATTCGCGCGACGGCTGGCATTGAGCGGCGCTTTATCGCTAGCATCCGCTCTATGACCGACCCCCGGCAGCTCACGTTCCCTCACCGCCGCTCGGCCGACCAGGATCGGCCGCAGCCGGCGCACCATCGGGTGCTGATCGTCGGCGCCGGGCCCGTAGGGCTCGCCGCCGCCTTGGACCTCGCCGCCCGCGGCCACCCAAGCGCCGTCATCGACCGCAGGAGCAGCCTCTCGGACGGCAGCCGCGCCATTTGCTGGTCGAAGCGCACGCTCGAGATCATGGACCGGCTGGGCGTCGCGCAGGCCCTGCTCGACAAGGGCGTCACCTGGCGCACGGGCAAGGTGTTCCTCGATACCGAGCTCCTCTACGCGTTCGACCTCTTGCCCGAGTCCGGTCACCGCATGCCGGCCTTCGTCAATCTCCAACAGTACTTCTTTGAACACTACGCCATCGAGTCGGCCCAACGCACCGGCCTCATCGATTTTCGCTGGCAGGAGGAAGTGACCGGGATCGAAGCGACCGCGGACGGCGCACTCCTCGACATCGCCACGCCCACCGGCTCCTACCGGGTGTCGGCCGACTGGGTGATCGCCGCCGACGGCGCCCGCTCTACCCTGCGGCGTGCGATGGGACTGAGCTTCGAGGGCCGCGTGTTCGCCGACCAGTTCCTGATCTGCGACATCAAGATGAAGATGGACCGCCCTGTTGAGCGCTGGTTCTGGTTCGACCCGCCCTTCAACCGCGGCCGCTCCGCACTGCTGCACCGGCAGGCCGACGATGTGTGGCGCCTTGACTTCCAGGTGGGCGTCGAGGCCGACCGCGACGAGGAGGTCAAACCCGAGAATGTCGCAAAACGCGTGCGTGCCATGTTGGGCGAGGATATCGCTTTCGCCTTCGAATGGATCAGCCTCTACCGCTTCCAGTCGCGCCGCCTCAAGCGCTTCCGCCACCGCCGCGTGCTGTTCGCGGGAGATGCCGCCCACCAGATGTCGCCCTTCGGCGCGCGCGGCGGCAATAGCGGAGTGCAGGACGCCGACAACCTCGCGTGGAAGCTCGATCTCGTCCTGCGCGGCCTAGCACCCGAAGGCCTGCTTGACAGCTACGACGCGGAACGAATTCCGGCTGCCGACGAGAATTTGCTCAACACCACGCGCTCGACCGATTTCATAGCGCCCAAGAGCGCCGCCACCCGCATCTTCCGCGACAGCGTGCTGGCGCTGGCCTCCAGCGAGCCCTTCGCGCGGCGCCTCGTCAACTCAGGCCGGCTATCGGTCGCCGCCTGCTACGACGGCTCGCCCCTCAACACCCACGACGGTTTCGCTGCCGGTGAATGCCCAACAGCGCGCCCGGGCGCGGCGGCAATCGACGCGCCGCTTGGCGATGGCTGGCTCCTTGCTGCTCTCAGTCGCGGCTTCACCGGCGTGTGGTTCTCCGCCGATGGCGACAGGCCGGAAGCGGTCGCGCGGATCCAGACCCTGCTCGCCCAGCGCGAGCTGCCGGTCGCGCCCCTCGCCGTCGGCCAAGCAACGGCCTGCGCCCGCTACGGCGCCGCCCGCGCGCCCGCCTTCTATGTGTTCCGTCCCGACGGCCACATCGCCGCCCGCTGGCGGCACATGTTGCCCGACGAGATCGAGGTCGCGCTCGCCCGGGCCACCGGGCGATGCGCGCAGGTATGTCAGCAATTCCTGTAAACGCGAGGCATGTCCCGTGCCCCTGAACCGCGAATCGAACGTGGCCGACCCCGATAGCCTCTACGCGGCCATCCTGGAGGCCCACGCCGACCTGTCGGAGCCCGAAAGCGCCGCCCTCAGCGCCCGCCTAGTGCTGCTTCTCGCCAACCACATCTCCGACCCAGCCGTGGTCCGCGAAGCGCTCGCCATCGCGCGCAACTCGCTCGGCAAGTGACCGGTGGTTTGCCGCCATATGGGGTGCTTCGCCGCGAACGCCATCCCGGTTCCGGGCCTGTCGACCGCGCAACTCGGAGCCGGGGTGTGCCTACCGCACTAGCGTCCCGCCGGCCTTCTGCCAGGCATCGAGACCGCCGTGAATGTGGCAGGCGCTGGTGATCCCGGCATCCTGCGCCGCCTGCACGGCCATGGCCGAGCGTTCGCCGAAGGCGCAGTAAAAGACGATGCGCTTGTTCGTGGCCGTCGCCAACTCATGCAGCATGCCGCCGCGGCTGATGTTCTCCTGCAGTTCGGGGTAGGGCGCGTGCATCGAGGAGGGGATTATCCCGTGCTTGTCGCGCTCGGCCCGCTCGCGCAGGTCGATCAGCGCCACGTCGGGCTTGCCGACCAGCTGCATGGCCTGGGGCGGCGTGACGGCCCAGCCCTTGCGGGCGATCTCGTCCTGGGCGAAGCCCTGGCGCATGTTGGCTGGCACGGCTACGTCCATCATTTTTGGGTTGGGCAGGTTGAGCTTGCTCATGAGCTCCACGTACTCATCAACCGACTTCACTTGCAGGCGCGGATTGCAGCGCTTCTCCTCGCCGATGGTCGATACCATGTCGCCCTTGTAGTCGTGGGCGGGGTACACCAACGTATCCTCCGGTAGCTTTAGGAGCTTGCCGAACAGCGACTCGTATTGCGCCCGCGCGCTGCCGTTCTGGAAATCGGTGCGCCCCGTGCCGCGGATCAGCAGCGTGTCGCCCGTAAAGACACGGTCGTTCATCAAGAAGCTATAGGAATCGTCGGTGTGCCCCGGCGTGAAGAGCACGTCCAATGCCACGCCCTCAATGGTCAGCGTGTCGCCCTCACTCACGCGCATGGACACCACGTCGACCCGCGCCTGCTCGCCCATCACGGTGATGCAATGCGTTCGATCGCGCAGCGCGCCGAGACCCGTGATGTGGTCGGCGTGAATGTGCGTATCCACCGCTTTGACGAGCTTGAGGTCGAGCTCCTTGATGAGCTGCAGGTAGCGATCGACCCTCTCCAGCACCGGATCGATGATCAGCGCTTCCCCGCCGCGTCGGCTGGCGAGCAGATAACTGTAGGTCGAGGACGTCTGATCGAAGAGCTGGCGAAAAATCATGGCATCCTCCTCGACGAAGGGCACATAGATTATTCTAGCACAAGCCTCGATGGTGGTCAGGCATTCTCCGCGCCGCGGCGAGCTTGGCACGCGGTTTCGCCGTCTAAGCGCGAGGGCCAAGGACCTAGCAGCCAGGGTCGACCTACAGTCCCTGGGATGCGCGGCCCAAGGCGGTTTGGGGGCACGAGCGCGTTCGCGCTTGCGATACCCCCCGCGTTTTTTACACGCGACGATGCTCCCGTGGTTGGTCAGGATCACCGCCACCGGTGCCGGCAGCACGGGCAGTGCGGCGCCGCCGCGAGGATGGCTTGCATGGCCTCCCGGGCGCTGACCCACGCGCCACACGGTCGAGCGCCAGGCCCCTTGTGCGCATCAGCGGGGGCCCCTCGTCAAGGCAGGGCCAATGCCGGCCGGCGCATTGCAACACCCGTGCGCCGAGCGTCACGGATGCGCTCGTCACCGCGGCACCCAGCATAGGGATGCGCACCAGCCGAGATCGAGAACCTCATACCGAGGCTTCGCCGACCACCGCCGTGATGTCGACCTCCATCAGCAGCTCCGGGCTCGCCAGCCCCTTGATGATGAGCGCGCTGAAGGCCGGGCTGGCGCCGCTCAGCCGGGCCAGGATGACATCGGAGACCCCAGGCAAAAACGCGCGGTCGGTCACGTAAACCGTCGCCTTGACGACATCGGAAAGCCTGGCGCCGGCCTCGCCTAGCAGCACCGCCACATTGTCCATGGCCTGTTCGGCCTGCCAGCTGGCATCGCCGCGGCCTCTCAGCACCTCGTTCAGATCCATCCCCGTCTGACCGCGCAGGATCACTCGGTCGCCCACGCGCACGGCCATGCAGAAGTCGCAATCGAGCGGCTGCTGCTCGGCGCCATAGCGCGCGCTCCTGGAGTGATACTTGCGCAGCCGTGTGTGCGGCTGGCCGGCGACTTTGGTCAGGGTGCTGACGTCGAGTTCGAACAGGATCTCGGGCCGCGCAAAGGCCTGCACGATGATGCCGGTCGAAACCGGATGAATGCCGCGAAAGTGCTTGCCGATTATCGGATAGACCGCGGTGCGGTAGGCGCGGTCGGAGATATAGACGGTGATCTTGGCGACATCGTCGAGCCCGCAGCCCGCCTCTTGGAGCAGTACCGTCAGATTGCTCAGCGCCAGCTCGGCCTGTGCCGCAGCGTCCGCGGGGCGGCGCCCCAATCCGACCGTGCCCGTCCCGTCGAGCCGCGACCCGGTCTGACCGCGCACGAAGAGCTCGCTCGCGCCCGCCGCCACCATGCAGCCCTGCCAGGAGAAATTCTGGCCGTGCCAATTGGGGTAATCGTACTTGCGGTAGCGCCGGACAGGGCCTGCGCCGGCGGCGGGCGAAATCGCTTCGGCGTCGATCTGCACCACCATCTCGGGGGCGGCCAGGCCGGCCACGACGAGGCCGGTGCTCACCGGGTAGACACTGGGGAGCCGGCGGCTGATCGCTCCGTACACATCTTTGCGATGGCTGCGGTCAACGATGCAGGTCGTGAGCTTGGTGATGTCCGCGAGCGATGCACCCGCCGCGGCAAGCGCCGCCTCAAGGCAATCCATGCAGGCATTGGTCTGCGCCACGGCATCACCCGGCGCGTCGACCCCGTCGTGCCCGGCACCGCTCTGCGCGCTCAGGTAGATGCGCTCGCCAGCGCGCACGGCCTCGACGTAGGGGCCGGGCGTATCGGCGTGCGGTCGGTAAGGAGCGCGCCGGCGGGGCAGAAATCGCTGAACGGTCATGGTTTCGCGCCTGGCATGTGGCGTGAGGAGCTCGATTGCCCAACGAGCATGGCGCGATAGCCGCGCGGCGCATCAAGGGGGAGCGCGGCAGCCTCCACGCTCCCCTATCCTCGCGCAAGGCGATTAGCGCGGTTGTGGCACGATGCGGATGTAGGGCTTGGGCGCTTTCCAGCCCTTCGGATATTGCTTCTTAGCTTCCTCGTCCGACACCGAGCCGGCGATGATCACATCCTCGCCGTCCTTCCAGTTCACCGGCGTCGCCACTTTGTGCTTCGCGGTGAGCTGCAGTGAATCGATCACGCGGAGCACCTCGTCGAAGTTGCGGCCCGTGGTCATGGGATAGACCAGCACCAGCTTGATCTTCTTGTCCGGCCCGATCACGAACACGTTGCGCACCGTCTGGTTGTCGGCCGGTGTGCGCCCCTCGCTCGTGCCCGTGGTCTCGGCGGGAAGCATGCCATAGAGCTTGGAGACGGCCAGCGTCGGGTCGCCGATGATCGGATAGTTCGGCGCGTAGCCCTGGGTCTCCTTGATGTCGTCGGCCCACTTGCTGTGCCGGTCGATGGGATCGACGGAAATGCCGATGATTTTCACGTTGCGCCTGTCGAACTCTGGCTTGATCTTGGCCATGTAGCCGAGCTCGGTGGTGCACACCGGCGTAAAGTCCTTGGGATGCGAGAACAGCACCGCCCAGTTGTTGCCGATCCAATCGTGGAACTTCATGGGTCCGGCGGTGGTCTGCGCTTCAAAATTGGGCGCCTCATCTCCAATGCGAAGCGTCATGGCTAGAACCTCCTCATGCGCTCTCATGTATGGGCCACGGATGGCCAGTGGCCAGGGTCGCCGCCCTCTTCCTCGCCTGCCGTGGCAGCGAAGGGTGTAGACACCGTTCGGGGACCGTCCCGCGAGGGTGACGGGGTGTGCGACGGCCAGGAATCTGCACCTCAGTGAGCATAGCGTCTCCCAGAAGTCCTTGATTTTTCCCCCAGATGCGCACCATTTTTCCTCTACTCGGACCTCTCTACGCGCACTGCGAAAGGGGGCAGCCGATGCGCTATCTCTTCGGCGACTGCATCCTTGATGCGACGCGACGCGAGCTGTTTCGCGGCGGCAAGATGGTGCACGTCGAGCCGCAGGTGTTTGATTGTCCCTTTCGGGGACCCAAACCCTCGCCTTCAGGCGAAGGACAAGGTAGATGAAGTCGCACTATGCGACGATATCGAATGGGCGCTCACGCC
>Ga0306920_100001184_pt1 | contig 32260 bp, 32 predicted proteins | sample flu12Cox44000170_FD_204666 | JGI IMG/M metagenome (GOLD analysis project Ga0306920, IMG submission 204666) | Lab enrichment of tropical soil microbial communities from Luquillo Experimental Forest, Puerto Rico - flux4day.12C.oxic.44.000.170 (v2)... | ecosystem: Environmental > Terrestrial >...
GTGTCCCTGGAGCTGGCCATTCGCGGCCGCAGCGTTGGCTACCTTCCGGGCGCGGGCGACGAGGTGCCGGCGGGCCTCGAGCAGATGGGGTATGCCGTGACGCCGCTCACCACCGCCACCCTGACGCCCGAGGCGCTCGAGCCGCTCAGCGCGGTCGTCATCGGCATCCGCGCCTTCAACACGCGGAAGGATCTGCCGGAACATCTGCCGGCGCTCTACGCGTACGTGGAGGCAGGCGGCACGGTCATCGTGCAGTACAACCAGCTCGACGGCCTCAAGGCTGACTTCCTGTCTCCGTTCAGGCTGCGCATTTCGCGCGACCGCGTCACGGACGAGCACGCGCCGGTGACGCTGCTCGCGCCCGGGCATCCGGTTCTGAACACGCCCAATCGCATCACGCCGGCCGACTTCGACGGCTGGGTGCAGGAGCGCGGATTGTACTTCCCGGATCAGTGGGACGAGCGCTTCACGCCCATCCTGGCGGCCAGCGATCCCGGCGAGAAGCCGCTTCAGGGCGGGCTCCTCGTGGCGCGATATGGGAAGGGCTATCTCGTGTACACGAGCCTCTCGTGGTTTCGTCAGCTCCCGGAAGGTGTGCCCGGCGCGTATCGGCTGTTCGCCAATCTGGTCTCTCTGGGCCAGTGACTCGTCCGGCGAATCCTGATCCACCCGCGGAGATCGAGCCGCCGGGCATCCCTGGCTTCCGCACCTGGCGCGGCGTCTACCTGTTCGTGCTCGGCTGGTTCGTGCTCGTGGTAGCGCTCCTCGCGATCTTTTCCCGGTTCTTCTCGTGAACCTCGTAGACTGGGTGGTGCTCCTCGGCACCATCGTCGGGATCGCTGCGTACGGGTCCTGGCGCACACGTCAGATCCGGAGCCTCAACACGTATCTCAAGGGCAGCCCCTCCATCGGTTGGGGCACGATCGGGCTCTCCGTGATGGCCACGCAGGCCAGCGCCATCACCTTTCTGTCTATCCCCGGCCAGGGTTTCGAGAGCGGCATCGGGTTCGTCCAGAACTACTTCGGTCTGCCCCTCGCCCTGATCATCGTGTGCGCGGTGTTCCTGCCCATCTACCGGCGGCTCGGCGTGTACACCGCCTACGAGTTCCTCGGCCGGCGCTTCGATGACAAGACCCGCCTGCTCTGCGCTGGATTGTTCCTGCTGCAGCGCGGCCTCGCCGCGGGCGTGACCATCTACGCACCGGCCATCATCCTGTCCACGGTGCTGGGGTGGAGGCTCGATCTCGTCATCGTGGGGGCCGGGCTGCTCGTGATCGCCTATACGGTGACGGGCGGCAGCCAGGCCGTCAGCCTGACCCAGAAGCTGCAGATGGCGGTGATCTTCGGCGGCATGGTGACCGCGGCGATGGTGCTCCTGGCCAAGCTGCCCGACGGCCTGGGCGTCGCGGGCTCCGCCCACGTGGCCGGCGCCCTCGGCAAGCTGCACGCGGTCGATGTGTCGCTGGATCCGACCCGGCGCTACACGCTCTGGACCGGGCTGCTCGGCGGGCTGTTCCTCTCGCTCTCGTACTTCGGCACCGACCAGTCGCAGGTGCAGCGGTATATCAGCGGGCCGTCCTTGCGGGAAAGCCGCCTCGGGCTCGTATTCAACGCGGTCCTGAAGGTCCCCATGCAGTTCTTCATTCTCCTGCTCGGCGCCTTCCTCTTCGTCTTCTACCAGTTCAGCCAGCCTCCGGTGTTCTTCAACCAGTCCGAATGGCGGAGACATGCCGAGGGTAGTCACGCCGAGACCTTCCGCAACCTCGAAGAACGCTACGCGGCCGCCGTCGCCGCCAGCCAGGCCGCCATTCGCGACTGGGTCCGCGCTCGCGAGTCCGATGACGCAGCGGTCGAAGGCGCCGCTCGCGCCACCATGGTGGAGGCCAATCGTCGCGCCGAGGCCGTGCGAGCCGAGGCCAAGACGGCCCTTGTAGCGGCCGATCCCCGGGCCAAGACCAAGGACTCCGACTACGTCTTCATCACCTTCATCCTCACCGAGCTGCCGCACGGGGCCATCGGTCTGCTCGTGGCCGTCATGTTCGCGGCGGCGCTGTCGTCCAATTCCGCCGAGCTCAATGCGCTGGGCACCACGACCACCATCGACCTCTGGCGGCAACTCCGTCCCCTGGCCGCCGCGGACGAGGCGCGCAACGTACGTGTGGCGAGATGGTTCACGGCCTTCTGGGGCCTCGTGGCCATTTCGTTCGCGCTCTTTGCCGGCTTCCTGGAAAATCTCATCGAGGCGACCAACATCCTCGGGTCGATCTTTTACGGCGTCATCCTCGGGATCTTCCTGGTGGCCTTCTTCTTCCGCCGGGTGGGAGGCAGTGCCGTCTTCGTGGCCGCGGTGGCCGCCCAGGCCCTGGTGATCGCCATGTACGCATCGCTGAATCTCGGCTACCTCTGGTACAACGTGATCGGCTGCGCCATCTGCATCGTGGCGAGCCTATCGCTGCAGGCCGTCCTAGGGCCACGAACGCCCAGCCCGGCGGGCCGCCCCACGTGAGCGACGAGCCCATCATCGCGTTCGGCCAGCAGCCGTGCGGCTTCTTCCCGCGCCGGTTCTTCGCGGCCAAGATCTTCACGGCGCGGCGACTCCAGAGAGAGCTGGGCGGGCGCATCGTGTTCTTTTGCCACGACAGCGACCACGATCCGCGGGAAACCCGGACGATCCTGCGCCATCGCGCCACCGGAGCGCCCGCCAGTCTCAATTTTGCCGTCGCGAACAAGTTGCAAAGGAAATTCTCGCCGCTCTACGCCAAGCGCATCGCTCCGGATTGGCCGGCCCGCACTCTCCTCCAGCTGCCCAACTACGTGGAGGCCAGGCAGATCGAGGTGTTTCGGCACACCTCGAGCGAGACGGTGTCGGAGTTCTGCCTGGGCATGTACCGGCGCATGGGCCTACTCGAGGGCATCGAGGTGGTGCGGTCGAGCGATCCCGCGCTCCGACGACGCGCGTGCCCCGTGCTCGACTTCTTCGTCGACGTGTCGTACGAGGGCGAGACGGTCCGCGCGCGAGTACGGGACGGGAGCCTCGTGCTGCACGAGGGCGGTGACTCCTTCGTGACCCTGCCGGCCACCGACTTCGCCAAGGAGCACGTCAGCCCCACGCGCGACACGCGCCTCCGCTGGATGCAGTCGATCATCCGCTGCACGCACTACGTGGCGGGCCAGGGCGAGCAAGCGTATCTGCACCAGGAGGAGGCGCCCGAGATCACCTTCGTCCGTCGGGACGAGATCACGCGATCCGATGAGGCCTACACCGAGCTCCCGGACTGACCGCCCGTCGCTCCACGGCTGACATGGCGACCCCCGACGCTCTCCGCATCGGCATCAGCTGCTTCCCCTCCGTGGGGGGAAGCGGCACGCTCGCCACCGCGCTGGGACAGGACCTGGCCGCGCGGGGGCACGACGTCCATTTCATCTGCTACGAGCGGCCCTTCCGTCTCCTGGCGGATGGGCCGCGCCTTCACTTCCATCCCGTCGTCGTCAACGACTACGACGTGCTCAAGTTTCCCGACTACACCCTGCCCCTTTCGGTGCGCATGGCCGAAGTGAGCCGCGATCACCGGCTCGACCTGCTGCACGTGCACTATGCGGTGCCCCATGCCACGGCGGCCATCCTCGCCCGCTCCATGCTCCCGCCCGAGGGGCAGCCGCGCGTGGTCACCACGCTGCACGGCACGGACACCACGCTGCTCGGCCACGATCCTGGCTACGCCCCGGCCATCCGCCACGCCCTCACCTGCTCGGATGCCGTCACGGCGGTGTCAGCCTCGCTCCGGGCCGAGACCGAGCGCGTGTTCGACTTCCCCGGCCCCATCGAGGTCATCCACAACTTCTTCGTGCCCCGGCCACCGCGCCGCTCTGCCGCGGAGGTGCGCCGCGAGCTCGGCGTGGATGGTGAAGTCCTCGTCGTGCATTCCTCCAACCTCCGCCCGGGAAAACGCATCGATCTCCTGCTGGAGACGGTGAGCCGCGTCCGCCCGCGCGACGCCTTCAAGCTCCTCGTGCTCGCGGGAGAATCGTTTGCTCCCTACGCCGAGCGCGTGCGGCAGCTCGAGGTCGAGGACCGGCTCGTCGTCAGGGAAAAGGTCACCGACATCGAGGAGTACCTCCAGGCGGCCGACATCGGGCTCTTCACCTCCGACACGGAGAGCTTCTGCCTGAGCATCCTGGAGGCGATGTGCTTCGGCTGCCCCAGCGTCTCCACGCGCGTCGGCGGGATTCCGGAAGTCGTGGAGGACAATGTGAGCGGCGTGCTCGTTCCCGCCGGTGACGCCCGCGCGCTCGCCGGCGCGCTGGAGAGCCTGATCCACGACCCATCCCGACGGAGAGCCCTCGGTGAATCCGCGCGGGCCCGTGCGCGCGAGCTCTTCGCCGCCGACGTCATCGTGCCGCGCTACGAAGCGCTCTACCGGCGCCTCTGCCGGTGACGCTCCCGTTTGACCGCGGCCGCGAGCTCTGGCAGGATCACTCCCCGATGATCTGGGCATGCTCCGCGCTGTGCTGAGCGACGAACGAAGCCATTCAATGATGGACCGTCGAGCCTTCGTCCTCGTATGTGCGGGGGGAGCCCTGTCCGCGCCCCTCGCCGCCCACGCACAGCAGGCGGCGGGCAAAGTGTACCGTCTGGGCATCCTCTCGGCCGGCGGGGTTCCAGATCCGTCCATCCCGACGATGGTGAATGTCCTCTTCACGGCGCTGGGCGACCTCAGTTACGTCGAGGGCCGAAATCTCGTGGTCGACCGTCGATTCGCCGAGGACAGGTTCGATCGGCTGCCCGGGTTGGCGCGTGAGCTGGTGCAGCTCCGACCCGACGCCATCGTCGCTATCTCCGGCCAGGCCATCAAGGCCGTCCGCGACGCGACGGCGACGATCCCGATCGTCATGGTCATCTCGACGGACCCGGTCGCGAGGGGATTGGTGGCAAGTTTTTCGCGCCCGGGCGGGAACGTGACCGGGATCTCGACCGTTGCCGAGAATTCCCTCGCGGGCAAACGCCTGGAGCTGCTGAAAGAGGCCGTGCCCAAGGCCGCGCGCATCGCCGTCCTCGCCGCCGGGCCGCTTTCCTCCAGCGATCAGCTGAAGGAGGCGCAGAAGGCAGCGGAGGCCTTACGGGTCAGGCTCGTGCCGGTCGAGGTACGAGATACCGACTACGACCACGCCTTCAGCACACTCGTCTCCGAGCACGCCGACGCCATCTTCGCCGTGATGGGTCCCACCCTCCTCCGGGACAGAAAGCAGATCGCGGAGCGCGCCATGAAACACCGGCTGCCCATCATCTCCGCAAGTCCCGAGATGGTGGAGGCGGGCGGCCTGATGTCGTACGGCAACAGCACCCTCGACTCGGCCCGCCGGGCCGCCGTCTACGTGGACAAGATCCTCAAGGGCGCCAGCCCCTCGAATATGCCCGTGGAGCAGCCCACCCGGTTCGAGCTGGTCATCAACCTGAAGACGGCCAAGGCGCTCGGTCTGATACTGCCGAACTCGCTCGTGAAGCGAGCGGATACGGTGATCCAGTAGCGGAGTAACTCAGGCGACGGAAGCCGGCTCGGCGTCGTAGAGATAGCACGCCACGGCTTGCGTCGGGCTCACCGGCACCGGTTGCGGCGGCGCCTCCGCGCAGCGAGCCATGGCGAACGAGCACCGGGTCCGGAACCGACAGCCGGACGGCGGGTCGATGGGGTTGGGTGGATCGCCGGCGATGGGCAGCCGCTCCATCCGGTGCTCGGGATCCATGCTGGGCGCGGAGGCGAACAGCGCCTGCGTGTAGGGGTGCTTCGGCGACTGGGCGAGCGCCTCAGCCGTCCCCGTCTCCACGACTTCTCCCAGGTACATCACGAGCACGCGGTCGCTCACGTATTCGATGACGTTCAGGTCGTGCGAGATGAACACGTAGGTGAGGGCACGCTCCGCCTTGAGGCCCTGCAGGAGGTTGAGCACTTGTGCCTGCACCGACTTGTCGAGGGCCGACACCGGCTCGTCGAGGACGAGGAGCTTGGGGTCCAGCACCAGGGCGCGGGCGATGTTCACGCGCTGGCGTTGCCCGCCCGAGAGCTCATGGGCGTAGCGCCGGCCGTGCAGCCGCGGGTCGAGGCCCACGCGACCGAGGAGCGCTCGTGCCCGCTCCGCCGCCTCCCCACGCGGCGTGCCGTGCACGCGAAGGCTGAAGGCGACGGTGTCCTCGATGGTCAGCCGAGGGTTCAGCGACGCGTACGGATCCTGGAAGACGAGCTGCATGTCCCGGCGCAGGCGCTTCATGCGCGCGGGCGAGGCGGCGAGCACGTCCTCACCCCTGAACTTCACGAGGCCGGCGTCCGGCTCGATCAAGCGCAGCAGGAGCCGCGCGAGCGTCGACTTGCCGCAGCCGGACTCGCCCACCACCCCGAGCGTCTCCCCGGGCGCGACGGCGAAGGACACGCCGTCCACCGCCCGCACCCACGCCTGTGTGCGCTGGAGCACCCCGCCTCGTAGGGGGAAGTGCTTGCGCAAGCCCTGCACCTCGAGGAGTGGCGGCGTCATCCCCGGATGTCCATGGCGTCGCGCAGCCCGTCGGAGAGCAGGTTGAAGGCCATCGACGTCACAAAGATGGCGAGACCGGGCAGCGCGGGCACCAGGGCATTGACGTAGATCGACTGGCGCAGGGTGTTCAGCATCAACCCCCACTCCGCGGCGGGCGGGGTGACGCCCAGGCCAAGGAAGGACAGGCCGGCGGCCAGGATGATCGAAAGCGACACCTGCGTGCTCGAGAAGACGAGAATGGGCCCGAGCACATTGGCCAGGAGATGGTGCCGGACGATCGCGGCCACGCCGGCCCCGCTCGCCCGTGCCGCCGCGATGTATTCGAGCCCCTGCACCTGCACGGTGGCAGACTCCGCGACGCGCACCACCCGCGGCACGAAGACGATCGACAGCGCGATGACCGTGTTGGCGAGGCCGGGGCCGAGCGCGCCGGAGACCGCGATGGCAAGGAGCACCGCGGGGAACGCATAGAAGATGTCCATGGTGCGCATGATGAGCGTGTTGGTGAGTCCGCCGAGGTAGCCGGCGAGCACGCCCAGGCCGGAGCCGAGCACGAAGGCCACCAGCACCGGCGTGAGGCCGGCCACGAGCGTCATACGGCCGCCCCAGAGCAGTCGGCTCAGCATGTCGCGACCCTGCTCGTCCGTGCCCAAGACATGCTCCGGCGAGCCCACCGACGCCAGCCGCAGCCGGATCGAGCCAGCGGCCGGATCGTAGGGGGCAAGCCACGGCGCGAGCAGGGCTGAGAGCACGATGAGCGCGAGCACGCCGGCCGCGACCAGGGTGGTGGGATCGCGGGCGAGCCGCCAGCCGACCGTCCGCCAGTAGGACATGGGAGTGGCAGCGGCCATCTCCGCCTGGAGCACCACGGTCGAGATGGCCATCAGTGGCGCACGATGCGCGGGTCGACCAGCGTCTGCAGCAGATCGACGGCGAGGTTCAGGAGCACGAAGAAGGTGGCGAGCACGAGGATCACTCCCTGCAGCACCGGGATGTCCCGCTGGAAGATGGCGAGATTCAGCAGGTAGCCGGTGCCCGGCCACGAGAAGACGGACTCCACGAGGACGGAGCCGCCCAGCTGGAAGCCGAACTGCAGCCCGAGCACGGTGAGGATCTGGGGAGCGGAGTTCTTGACCACGTGCGTGAACACGCGCCGCGCGGCCAGACCTTTCGCGCGGAGGGCCAGCACGAACTCCTGATTCAGGATGTCGAGCGCCGCCGACCGCACCACGCGGGTGATCACCCCGAGAGGGATGAGGGCGAGGGCGATCGTGGGCAGCGCGATATGGCGCAGGTACGGCACGATCCCGGGGTCGTTCGCGGCGCCCATGGCGGGTAGCCAGTTGAGCTGCACGGAGAACACGATGATCAGAATGATCCCCGCCCAGTAGTGCGGCACCGAGACGCCCACCACCGCCATCCCGCTCGCCACCTTGTCGAGGACTCGCCCTTGCCGGAAGGCGGCGAGTAGCCCCAGCCCTACCCCGAGTACGAAGGCGAGCAGGGAGGACGACAGAGCCAGCACGAGGCTGTTCGCGAGAGCGTCGCGCACATCCAGGATGACGGGGCGCCGGGTGGCGATCGACCTGCCGAGGTCACCCGTGGCCACGCGGCCGAGCCAGACCAGGTACTGGACGGCCAGCGGCTTGTCGAAGCCGTAGGCGCGCTTGGTGGCCTCGATCTCTGCCTTGCTGGACTCGGCCGGCATCACCGCCGCGATCGGGTCTCCCGGAGCCAAGTGCACCATCGCGAACACGATGATGCTCGCCCCGAGGAGCGTGGGGATCGCGAGCAGGAGACGCCGGCCGACGTAGACCCACACGAAGCGGCGCTACCTCACGGTCACCGAAGTCAGATCCACGAACCAGCTCTGCGGCTGGACGAAGCCCTTCACCTTGGGGGACAGCGCGCGCGGGTTCTGATCGTGCACGACGAAGATCCACGGGGCATCGTCCACGATGATCTCGTGTAGCCGCGCGAGGACCTCGTTCTGCTTGTTGATGTCGAAGGTGCGCTCCGCCTCGTCGATGAGCTTGTCGGCGTCCGGGTTGATGTAGGGCATGGTGTTGACGGCGACCGGCACCACCGACTTGCTGTGGAAGAACCGTCCGAAGCCGCTCCACGGCTCGAGGAAGTTCCACGAGATGTTCCAGGCGTTGAGACCTTCGTTCTCCGGCGTCTTGAAGCCAGCCCGCCACCGCGTGAGCAGGGTGTTCCACTCCACCGGCTGAAGGTCCACGTCGATGCCCACGTCCTTGAGGTTCTTCTGGATGAGCTCGTTCATGGCCAGCGGCAGCATCTGGCCGGAGCCCGAGGTCGAAATCAGGTGCACGGCTTTCGCCGGATGCTTGCTGGCGTCGAATCCAGCCTGGCGCAACAGCTCCTTGGCTTTGGCCGGGTTGTAGCTGTACGTCTCCTTCGGCTTCCCGAACCACGGATGCCCGGGGTACACCACACCGGTGGCAGGGATGCAGGTGTCATTCAGGAGGTTCTTGCAGATGCCCACCCGGTCGATGGCGTAGTTCGCGGCTTTGCGAACGAGCTTGTTGTTCCAGGGCTCCTTGTCGAGGCGCAGGGTGTGCGTCCAGTTGTGCGGATAGCTGTTCAGGGTGATGGTGAAGCCGGCGCTCTTGAGCTGAGGAATGGCGTCGGGCGGGGGCACCTCGATCCAGTCCACCTGACCGCTGCGCAGCGCGGCCAAACGCGTGGTCGGCTCCGGCATGGGCAGGAGCACGAGCTTGTCGATCTTCGGCCGGCGCTTGACGTCCCAATAGGTCTTGTTGGCCTCCAGCTCGAGCCGCTCGCGGGGCACGAACTTCGTCACGCGGAAGGGGCCGGTGCCGGACGGCTGCTCGGCGAACTTGCGCCAGTCCTTGAACTTCTGCCACTGGGTCGGCGACACGATCAGCATGTAGCAGAGCTGATAGGGCACGAAGCTGGTCGGCTTGTTCGTCTCGAACTCCACCGTGTGGTCATCGACCTTGCTCACCCCGATGACGGAGGCGATGCGGAAGCCGACCTGGCCCGATCCGTAGGTGTCGAAGTGCGGTGAGTCCTTCTTCTTGATCGACTCGAACGAGAAGATCACCGCGTCGGCGTTGAAGGGGCTGCCGTCGTGGAAGGTCACGCCCTTCCGGAGCTTGAACACCCACTTGGTGGGCGCATCCTTGCGGACCTCCCAGGACTCGGCGAGCCCGGGCACCAGCGGGGCGAGCCGGTCCCCTCGCGTGAGATCCCACGCGATCAAGGACTCGTAGATCTGATAGCCGACGAAGCGAAACCCTTCGAAGCCGTTGTCCGTCTGGCCGCCCGTGTACGGAATGTCGCTGGCCGTCATCCCGATCCGCAGCGTGCCCTGAGCGGAGGCCAGTCCGGGAAGCGAGACCGACAGCGCGACGGCGAGGAGCACGATGATCATGCGTCTCATGAAAGCCTCCTAGGCAATGAGGTGGCAGCGGGCAGTGTGATCGGACGCTACCGCGTGGGACACGGGCTCGGTGGTGGTGCACACCTCCCGCACGGACGGACAGCGCGGGGCGAAAGCGCAGCCGGCGGGGAGGGTGACGAGGTTCGGTGGCGTGCCCGCGATGGGGACGAGGGGGCGGCCCTTCTGGCCGCGCCGCACCGTGGCCTGCATCAGCCCAGCCGTATAGGGATGCGCGGGACGGCGGAAGAGCTCCCGGATCGGCGCCTGCTCCACGATGCGCCCGGCATACATCACGGCGGCCGCATCCGCGATCTCCGCGGCGACCCCGAGGTCGTGAGTCACGAAGATGACGGCCAGGTCGAGGCGCTTCTGGAGGTCGCGGAGCAGCCAGAGGATCTGGGCCTGCACCGTCACGTCGAGCGCGGTGGTGGGCTCGTCGGCGAGGAGCAGCTCCGGCTCGCACGCCAGCGCGATGGCGATCATGGCGCGTTGACGCATGCCCCCGGAGATCTCGTGCGGGTAGCTGTCGAGGCATCGCTCCGGGGACGGCACCTGGACGAGATCGAGTAGCTCGCGGGCGCGCCGGCGCACCGCCGCGCGATCGAGCTGGGGTCGATGCTGCACGAGGGTCTCGGCAATCTGCTCGCCGATGGTGTAGACGGGATCGAGCGCGGTCATGGGCTCCTGGAAGACGAGGGAGACGACGCCGCCCCGCAGCGCCTCGCGCGCTCGCTCGTCGAGGCGGTTCACGTCCTGCCCCTTCACGATCACTTCGCCCCTCGCGTGGGCGTTGGCGCCGTGATGGAGCCCGAGGATCGCGCGGAGGGTGACGCTCTTCCCGGAGCCCGATTCGCCCAGCAGCGCGAGCACCTTCCCCGCCTCCAGCGAGAAGGACACATCGTTCACCGCGCGCACCGTGCCGTCGCGCGTCTCGAACGACACGCAGAGGTCGCGGACGGTCAGCAAGGCCATGCAGTCGACATCCGAGTGCCGGGATCATAGCGGGATTGCCGATCGAGCGCCAGCAGAACGGCGTCAACCGTGTCTTCGTGGTGTGGCATGATCCCGCCCATGGCTTCATCCCCGCCGTGCGTCGGAAACGGGCACACGCCGGCGTTCTGGGCCGGCGGGGTCGTCGACCTCACCTACCACTGCCACGGAGGATAGTCATGACGCGAGTGCCCGGGCGCTGCTCTCTTACCCTCGTCGCCGCCGCGCTCGCCGCCGCCATCCTCGTGCCGCTGACGGGGGGCGCGCAGCCGAAACCGCTCCGGCCCTACACGCTGATCCTCGACTTCGTGCCCACCGGCGAGTACGTGCCGCACTACACGGCCCTCGAGAAGGGCTTCTACCGCGACGAAGGACTCGATGTGAAGATCGTGCGCGGCCAGGGCTCGGGCGACACCGTGAAGCGCATCGCGGCCGGCCAGGGTGACGTGGGCATCGCGGACATCTCCGCCCTCATCGCGGCGCGGGCCAACACCGACGTGAAGGTGAAGGCCATCGCGCTCTGGTACCGCCGGCCGCCCCACGGCATCTTCGTGCGGAGCGACTCGCCCATCAAGAGCGCCAAGGACCTCGAAGGCAAGAAGCTCGCGATCTCGCCCGGCAACAGTCACCAGATCCTCTGGCCGGTGTTCGAGAAGCTCAGCGGGCTCAAGCCGAACTCGGTGTCATGGGTGACCATGGACGCCGCCTCCATGCCCCCTGCCCTCATCAAGGGCGCCACCGACGCCGTGCCCTTCTTCGTGGTGCACGAGGCGCGCATCCGCAAGGTCGCCCAGCAGCAGGGGGTGGACATCCGCGTCCTGGTCGCCTGGTCCGACCTGGGCTTCGACGTGGCCTCGACCTCGCTCGTCGCGCGCGAGGACTCCATTGCCAAGGATCCCGAAGGCCTCAAGGCGTTCCTCCGCGCCACCTTCAAAGGAGCGGACTACGCGTTCCGCACCAAGCACTTCGAGGAGGGCGTGGGCTACGTGGTCAAGCACCACCCCGAAGTGGATCCGGACGGCGCGGTGGGCGCCGCGCAGGTGGGCGCGCGCTTCGTCTATGCGGAGGAGGTGACGAGCGGCAAGGTGGCGGTGGGACAGTTCGAGACGGCGCGGCTCGAGAAGACGCGGGATCTCTACACGCAGTACCTCGAGCTCAAGCGCAAGGTGGGCCTCGAGGAGATCTACACCAACGACCTGCTGCCCGAGAAGAAGTAGGGTCGGAGAGCGCCATGAGCCTCGTCATTCGCGGCGGTCGCGTGCTCGCGGGCACCCCGCCCACCGTGACGCGCGCGGACATCCTGATCGACGGCGAGCGCATCACCGCGGTGGGCGTAGACCTCGCCGCTCCCGTGGATGCTCGGGAGATCGACGCCCGCCAACACCTGGTACTGCCCGGCCTCGGCAACGCGCACACTCATGCCGCGAGCCATCTCGCCCGCGGGCGAGCGGGAAGCTGGACCCTCGAAGATCTCCTCACCTACGCCCCGGCCAACTACGCCTTTCGCACGCCGGAGGATGAATATCTCTCGGCGGCGGTCGGCGCCATCGAGATGCTCAAGACGGGCTGCACCTCGGCCTATGACCTCTACATGGCCGTGCCCGCCATCACCGACGAGGGGCTCGAAGCGGTGGTGTGCGCCTACCGGGACGTCGGCGTTCGCGTCGTCCTCGCCCCCGCCGTGGCCGACGTGGTCTTCTTCCAAACCGTGCCCGGCCTCCTCGATCTCCTTCCCGCCGACTTGCGGCGGACGGTCGAGGCGATGCAACCCGCGCCGACCAAGGGCCTGCTCGACCTCACGGAGCGGGCCATCCGCCGGTGGCATGGCGGCGCCGACGGGCGCATCCGCATGGCGGTGTCGCCGACCATTCCCAACCAGGCCACCGACGAGTTCCTCGACGGTTGCGCGGGGCTTTCGCGCGAGTACGGTGTCGGCATCCACACGCATCTCGCGGAATCCAAGGTGCAGGCGGTGGAGGGCCAGCGCCGCTGGGGCAAGAGCATCGTGGCCCGCCTCGCCGATCACGGCGTCCTCGGCCCGGGATTCGTGGGCGCGCACTCGATCTGGCTCGCCGACGATGACCTGCGCATGCTCGCCGACGCGGGCGCCGCCGTCGCCCACAATCCGGGAAGCAATCTCCGCCTGGGCGCGGGCATCGCTCCCGTGCGGGAGATGCTCGATCGGGGGGTCGCGGTGGGGCTCGGCACCGACGGCTCTGTGTGCGCGGACAACCAGAACCTCTTCGAGGCCCTGCGCATCGCCTCCGTGGTCAGCACGATCCGCTTCCCCCACGCCACCGAGCGCTGGCTCGACGCGCAGACGGTGTGGAGGCTCGCCACCTCCGGCACCGCGCGCGTGCTGGGTCAGGCTGAAGACCTGGGGGCCATCGCGCCTCGCGCCAAGGCCGATCTGGTCCTGCTGCGCGCTGGCTCTGTCTTCTTGCGGCCGCTCTCGGATCCCGTCACGGCTCTCGTGTACGCGGAGACGGGGGCCAGCGTGGACACTGTGCTGGTGGGCGGCCAGGTAGTGGTGGAGCACGGCCGCGTCACCACCGTGGACGAGGACCGCATCTTCGCTCGGGCGCAGGACGCGGCGGACCGGCAGCGCGCGCAGAGCGCGCAGGCGCGGGCGGTGGCGGAGCGACTGGCGCCCTACGTCGCGGCGGCCTGTCGGGGCGCGGTGGCGACGCCGCTGTCCATCAACCGCTTCGGCGCCGCTCTCCCCTCGACCGCGTGATCCGTCTCGACGGCGTCGCCAAGACCTATCGCACCCGCCGGGGCGATCCGGTCGAGGCGCTGGCCGAGACGTCCCTGACCGTCGGGGAGAACGAGTTCGTCACCCTGGTGGGACCGAGCGGCTGCGGCAAGAGCACGCTCCTCAAGCTGGTGGGCGGACTGGTGCCGGCCACGCGAGGCACGATCCGCGTGCGCGAGCAGGTGGTGAACGCGCCCTTCCCCGACGTGGGCTTTGTCTTCCAGCAGCCGGTGCTCCTGCCCTGGCGCAGCGTGCTCGACAACGTGCTCTTCTCCGTGGAGATGCTCGGCCTCGATCCGCGCCAGTATCGGAAGCCCGCCGTCGATCTCCTCGAGCTCACGGGACTGGCAGGGTTCGAGACGAAGTATCCGCACGAGCTTTCCGGTGGGATGCAGCAGCGGGTGGCCATCTGCCGCGCCCTCCTCCCCGACCCTGGCCTGCTCCTGATGGACGAGCCGTTCGGCGCCCTCGACGCCATGACGCGCGAGGAGATGAGCCTCGAGCTCCTGCGGATCTGGGAGGAGCGTCGCAAGACCATCCTGTTCGTCACCCACAGCATCCCGGAAGCCATCCTCCTCGCCGACCGGGTCGTGGTCATGACGCCGCGGCCCGGCCGCATCGCCCGGGTCATCCCGGTGGATCTGCCGCGCCCTCGCACCATGGACCTGGAGTTCGACGCGCGCTTCAAGGCGCATAGCGACGAGGTGCGCAGCCTGATCTTCTCTGGGCGGAAGGTGCGCGGGTGAGCACGGCGCGGCGGCGCATCAACGAGGTCCTCGTCCCCGTGGGCGCCCTCGTGGGCGCTCTCGTGCTCTGGGAGGCGGCGACGCGAGTCCTCCGCATCCCGCGCTTCATCATGCCGGCGCCCTCCGCCATCCTCGGCGAGGGCTGGGAGTGGCGCTATCGCTTCATCGAGCACACGTGGGTCACTCTCTATGAGACGCTGGGCGGTTTTGCGCTCTCCATGGTGGTGGGCGTGCCGCTGGCCGTGCTCATCGTTTACTCGCCGATCCTCCGCGGCGCGCTGTACCCGTTGATCGTGCTCGCGCAGTCCGTGCCCAAGATCGCGATCGCGCCCGTGCTCCTGCTCGTGCTCGGCTACGGCGAGCTGCCGAAGATGGTGGTGGCCTTCCTCGTGGCCTTCTTTCCCGTGGTGATCGACACGGCCACCGGCCTCCACGCCACGCCGCCCGAGCTCCTCGACCTGAGCCGCTCGTATCGCGCGAGCGCGTTCAAGACCTTTCTCAAGGTGCGGCTGCCCATGGCTCTGCCCTTCATCTTCGCGGGCGCGAAGGTGGCCATCACGCTCTCCGTGATCGGCGCGGTGGTGGGCGAGTTCGTGGGCTCCGACAGGGGACTCGGCTACGTGATCCTGTCTTCCACCTCCTATTGGAAGACGGAGCTGGCCTTCAGCGCCATGATCCTGCTCTCGCTGATGGCCATCGTACTCTTCGCCGCCGTGTCGTTGGTCGAGCGTCTGACCTGTCCCTGGCTCGTCCCCGATCGAGAGACCTGATACCCGACCAGGTGCTTGCCGCTCAAATGTTCCCGCTTCGAGCGCGGGCTTTGCCCGCGCAACCGAATCCTCGGGGGAGGTTCGGAAGGGGGTCTCACTCAGCTGTCGTCTCGCGGCGGAACGCCGCTCAACTCGAACTGCGGCCCCCTCCGAGTGTTCTAGCGGCCGCTTCGAGGGCGGTGAGGGCGAGCACGCGCGTGACCAGGAAGAGCTCGTCGAGGTTGGTGTGCACGTCGTGGTAGTCGGTGTAGCCCCCGCCCGGCCCGTATAGGCAGCAGGGGATGCCGGCCTGCCAGAGATGCGTGGTGTCGTTGCCCGCGTAGCTCTGGGGTAGACGCACGCCCAGGTATTCCGGACCGCGGCCGGAGAGGGCCTTGAGATGGCGGGTGACCATCTGAATCACCGGCTCCGTCACCGGCACGTCCACCGCGGCCTTGGCGAGCCGGCCGAGGCCGCGGGACAGCGCGGGGGGAAACTCGATCTCGTACTGGAATTCCGGGTCGTCGCCCTTGAGGGCATCGAGGGTACGCCGGAAGTCGGCGAGGACGGTTTCGCCGCTCTGACTCGTGTTGAACCGCACGTTGACGTAGGCGGTGCAGAAGTCGGAGACGGTGTAGGCGCCGCGCAGGTTGTAGTCGCGGCCGCGGCCGCCGATCACCGAGCCCACGTTGAGCCGCGGCAGCCCCGGCAAATCAGGATCGTGCACCGCCGTCATCTTCATGGCGTTGATGGCCGCGATGGCCCGCACCATCTTGGCGATGGCGTCCGACCCCTGCTCCTTCTTGCCGATGTGGGTGGCGCGGCCGAGGGTGTGCACCACCACGTCCATCGAGCCCGTGTGCTTGGTGATGATGGTGTGAGCGCCGTAGGGCTCCGGGATCACCGCCATATCGGTGCGGTAGCCGTTCTTGATGGCGTGGATGGTCCCCACCCCACTGTTGAGCTCGGCGGCGACACAGGCGAGGACCACGTCACCGCGCAGGGCAATGCCCGCGCGCTTGATGGCGAGGGTGGCGAGAATGCACGCGGTGACGCCGGCCTTCATGTTGAAGATGCCGTGGCCGAAGATCTTGCCGTCGGCGATCCACGGCGTGAACGGATCGCGCGTCCAGCCGCTGGCCAGGGGATCGATGTCGATGTGGCCGTTCAACATGATGGAGCGCCCACCTCCCGTCCCGGCGAGTCGAGCCACCGTCTGCTTGCGCCCCGGCTCGATCTCCTGCAGCTCGGGGGACAGGCCCTGATCGCGCAGATAGTTGGCGAGCCACTCCGCGCACGGCGTCTCCTCGGTGGTGAAGGAGGGGATGCGGATCAGCTCCGAGGCGAGACGGACGATCTCCTTCTCGTCGATCCGGTCGAGGACTTTCGTCTGGACGTCGGACAGGGCGGGGCTGGCCATGGTCGCGCTGACTCCTCTCTCGTGGATGCCGGAGGAGTATACGCGGCCGCCCGCGAAGCTGCCAGCGCGCGGCGCGCTCTGCTACACTGCGCGCAGTGAAGAACAGCCGTCCCGTCTACTCCACCGAGCACGGACGCCTCGCGCCTCCCCTTCGCCAGCGCGAGACGCCGCCGTCCGATCCACGCGGGCCGGCCGACGGTGTGGTGCGCATCTTCCGCGATCGCTCGGGACGCCAAGGCAAGGTGGTGACGGTGATTCGGGGATTGCCCGCCAAAGATCTCGAGGCCCGCGCCACCGAGCTCAAACGCCTGTGCGGCGCGGGCGGCGCGGTCAAGGACGACGCGATAGAGATCCAGGGCGATCATCGCGAACGCATCGCCGACAAGCTCAGACAGCTCGGCCACACCGTGAAGCTGGCGGGAGGCTGACCGCTTGACACCCCTGGGGCCTCGCGGGATCATCCGCGCACATCGATCATGAATGGCGTGCACGATCTCGGCGGCAAGCACGGCTTCGGTCCCGTGGAGCGGGAGGACAACGAACCCTACTTCCACGCGGATTGGGAGAAGGCCGTGATGGTCATGAACCTGATCGGCATGGTCAGGCGCATCTACAACATCGACGAGTTCCGTCACGCCGTCGAGCGCATGGGGCAGGCCGAATACCTCAACACCTCCTACTACGAGCACTGGCTCGCCTCCGTATCGACCCTGCTCGTGGAGAAGGGCGTCATCGGCCGCGAGGAGCTGGAGGCCCGCGCCCGCGAGTTCGCGATGAACCCGCAGCGGCCGCTGGGCGATCGCAAGGACCCCGAGCTCATGGAGCGGATGATGCGTGTGGTGCGCAAGGGCATGGCCGAGAAGAGCGAGCCCGATCCCGCGCCGCGCTTCCCGCTCGGTGAGGCCGTAGTCACGCGCAACTGGCAGCCGCCCGGCCACACGCGGCTGCCTGGCTATGCCCGCGGACATCGCGGGTGGATCCACGGCTTCCACGGCGTGTACATCCTCCCCGACGCGCACGCCCACGGGCGCGGCCGCTGCCCCGAGCCGCTCTACAGCGTGGGCTTCGAGGCCAGCGAGCTGTGGGGCGAGACGGCCGAGCCGCGGCAGCGCGTCTTCATCGATCTCTGGGAAAGTTATCTCACGCCCGCAGAGGGCGACGGGAGGCGGGATGGGTAGCCATCACTCCGAGCCCGAGCCCTGGGTGGTCCACCGCGTCCGGGCTCTCGAGTCGCTCCTCATCGAAAAAGGCCTCCTGTCCACGGAAGTGGTGGACAAGGTCGTGCAGACCTATGAGAAGGACGTGGGGCCCATGAACGGCGCCAAGGTCGTGGCACGGGCATGGGTCGACCCGGCTTACAAGCAGCGACTGCTCGCGGACGGCACCGCCACCATCGCGGAGCTCGGGATTGGCGGGCGAGGCGGCGGGGACAAGATGGTCGTCGTCGAGAACACGCCCGCCGTCCACAACATGGTCGTGTGCACGCTCTGCTCCTGCTATCCGTGGCCGGTGCTGGGGTTGCCACCCGTCTGGTACAAGTCACCCGCGTATCGCTCGCGCGCCGTGCTCGAGCCGCGCAAGGTGCTGGCCGAGTTCGGCGTCACCCTCCCCGAGGACACCGAGATCCGCATCTGGGATTCGAGCGCGGAGATCCGATACATGGTGCTGCCGTTGAGACCCGAAGGCTCGGAGAGCCTCTCGGAAGCCGAACTGGCCGCCCTCGTCACCCGCGATGCCATGATCGGCGTGGCGCAGGTCGTCTCCCCCGCCGCCGCTCGCTAGTGCGCAACATCGTCCACCGTCTCGATGGCCGCCGCATCCACGTGGCGCGCTCGCTCGGCCAGCTCTTCGTCTGCGCTGACGCCTGTTGCTGTGGGCGCGTGCAGGACGGCTACGAGCCGGTGCCGCGCGAGCTCTACCACGAGGAGTGGGAGCGACGGCGCCTGCGCAATCGCGTGCACCTCACCATCGGCGGCTGCCTGGGCCCCTGCGCCCTTGCCAACGTGATCATGCTGCTCTTCGAGGGGCGCCAGGCGTGGTTTCACTCGATGTCGAAAGCCGAGCAGGTGCTGGCTCTCTACGACTGGATCGAGGAGCTCGTGGAGGTCCGCGCGTGGACGGAGCCGCCCGCTGCCCTCGCCCCCTATCGCTTCACCGCCTCCACCTGGGAAACTCGCCCCGACGGCGAGCTCGTGGACGATCTCCATCTCCGTCCGGGAGCGCCGGCACCCGCCACCTGTCGCGTGCCGCCTCCCGCGCTCGCTGGCGCGATCGAGGCGAGCCGGCTCGTCGCCAACATGGAGGGCGTCATCGCGGTGCCGCGCAAGAACGGCGAGCTGGTCTTCGAGGCGCCCTGGGAGGGCCGCGTGTTCGGCATGGCCGTGGCCCTCTATGACCAGCGTCACTACGCCTGGGAGGAGTTCCAGCGGAGCCTCATCGACGAGATCGCCCGCGTCGGCGAGGGCGAGGAAGCGCTCCGATACTACGAGCGCTGGCTTGCCTCGTTCGAGCGTGTGCTCGTCGAGAAAGGGCTGGTCAGCCGCGCCGAGCTCGACGACCGCACGGAGGCTTTCGAGTTCGGCGAGCGTGACGAAGTGTACTAGCGATGACTATTCATGAACAGGCAGAGCGCGAGACGGCCGGGTCTTGTCGCACGTGCGGTACTCGTGAACAAGTCGGGCTAGGGGGCGGTGGGGGCGGCAGGGCGCCCGTCGAGGCGGCGGCGGAGGAGGCGGAAGGCTTCGTCGTCGCGGCCGGCGCGGAGATAGGCGCCGAGGAGGGTCTGCTCGAAGACGTCGCGCTGGGCCCGACTCCCGCCCACCCGCACCAGCTCTTCCAGCACGGGGGCCATCAGCTCGATGGTCCGCTCCCACTCTCCGCGCGTGAAGGCCACCATTCCCTCCGCCACGTCGGCCGCCACGCGTCCCGCCGACTGACGGCCCTCACCGTCCATCCGCCTGAGCTCGGCGATGCGCGCAGCGGCGCCGTCGTGATCGGAACCCGCGGCCAGGGCCATGACGAGGTGCTCGTCCGCGAAGGCCACGCTCGGCTTCGGGAAGGCGCGGTGCGCGAAGTCCCGCACCTCCTCCCACGGTGACGTCGTCCTCACGCTCCAGAGATGGCAACGCCAGAGAAAGGACGCAGAGTCGGCGAGGGTGCCGAGGGCGGCGGAGCGCGACACGCTCGGCCGGATGCTGTCGTCGTAGATGGCGAGCGCACGCTCGGCGGCGCCGCGCCCCAGCTCGAAGAGCGCCAAATGCCACGAGAGGTGGCAGTGAAGCTGGGCCGCGCGTTCGTAGTCGGGAAGCCAGCCCGCCACGAAGTGGGCTCCGCCCGCACTGTCGCCCTCCTCGTAGAAGACGTGAGCCAGAGCATGCGCGGCGTGCGCGTTGCGCGGATGGAGGCGGAGCGAACGCTCCACGAGCCGCCGGCCGCGTGTAGGATCGCCCGCCTCCGTGCATGCGAAGGCGTGCACGTTGAGGAACCACCAGTCATCGCCGTAGGCGGGAGCGAGCTCCTCGAGGATGCCCAAGAGTAGCTCGTTGCGGTCGGGGCGCCCGCTGAAGCCGGTGAGGCTGTACACGCCGGTCAGGAGCGAGAGGACCAGGGCATCACGCGGGAACTGGCGGAGGTGCTCGCGCGCGGCCTCGAGCGCGCGGGGGAGATCGGGACCGAGGGCGAGGCTCACCGCCTCGACGTGGCCGCGCTCGCGCGGCGAGGCGTGTCGCGCGAGCTCGCTCGCCCGTGCCGACGCGCTCCGCGCCTCCGCGGGAGCGCCGCCCATCTGGAGGACGCGGGCCCGCGCGGCATGGGCGAGGGCAAAGTCGGGATCGGCCGCGAGGACGCGGTCGAGCGCCTCGGCGGCTCCCACGTTGGCGGAGAGGAGCGCGTCGATGGCCGTCACGTAGTCTTCGACTACCCGCGGCGACCGGGAGCCGAGGGGCAGGCCGTAGCGATCCTCAGACGTAGCCGGGCCCCTCGATGACGGGATGAGCGGTGAGGAATGCCTCGTCCACTTCCACGCCGAGGCCGGGTTTCTCCAGGGGCAGCACGCAGCCGTCCTGGCCCACGCGGAACGATTCGCTCACGAGCTTGTCGCGGAAGAGATTGAACTTCGAGACGTCCGCCTCGAAGTAACCCGCGTTGTCGATGGCGGTGAGGACGTGGATGCAGGCGGCCATGTTGAGCCCCGTCATCGACGTGTGGGGATGGACGGGCAGCTTCCACGTGCCGGCCAGCGCGGCGATGCGGAGACCCTCCGTGATGCCGCCCGTCTTCGAGAGATCCGGCTGTAGGATGGTGATGACGCGATCCTCGATCACGCGCGAAAACTCGAAGCGGGTGTAGTGATTCTCCCCCGCGGCCAAGGGCAGGCGGCCGAAGCTCCGCGCCTGCGCGTAGCTCGCGTGGTCGTGGGCGGGGAAGGGCTCTTCCAGCCAGCCGACGCCGTGGGCATCGAGGCCGGGCATGGCGCGCCGGGCATCGGCGACGGAGTAGCCGGTGTTGGCGTCGGTGAGGATGACCATGTCGTCGCCGAAAGCCTTGCGCACGGAGGCCACGCGCTCGAGGTCTCTCGCCGGCGTGTCGCCCACGCGGAGCTTGAGGGCCTTGTAGCCCTGGGCCACGAGCGCGCGCGCCTCCTCCACAAGGGCGCCCGGCTCCTGATAGCCGAGGGAGACGCCCCCCGCGTAGGCGGGTACGGGCCGCGAGGCACCGCCGAGGAGGCGGTAGAGCGGCCAGCCGGTAGCCTTGCCGCGGATGTCCCAGAGCGCCATGTCGAGGCCACTCATGGCGATGGCGGTGGCCGCGCCCATGCCGTGCGAACCGAGCTGCATCTTGTAGATCCGCGCCCACACGCCAACCACGTCGGCGGCGTCCATGCCGAGCACGAGTTGGCGCAACGTGGTGTTCGCGTGGTGAGCGACCGCGCCCGGGGAGCGGCCATGATGGGACTCACCCCAGCCCACGAGGCCGTCGTCCGTAGTGACCTTGACCACGACGGCGTCGCGCTTCACGGCCTGGCCGATGCCGAGGGACACGCGCGCACCGGCCGGCACGGGGAACGAGGTCGGATAAGCCTTGACGTCGGCGATCTTCACGGTCGGCCCTCGCTGGGGAAGACCGCTTAGCAGTTCATGTACTTCGAGCTGACGAGCGACTTGACCCGGCCGTCCTTGTCGAAGAGGTGACGCTGAAGACCAGCCAGATCCTTGCCATACACGTGGATCTCGAGCGTGTCCTTCGCGGTCGGGTTGAGCATGGCGTGGATCTCGTCGTGGGGCGGGATGAGGACGGACACGGCCCCTGGCTGGTGGCGCAGCACCTCGCGCACCTTGAGCTGGACGGTGCCGCCCATGTCACGGGGGCCGGCGGAGGTGTAACGCGTCTCCTGGATCTCGTTCTCCACTACGCCGACGAGGCCCCACGTCTCGTGATCGTGCGAGCCCGCCTCGTCGCCCGGACGCCAGATGACGGAGGTGACGTTGAAGCGCGGCGCACGATGAAGCATGTAGCGACCGCGCTGGGCCGCGGGGGCCGTGCGGTACTGCGCGGGAATAGCCTGGGAATTCCGGCAGAGCCGTGCGAGGAGCGGAGCGGCCTCGGCCGTGATGACGGCGGGATCCGTCTCCGCATTCGTGATGGCGTCGAGATCCTTCACGAAGCTCTGCAGCGTGTAGTCGACCACGACCGTCTCTCCTATGAGGGACCCGCTACGATTCCACCGGCGTGTCGGGATGACCTGCCCATTCCGTCCAGGAGCCGTCGTACACCGCGACCTTCCGGCGGCCGACGAGATACAGTCCCAGGGCGAGCACGGAGGCCGTGATGCCCGAGCCGCACGTGGTCGCCACGGGCCGCGCCGGATCCACGCCCGCGGAGGCAAAGGCCGCGCGCAGCTCCTCGGCGGGACGGAAGGTGCCGTCCGGCTGGTAGAGCTCGTCGTAGGGGAGGTTGAGGCTGCCGGGGATGTGCCCGCCGCGCAGGCCGGCTCGCGGCTCGGGCTCGATCGCGGCGAAGCGACCGCGCGAGCGCGCGTCGAGGATCTGCTCGACACGGTTCTCGATGTTGCGCCGCATCTGGTCGAGGTCGCGGACGAGGGAGCGACGGATGCGCGCCCGATAGCGCGCGGGAGCCACCGGGGCCGGACCGGTCTCCACCGGCCGCCCTTCCGCACGCCACTTGCGCAGGCCCCCGTCGAGGACGGCGACGCGATCGTGCCCCATCGTGCGGAACGTCCACCACACCCGCGCCGCACTCACCACCCCGCGGACGTCGTAGACGACCACGAGGTCGCGGTCGGAGATGCCGAGCTCTCCCACCTGACGACCGAACTGCACGGGGCCCGGCAGCATGTGCGGGAGCGAGGTCGAGCGGTCCGCGATGGCGTCGATGTCGAAGAAGACGGCGCCCGGGATGTGCGCCTCTTCGAATTCGCGGCGAGGATCGCGCGCAAGGTTCGGCATGTGCCAGCTTCCGTCCACCACGCGCACGCGCGGCCCAGGACGCTCGAGCTGCTCGGCGAGCCACTCCGTGCTCACGAGGGTGCCGGGGAGAGTTGGCGCCATGCGGCGGACCGACGTCGTTCGAGCGGATCGCCGCACGGCTGTGCCAGGCTTCCTCGTTCGGGCCTTGACGGGGCGACGCGGGCGAGACTGCTTGGCCACAGTCAACCGCGCGTCAGGGCTTGCCCTGCGAGGCCGTGGTGGCGAAGCGGAACTTCGACAGCTCGGCGAGACGATCCAAGGACATCACGCCTTCGTACTTCTCGCCGTTGATCACCCAGGTGGGATAGGCGCGCACGGGCACCTTCTCGCACAGATCCTGACGCGGATTGACGCCCTTGGGATCGCACTCCACGTACGGCAGCTGATTCACGGCAGACCCGAACCGGGCCTTTTGCTCTTTGCACGCGGGTCACCAGAACGCCCCATAGAAGATCGCGTTGCTGCTTTTCAGATGCTGGGCGAGGGCCATCTGATAGCCGGCGGGGGTCGAGAAGTCCGCCGCGAAAATGAACGCGCCGAGAAGCACCGCGACGACGCCCGCGGTGATCCCGAGTCCCACCAGCTTGCCCGGGCGGTAGCCCGCCGCTTCCTTCCCGTGGCGCGGGCGGCGCAGCACCATGACCACGAGGAGCGCCACCGCGACGAGACCCGAGGCAAGGCAGTAGGGGCACGTGGCGTGGATCTCGAACACCGAGAGATAGGTGAGGTAGAGCGAGAAGGCCACGGCGGCCGAGACGAGCATGAAGGTGGCTTGCCAGCGCCGTAGCGTGCGTGGGAGCGCCGCGAGCACCGCGATGGCGAGATACAGCGCGGCACCCCACATGGCCGTGGGCACTCCGGCTAGCAGCGAGTAACGGCTGGCCTGCACGATGTCGCAGCCGCCTCCATCGCGGCAGAGAAAGGCCTGGTTGCCGCCCAGCTTGAGCGCGGTGAGATATCCCGCGATGCCGAGACCGACCAAGGCCAAGGCCACCACGATCCAATCGGGCCGTCCCGCGGGCGCCACGACGACGGGCTCCGCCGCTGCGCGCTTCACCTTCGCCATGGGTCTCCTCTCCCGCCCGGGGCCGGGCGTTCTGTGCCAGGATTATCGCACAGAGTCCTCGCCGAGAAGGCTCCCACGAGCCGCGGCGGCCGGCCTCCCCACGAGGAGGAGTCTCGAATGAACGCAGCGCGCCTGCACGATCGCTCGGGTGGCCCCGCCCTCGTTTACGAGGATGCGCCGATGCCAGAGTCGCAAGAGGGTCAGGTGCTCGTCCGGGATTCCCACGTCGTCAAGGTGCCCTGACCGGAATCGGTGAGTGTCTCGGCTATACTCCCGACACCAAGGAGGTGGCGCATGACTCATTTCAATCGACGTGAGTTCCTCGCGGGAGCGGCAGGACTGGTGGCGGGCGGGCTGCTGGCGCGGCCCGGGATCGCGGACGACCAGGGCATGGCCAAGCGAGGCGACGGTGACCTGCTCGTGGTGGTGGATGTGCAAAACGACTTCATTCCGGGGGGCGCGCTGCCCGTGAAGGAAGGCGATCAGATCGTCCCCCTCATCAACACCATCGCGGCCAAGTTCACCAACGTCATCCTCACCCAGGACTGGCACACTCCGGGGCACACCTCGTTCGCGTCGGCGCATGCCGGGAAGAAGCCGTTCGAGACGGTGACCCTGGCGTACGGGACCCAGGTCCTCTGGCCCGATCACTGCGTGCAGGGCACACCCGGCGCGGACTTCCACAAGGACCTCAAGATTCCCCACGCCCAGCTGATCATCCGCAAGGGTTACCGGCAGCAGATGGACTCCTATTCGGCGTTCTTCGAGGCGGACGGCAAGTCCACCACCGGTCTCACCGGTTACGTCAAGGACCGCGGCCTCACCAATCTCTACTTCGTCGGCCTCGCCACGGACTTTTGCGTCTGCTGGTCGGCCCTCGACGCACGCAAGGTCGGGCTGCAGGCCATCGTCATCGAGGACGCCTGCCGCGGCATCGACACCAACGGCTCGCTGGGCAAGGCCTGGGCGCAGATGCAGCGGGCGGGCGTGAAACGCATGCAGTCCAGGGAGCTGGTCGCCTCGTAGAGCGGGTGGTGAAGCCTCCCGCGGCGGGGGACGAGCAGGAGTACCTGTATCTCACGACGCGGGGCCGGAAAACCGGACGGCCGCGCCGGATCGAGATCTGGTTCACCCGGCGCGGCCGGAGCTACTACCTCGTGGCCGAGCACGGCCTGCGCGCGAACTGGGTGCAGAACCTGCTGATGGACCCGCGCGTGCGATGGCGCGTGGGCACCGCCGCCTTCACGGGCCGCGCCCGCGTCCTGCGCCCGGAAACCGCGCCCGCCCTGGTCCGGGACATCCAGGCGCGCTCGCGCAAGAAGTACGGCTGGGGCGATGGCCTCGTTGTCGAGCTCGATCCCGGCCCCCGCCTCCCTCACCGCCGCCCCCACGGCGACCCCTGACATCTAAGCCCGCGTACGTACCCTTGCTCGCCCCCATCTGGCCACGAGCTAGACCATCACGAGAAGCAGGGCAGCCTAGAGCCCCACCGGGGCACTACGGTCCCACCACCAGGTTGATCAATCGGTCGGGTACGAAGACGACCCGCCGCACGGGATGACCCTCAAGATGGCGGCGCACGTTGTCGTCAGCCAGGGCCAAGGCGCGCGCCTGGTCCTCGCTGAATCCCCGGGGTAGGACGAGCCGCATCCGCACCTTGCCGTTGACCTGGACGACAAGCTCAACGGCGTCGGCCGCCGCTCGAGCGGCATCGTGCTCCGGCCAGTGTTTCCCGTCGAAGAGGCCGTCGGCGTGGCCGAGCCGCTCCCACAACTCCTCGGCAAGGTGGGGCGCGAAGGGCGCGACGAGGGGCACGAGCGGCTCGACCTCCGCGCGATTCGCGCACCGCCCGCCCTCGCGCACCACATTGAGATACTCCATGATCGCGGCGATCGCCGTGTTGTATCGCAGGGCAGCGATATCCTCGGTCACCTTCCCGATCGTGGCGTGGAGCTTCCGCTCGATGAGGCCCGTCAGCGCGCCCTCTCCCAGTGCCTCCCCCGGCACGATCGTCTCCCACAAACGGTGAAGAAAGCCGTAGGGGCCGGAGAGGCCCTCGTCACGAAAGTCGCCGCCCTCCTGGTAGGGTCCGAGGAACATCAGGTACAGGCGGAACGCATCGGCCCCCCACCGCTCGATATAGTGGTCGGGCACCACCACGTTGCCGCGGCTCTTGGACATCTTGGCGCCGTCCTTGATCACGAGCCCATGCTTGCGGAAGCGTTGATACGGTTCCTCGAAGTCGATGTGGCCGAGGTCTTTGAGAGCCATGGTGACGAAACGTGAGTACAGCAGGTGGAGGACGGCGTGCTCCTCCCCTCCGATGTACATGGCGACGGGCAGCCAACGCTCCGTGAGCTCCCGCTCGAAGGGCACGTCGTGCCGCCCCGTCGACGGATACCGCAGGAAGTACCATGCGCTGTCCAGGAACGTGTCGCTCACGTCGGTCTCCCGTCGGGCGAGGCCACCGCACCGCGGGCACGGAACCCGGTACCACGCCTCCACTCGCGCGAGCGGGCTCACCCCGCTCTCGTCGGGCGTGTAATCGTCCAGCCGGGGTAGCTCGACGGGAAGGTCGGCTTCGGGCACCGGAACCGTGCCACACGCCTCGCAGTAGACGATGGGGATCGGCGGTCCCCAGTACCGCTGGCGCGAGATGCACCAGTCGTGCAGCCGGTAGTTCACCCGTGGCTCGGCGGCGCCGCGCTCCGCGAGCCAGCGGGTGACCGAGCCTTTGCCCTCCTGCCCGTCCGTGCCATCGAACGCGTCCGAGTTGACCATGACTCCCGGCCCGACGTAGGCGCCCTCGAGCGGTGTGTCGGCATCCTCGCCCGCCCCAGCAATCACGCGCCGGATTGGCAGGTCGTGCCGTGTCGCGAACTCGAAGTCGCGCTCGTCGTGGCCAGGGACGCCCATGATCGCGCCGGTGCCGTACTCCATCCGCACGTAGTCCGCGATCCAGACCGGGATATCGCGGCCCGTGGCGGGATTCCGCACGTGGGCGCCGGTCGGGACGCCGGTCTTCTCCTGCTCCGTCTTTCGGCGCGTAACGAGGTCGATCGCGGCCACCCGGGAACGGTACTGGTCGACGCTCTCCCGATAGCCGGTCGGCGTGATCTGCTCGACGACGGGATGCTCAGGCGCGAGCACGATGAACGTCGCGCCGAACACCGTCTCCGGCCGGGTCGTGAAAACGGGGATGACGAGGTCAGCGGCCGGCGGCGCGCCACCCCCTGCCGTCATCACCGAGAAGCGGATCTCGGCGCCCTCGCTCCGGCCGATCCAGTTCGCCTGCGCTTTCTTCGTCGACTCCGACCAGTCGATCCAGGACAGGTTAGCCAGCAGCCGCTCGGCATAGCGCGTGATCCGAAAGAACCATTGCGATAGCAAGCGCTGCGCCACCGTCGTCCCGCATCGCTCGCAGGCGCCAGCGATCACCTGCTCGTTGGCGAGGACCGTGTGGCAGGAAGGGCACCAGTTGACCGGCGCCACCTCCTTCTCGGCCAGGCCCGCCCGGTACAGCTGGAGAAAGAGCCACTGCGTCCATCGGTAGTAGTCCGGATCGGTCGAATCGATGGTGTGGTTCCAGTCGTACATCGCCCCGATGCGCCGGAGCTGGCGCGTAAAGTTTCGGATGTTACGCGGGATCAGGTCCATCGGATTCACGCCCATCTTGAGCGCGAAGTTTTCCGAGTGGATGCCGAAGGCGTCGAAGCCGATTGGCTCGAACACGTCGTCGCCCGAGAGCTTGCGCCAACGGCCGTAGACGTCCGCGCCCGTGAACGCGTACATGTTGCCGACGTGAAGGCCCTCGGCCGACGGATACGGGAACATCATCAGGTTGAAGAAGGGGCGGGACGCGCCGCGTAGGGCGGCGTCCGTCCACATGTTGGTCCCGCGTTCGGCCCAGCGCTTTTGCCACTTCTCCTCGATCCGCCTGGGATCGTAGATCGCCGGTCGGCCATCTGGGCGATCGGCGACCGACTCGCGCGTCATGCCCCCAGTCTACCGTGAGGGAAGAGGGACGCGCGGGCGCACAAGCGCGATTCACATTCGCCCTAACGCCCCGCCCCAGCAGACGGCTCGCGAGGTCAGCATCGCGCGGAAAGGCGGGAGGCGGCGGGGGCGCGCAGCCTCCGTGGGCCCGTATCTTCTGCGTGCTCTCGAAGCGTAAAGCTAACGTCTCGTGGCTCGCAAGAGTGCCCACGCGGAACGCGGCTCAGCGTGGTCCACGGAGGCTGCGCGCCCCCCGCCGCCTCCCGCCGCTTGTCAGGAGGACCACACACTACTGGCGCTGGTTCTGCTGCGCATGACGGGCGCGAATGTCGCGCGCCCGTTCGTCCGCCTCCAGCGCCTCCGCATCCTGGTGATTCCGCCGCAGCACCGTCGCATAGTTCTCGAGGACGCTCGCCAGCGTGGGATGGTCCGGACCCAGGCTCTGCTCCACGATGGCGATGGCGCGCGGGTAGATGGCCGCCGCCTCGCTCCAGCGCCCTTCCGCGCGATACACCTCGGCCAGGTTGTTGAGCGTGATGCCCACCCGCTGCTGGTCCGGTCCCACCGACTTTTCCAGGATGGCGAGGGTGCGCCGGTAGAGGGGCTCGGCGTCGGCGAAGCGCCCCTGCTGGTAGTAGAGGGAGGCGAGGTTGTTCAAGGTCGCCGCCACGCTCGGATGCTCCGGGCCCAGCATGCGCTCGCGGATGGACAGCGCTCGCTGGTAGAGGGGCTCGGCATCTGCGTAGCGGCCCTGCACCCGGTAAAGCTCGGCGAGATTGTTGAGCGACTCCGTCATCGTCGGCGTCTCCCGCCCCGGGCCGGGATCGAGAATGCTGAGCGCGCGCTTGTACGCACCCTCGGCCTCCGCGTAACGTCGCTCCGAGAAGTAGACGAGGCCAAGATTGCCGAGGGTGATGCCGACGTCGGGATGCCTCGGGCCCATGCGGGCCTCGCGAATGGCGATGGACCGGACGAGCAGCGCCTCGGCGTCGACGTAGCGCCCCTGCACTCGATAGAGATCGCCGAGGTCGTTGAGGGTGACGGCCAGCGCGGGATGATCGCTCCCCAGCGCGCGCTCCTGGATGGAGAGCGTGCGCCGGTAGAGCGCCTCGGCCTCGCGATAGCGTCCCTGGGCGTTGTAGAGGGCGGCCAGACCGCCCAGGGGGCCGGCCATCCGGAGATGGTCGGGGCCGACCGCGCGTTCGACGATGACGATCGCACGCTGATAGAGCGGCCCGGCCTCCGCGTAGCGCGCCTGCTCGCGATAAAGAGCGCCGAGACTCGAGAGCGTGCGCGCCACCTCGAGATCGCTCGGGCCCAGCGCCTTCTCCTGCACCTGCAGGGCGCCGCGGTAGAGAGGCTCCGCCTCCGCGTAGCGCGCCCGCGTCTGGTGGACGGCGCCCAGGTTGATCATGGCACGCGCCGTCTCGAGATCGTCGGGGCCGAGCTTCTTCTCGGCGATGGCCAGCGCGCGGCGGATCACAGGCTCTGCGTCGCCGACGAGCCCTTGCTGCAGCCACGTCGCTCCCACGTTGTTGAGGGGCGCCACGAGGCGGCCCTCGTCAGGGGGCACCGACTGCTCGATCACCGACAGAGCGCGATGCAGAATCGGCGAGGCCTCGGGTAGCCGGCCCTGTTCTCGGTAGAAGAGGCCGAGCGCGGTGAGGCTCTGCGCGAGCCGGGGATCGGCGGGGCCGAACGACTCGGCCTGCTTCACCGCCCCCAGATACTGGCGCTCCGCCTCGGCGGTCTGCCCGCGGTCCCACGCGCGCTCGGCGGCGCCGAGCCGGTCTTCCCAGCTTGGCGACTGGGCGACGGCGGCCACGGGCCCCAGGAGCAGGGCGATGAGGACGATCGGCGGCACGGCGGGGAAGGCAACGTGAAGCAGACGGTTCAGACGAAATCTCGCATGCTGGACGGCACCGTCGGGGAGTATACCGTGGCTGGGAATCGGGTGTAGACTAGGCGTCCCAGGAGGGGGGCACGATATGAGTGACGAGCTTGCGACCAAGGTGCAGGAGTTGATCGACTCGACCATCAATCCCGCGGTGGCGGGTCACGGGGGCTTCGTTCAGCTGGTCGAGGTGAAGGACAACAAGGTCTACCTGCAGATGGGCGGCGGCTGCCAGGGCTGCGGCGCGGCGGACGTCACGCTCAAGGCGGGAATCGAGCGGCTGATCAAGGAAGAGGTCCCGGAGATCGAAGAGGTGCTCGACGCCACGGATCATTCGCAGGGCACCAACCCCTACTACACGCCCGACAAGTAGCCTTCGCCCCCGAGGGCCGGAGCTCTTCTCTCGGCGCCCTCGACAGCACGCCTGGCGTGATTACGCCTCGCGTGCCGCCGTCGGGCGCCGCGCTGTTTCCACCGAGGCACGCCAGCGCTTGCGCAGCCAATCCCAGAGGCGCACGCCCAACAGCACGGCCAGGGTGATCGCGTAGTAGTAGGCGGTGGTGCGGCCCTTCTTGGACAGCCAGAGGAAGTGCAGCACGCCGAGGATGCCGATCACGTAGGCGAGCTTGTGGAGGAGCCGCCAGTTCGCCCCGCCCATCCGCTTGATCATGCCCGTGGTCGAGGTGGCAGCGAGGGGGAGGAGGAGCAGGAGGGCGAGCATGCCCACCGTGATGAACGGCCGCTTACGCACGTCCTGCCACATGCGCGGCCAGTCGAAGAAGTGGTCAAGGCCGATCCACACCGAGAAGTGGACGACGACGTAGAAGAAGGCAAGCAAGCCGAGGAGCCGGCGGAGCTGGATGGGCCAGGACCAGCCGAAGACGATGCGGAGCGGCGTCATGCCTAGGCTCGCCAAGATGAGCACGAGGGCGGTGAGGCCGAGGGTGCGCGTAATGTAGTCGATGGGGTTGGCGGTGAGGTCGTCGGCGAAATAGCCGCGCACCAGCACGCCCATCGGCCAGAGCGCGGCGGCCCAGACGGCGGCCTTCAGGGCGATGCGAACTCGGGGGCTCATCGACGGCCTAGTAGTAGCGCTTCAGATCCATGCCGGCATAGAGCGACGCGACCTGGTCGCCGTAGCCGTTGAACATGAGCGTCTCGCGGCGTCGCAGCTCGCCGATGCGCCGCTCGTTGGCCTGGCTCCAGCGCGGATGGCTCACTTCCGGATTCACGTTGGAGTAGAAGCCGTACTCGTTGGGCGCGGCCCGGTTCCACGAGGTCTTGGGCTCGTCCTGGGTGAGGCGAATGCGCACGATGGACTTGCCGCTCTTGAAGCCGTACTTCCACGGCACCACCACCCGGAGCGGGGCGCCGTTCTGGTTCGGCAGCACCTGACCGTAGAGCCCGACGGTCATCAGAGTGAGCGGGTGCATCGCCTCATCGAGGCGCAGCCCCTCCGTGTACGGCCAGTCGAGGGTGAAGCCGAAGATGCCGCGCTTCTGCCCGGGAAACATTTCGGGATTCACCAGCGTGGTGAACTCTACATACTTGGCCTGGCCGGTGGGCTCCACGCGCTTGAGGAGAGCGGACAGCGGAAAGCCGATCCACGGGATGATCATGGACCACGCCTCCACGCAGCGCAGGCGATACACGCGCTCCTCGAGCGGGAACTTGAGCAGCTCCTCGATGTCGAAGGTCTTGGGCTTGGCGCAGAGCCCGTCCACCTGCACCGTCCACGGCCGGGTCTTGAGCGAGCTCGCATGCGCGGCCGGATCACCCTTGTCCGTGCCGAATTCGTAGAAGTTGTTGTAGGTGGTGATGTTCTTGTACGAGGTGAGCGCATCGGGAAGCTGGTAGGCGGGGTTCTTGGTCGCCTGGAGCGGCTGGAGATTGCCCTGGGCCTGGGCCATCCCGGCCCAGGGCGCCAGGGCCAGCGCAGCCACCCCCGTCATGAACGCCCGGCGATTCAGGTAGATTCCAGGATCGGTGATCTCGGAGGGTGGGATGTCCTCCCCCCGCAGCTTTCTCTCGGACTCGCGCTTCACCAGCATGGTGTTGGTCCTCCCCCAAGTCAGATACACCAACAATGTTAACAGGTTCCCGTCCTCGGGGGTGTCACACGGTTGTCAACTTCGCGTCCCCTGTCCGCCCTTCCCTGCGCCCGCCTTTTCCTTGGGTTACGCGCGAGCGGGGGTCTAGGATGTGAG
>Ga0306920_100001185_pt1 | contig 32255 bp, 30 predicted proteins | sample flu12Cox44000170_FD_204666 | JGI IMG/M metagenome (GOLD analysis project Ga0306920, IMG submission 204666) | Lab enrichment of tropical soil microbial communities from Luquillo Experimental Forest, Puerto Rico - flux4day.12C.oxic.44.000.170 (v2)... | ecosystem: Environmental > Terrestrial >...
AGTTCTTCCTGTCGTTGGAAGACGACCTCATGCGCATCTTCGGGACCGACAAGCTCGACACCATGCTGCAGCGGCTGGGCCTCAAGGAGAACGAGGCGATCGTGCATTCCTGGATCAACAAGGCGCTGGAGAAGGCGCAGCAGAAGGTGGAGGCGCGCAACTTCGACATCCGCAAGAACCTGCTCAAGTTCGACAACGTGATGAACGACCAGCGCAAGGTGATCTTCGACCAGCGGATCGAGTGGATGCGCGACGAGGAGGTCAATGAGATCGTGGCCGACATGCGCCACGCCGCAATCGAGGATCTGGTCGCCAAGCACGTTCCCGAAAACGCCTACCCCGAACAGTGGGATACCAAGGGATTGCGGGACGAGCTCAAGCGCATCCTCGACCTCGACTTGCCGGCCGACGAGTGGGCGAAGGAAGAGGGCATCGCCGACGAGGAGCTGCTCTCCCGCGTCGAGCGGCGCGCGGACGAACACATGGCCTCGAAGGTCGCGCAATGGGGCGCCGACGTGATGCGCTACGTCGAGAAGTCGATCCTGCTGCAGACGCTCGACCACCTCTGGCGCGAGCATCTGGTCATGCTCGAACATCTGCGCCAAGTGATCGGGCTACGCGGCTACGGCCAGCGCGATCCGCTCAACGAGTACAAGGCGGAATCGTTCAGTCTGTTCGAGAGCATGAGCGCCAATCTGCGCGAGGCGGTGACCTCGCAGCTAATGCGGGTCGAGATCAGGGCGGCGCCGCCGCCGGACGAGCCGGCGAACCTGCCTTACATGGAGGCGCACAAGATCGACCCCTCGACCGGCGAGGACGAGCTCGCCCTTGCGCGTGCCGGGGCGGAGACGCTCGCGCGCCACGGGATTACCGCCGCCGCAGCAGCGGCGCCTGAGCGCAACCCGAACGATCCTTCAAGCTGGGGCAAGGTTGGCCGCAACGAGACCTGTCCCTGCGGCTCGGGCAAGAAATACAAGCACTGCCACGGGCGGTTCGCTTAAGCAGACGGAACGATCCGTTGCCTGCCGTCAGTCCTCGCGCATGGTCTTCAGTTCCAAGCGCCGAAGCGGTTATCGAAGCCGCCGGAAGGCATCGTCGGCGTCGCGCCGCTGAGCAGCCCCGTGGCGTTTCCCGTATCTTTCTGCGGCTCGGCGTCCTGTTTCGACGGGGAGGGTTTGGCCGCAGCCGCATTCGCGGTTTTGGTCTCCGCTGGTGGCGGCTCGGACTTCGCGCGGGCTGTGCCGGCGGCGCTCTGCCCACGCTTCGCCGCGGAGGCGGCGGGTTTCGATTTCGACGCGGAGGCGTCGGCGGGCTGAGTCGCGCGCGAAGCGGCGCCTTGGTCCTCGGTCTTGGAGCCGAACAGATTGCTGAAGAAGCTGCCGACTCCGCCCGAACTCCCCGGCACCGCCGAGGCGACCTGCACCGACGAACGCGGCGCGTAAGCGGACTTTGACTCGGCTGAGGCAAGGCTCACCGCGCTCGCGATGTTTGTCTCGACGGCAGGTTCGGCCGGCGGGTTGACGTGGGGCGGGATCGTGCCCGCCGCCGTGTGAATCGTCGCGCCAGGACCGCCGTGGCTCTTCACGGCAGCCAGGAACGTTGCATTCATGCCCCCGTCCACACCCATCTTGGCCGGGACCGTCGACGTCCCGCGGTTGATCAGCTCGGCGGTCTTGATATCGTCGCGGCGCTGCTTCTCCCTGACCGCGTCGGCGATGTCCTCGGGAACTTTGTAGGCCGGGCAGTGGTCGGCCGGGCTGAATTTGGCCGACGATTCGGCGCCGAACACGTAGCGCTTCTCGCAGACGTCGACCTTGGGCTCCGCTCGCGTGACCTCGAAATAGTCATAGCCCTCCTTGAGCATCTTCCAGAACGCCATATGCGGCGAATTGCGATGCTTGGCCATGTTGAGCGGGGTCATCTTGAACGGGTAGGCCTGGATCTGGAAGGACCTCTGGCCGCCGAAGAACGATTCGCGCGCGAGCGCGTAAATCTCCGCGATTTGCTCGTCCGTCATGGCGTAGCAGCCGGCCGACGAGCAGTCGCCATGAATCATGAGGAACGCGCCGGTGCGCCCATTCGCGCGATCGTAAGCATTCGGGAAGCCGGTGTTGATCGCGAGATAGTAGTTGGAGTTCGGGTTCATCAGGCCGGGAGTGATGGTGTAGAAGCCTTCCGGCGCCTGGCGGTCGCCTTGCTTGATCTTGGGACCGAGTTCGCCCGACCAGCGGCAAATCGGATAGGTGTTAAGGAGGGCAAAGCGCCCGTTCTTGTCCTGTTTCCAGACCTCGAGCTCGGACTCCTCTTTGAATATCCGCACCAAGATCGGCGATTCTTTCGCCATCTTCTTGCTTTCGATTTCGGCCTGCATCCGGTCGGAAAGAGGTTGCATGTGGCGGCCGTTAACGGCGGTCGTGCCGTCGGTGTCGCAACCGGCCAGCGCTAACGCCGCCGCAACCGCAGCTGACGCCAAGAGCGCGCGCACCAAAGGTCGACGATTCAACTGACAGCTCCCCCCGCCCGCTAGGCTTCCCCAAGCCTCCCCCTGCGCAATCGCGATCCGAAAGAACGCCGGCCGCACGGCGGCGAATCGCCGATTGAGCATGCCGACGGGTGAAAAGCGGTAGTTTCGTACTGAAAGCGACCCCAAGTCCCCCAACGGCAATGGGAACCTAGGCTAAGACTTGGGTAAGATCAGGGCAAAGATCGAGAATCTCACCTTTGCGGATTCACTTGGAAAACAAACGTTTACTGGCCATTTTCGGGGAAAATGCGCCGCGGTTCGCGGCGCTCACCCCCAGGTGCGCCCAATGGCCAAGAACTTCTCGCGCCGTTGGCGGCGGACGGTCTCGCGGTCGAGGCCGGCCAGCTCCTCTAGGGCGTTGGCGATGGCCTCCCCGGTCGAGGCGATCGCGGCTGCCGGGTCGCGATGGGCGCCCCCCGGTGGCTCGGTCACGATCTGATCGATGACCCCGAAGCGCATCATGTCGTCGGCGGTAATCTTCATGCCGGTCGCCGCCTCCTGCGCCTTGGCGGTGTCGCGCCACAGGATCGAGGCGGCGCCCTCCGGCGAGATCACGCTGTAGATCGCGTGTTCGAGCATCAGCACCCGGTTGGCGGAGGCAATCGCGATGGCGCCGCCCGAACCGCCTTCGCCGATGATGACCGCCACGTTCGGCACCCCGAGCTCGAGGCTGGCATCGGTCGAACGGGCGATGGCCTCGGCTTGGCCGCGTTCCTCGGCGCCGATGCCGGGATAGGCGCCGGCGGTGTCGACCAGCGACAACACCGGAATCCCGAAGCGGTCGGCCATCTGCATCAGCCGCTCCGCCTTGCGATATCCTTCCGGCCGCGCCATGCCGAAATTGTGCTTGAGGCGGCTTTCGGTCGACGAGCCCTTCTCATGCCCGATGACGCAGACGCTCTCGCCGCGAAAGCGGCCGAAGCCGCCGACGATTGCGACGTCGTCGCCGAACTTGCGGTCGCCGGATAGCGAAACGAAATCGCTGATGAGGGCCCCGACATAGTCAAGGCAATGGGGACGCTCCGGATGGCGAGCGACTTGGGTCTTTTGCCAAGGCGTGAGTTCCGCGTAGAGATCTTTGAGCACCTGCGCCGCCCTGGCTTCGAGGCGGGAAATCTCCTCGCCGATGGCGGCTGCGCTGTCGCCGGTCTCGAGCGCGCGCAGTTCCGCCACCTTGGCCTCGAGTTCGGCCACCGGCTTTTCGAAATCGAGATAACTGCGCATCGAGCCGCTCTCAGACACGCCGCGCCGACGAATGGCTAGCGCGTTTCCTGCATGCCATAGCGCGCGTATTCCTCGGCAATATCGGCCTGAAGCGCCTTGGCCGCCGCGATGTCGGCCTCACCGGAGGGATCGCCGTTCTTCAATCTCGCCAAGCCGCGGCCGTAAAGCGCGAAGGCAAGCTTGGGGTCGATCCGCAAGGCCGCGTCGTAGTCGGAAACGGCGGCATCGAAGTGAGTCATTTTGAGAAAGATGAAGGCGCGGCTGTCGAGCGTCGCGGCGTTGTTCGGCATCAGGCGGAGCGCTTGGTTGCAGTCGGCGAGCGCCTGCTTGAGGATTCCGACCACCGCGCGCGCCCAGCACCGGTTGTCGAAGGCGGGCGCGAAATCCGCCTTGAGCTTGATCGCCTGGTTGTAGTCGTCGATGGCGCGATCGTAGTGACCCTTGCCGAGCTGGGCGTTGCCGCGGTTGAAGTAACCTTCAGCCGACGGCTTGAGCTTGATCGCCTGGTCGTAATCCAGGATGGCGCGGTCGTATTCGCCGTTCTTGTCGTAGGCGACGGCGCGGTTGTTGTAGGCGACGGCAAATTTGGCGTTGAGCTTGATCGCTTGGTTATAGTCCGCAATGGCGCGGTCATAGTCGCCCTTGAGCCGGTAGCCGACGCCGCGATTGTTGAAGGCCTCCGCGAGCTTGTCGCCCTTGTCGCGTGCTGCTTTGATGACGGCGGAACAACCGTCGATGCGCTGATCGACCGTCGCCGCGTCCTCGCCCTCGCACCAGCCGCGCTCCTGCGGCGTCTGTGCGAGCGCCGACGCGCCGGCAAGCAACACGCCGGTCAAGATCGAGCAGAGACGCTTTACTGCCACGCGCGGCATCGGCAACTCCATCATTCGTGGCGGTCAGGCTAAATCATGTCGGACTGCTTTGTCATTCCTCCCCCAGCGGGTGGAGGTCGCGCACCAGGCTCTTGAGGCGCTCCTCGAGCACATGGGTATAGATCTGGGTCGTGGAGATGTCGGCGTGGCCGAGTAGCGTCTGCACCACCCGAAGGTCGGCGCCGTTGTGCAGGAGATGACTCGCGAAGGCGTGGCGGAGCACGTGCGGGCTCACCTGCGCAGCGCGCAGTCCCGCGGTGGCGGCGAGCGCCTTGAGTTCGCGGGCAAAGTGCTGCCGCGTGAGGTGGCCGGCTTCACCGAACGAGGGAAAAAGCCATCTTGTCTCCCGGCGACCACTCGCACCGGACAGGAGCGCGAGGTACTCGCCCATGGCCTTCTTGGCCGCTTCGTTGAGCGGCACGAGGCGCTCCTTGTTGCCCTTGCCGCACACGGTGAGCATGCGGGCGTTGCGCTCGGCCGCTGAGATCGGCAGCGCGACGAGTTCGGACACCCGCAATCCCGTGGCGTAGAGCACTTCGATCAAGCAAGCGAGCCGCGCGGCGCGAAGCCGCTTGAATGCGGGTTGGTCCGCCTTGTCCATATCGATGCGCGCCTGCGCCAGCAGCCGGTCGACTTCTGCGATGGTGAGCACCTTGGGCAGCGCACGGCCACGTTTCGGGCCTTCGATGACGGCGGACGGGTCGTCGGCGCGGCGTCCCTCCGCATAGAGGAAGCGATAGAGCTGGCGGATGGCCGAGAGCCGCCGCGCCACCGATGAGGCCGCAAAGCGACGTTTGCCGAGCGATCCGAGATAGCCGCGCAGGTCGTCGGTCGAGGCACGGGCGATGGTGCGTCCGCCTTTGCCGAGCTCCGCGGAGAAGTCGCCGAGGTCGCGCGCATAGGCGGCGAGCGTGTTCTTGGCTCCCCCGCGCTCGGCGGCAACCATATCGAGGAACAGCTCGATCAGCGCCTGGTCGGAATTTTTGGCCTTCAGGGCCATGCGGCGATGATGCGGTCAGGGCTGCTGCTGCTTGGCGAACCTGTCCGGCGGGATCGAAACCGTAATCTCGCGCGGCTTCGGATCGAACCAAGTCGCGAGCATGAACATGGCGCCATAGGTCAGGCCGCCCAGAACCCCGATCAGAGTGAGGAATCGGAACAAGCTCGGCATGGTGAAACCCTCGACCGCCGACTTCGCATAAAAGAATGGAGAAACTAGGACATGGACGGCGAGCGTTGGGCCGAGAAATCGATCGTGACCGCGCCGCAAAGATGGTTAATAGCGCGCCGGCGGCACGGCTGTGTTACCAAGCGCGGCGGCAAGTGGTTGTGCTAGAAGAGAAACCGCCTAAACGCGGCTTTGCTCGGTGTCCGGAGCAAGCATCGGAGGATTGATGAATATGTCGCACGGCGCGGCTCACGACGTCAGCGCGCGGCTGGAAGCCGCCATCATGGCGGCGCTCGGGCGGCGCTCGGTCGTGCTCGTGGGCATGATGGGCTCGGGCAAATCATCGATCGGCCGCCGCGTGGCGCTGCGCCTCGGCATTCCATTCGTCGACGCCGACGCGGAGATCGAAAAGGCGGCCGGCATGTCCATCAGCGATATTTTCGCCATCCGTGGGGAGGCTGAATTCCGCGCTGGTGAGGCGCGCGTCATCGCGCGCTTGCTGGAGGGTGGGCCGCAAGTGCTGGCGACCGGCGGCGGAGCGTTCGTGAACCCGGACACCCGCGCCGCCATCGCGGCCAAAGGCGTTTCGATCTGGCTCAAGGCCGAATTCGACGTGCTCATGAAGCGTATCAGGCGCCGGCATGATCGGCCGCTGCTTAGGACCGAAGATCCCGGCGCAACGCTGCGCAAGCTCATGGAAGAGCGCGATCCGATCTATGCTTTGGCCGATCTCACGGTACAGTCGCGCGACGTGCTGCACGACAAGATCGTCGACGAAATCGTGAGCGCGCTCGCGGGGCAGATGCGCCTCCCCTGTGCGATGCCGGCCCCGCCTGCCGAAGGAGATCGCCGGTCATGACTGCGCCGCTGCGCGCCAGCGATCCGATCGTCGTCAACGTCGCGCTCGGCGCGCGCAGCTACGACATCGTCATCGGGCGCGGTCAGCTGACCTTGCTGGGCGAAAAAATCGCCGCGCTGCGTGCGGGGGCCAAGGCCGCGATCGTCACCGACGAAACGGTCGCGCGCCATCATCTGGCGGCGACCGAGGCCGCGCTTGCCGCCGCCGGCATCGGCACCACGTCGGTGACGGTGCCAGCGGGCGAGAGTTCGAAGAGCTTCTCGGTGCTCGAGCGAGTCTGCGAAGCGCTGATTTCCGCGCGCATCGAGCGCGCCGACGTCGTGGTGGCGCTCGGCGGCGGCGTCATCGGCGATCTCGCCGGCTTTGCCGCCGCGGTTGTCCGCCGCGGCCTCGACTATGTGCAGGTCCCCACCACGCTGCTTGCGCAAGTCGACTCCTCGGTCGGCGGCAAGACCGCAATCGATTCCGGCCACGGCAAGAACCTCATCGGCGCGTTCCATCAGCCGGTGCTGGTCTTGGCCGACACCGCGCTGCTCGACACGCTGCCGGCACGCCAATTCCGCGCGGGCTATGCCGAAGTCGCCAAATACGGGTTGATCGGGGATGCCGGCTTCTTCGCCTGGCTGGAGGCGAATTGGCGGGAGCTGTTCGCAGGCGGCCCCGCGCGCGAGCACGCCATCGCGGTGAGCTGCCGCATGAAGGCCGCGATCGTCGGCCGTGACGAGCGCGAAGTCGGCGAGCGGGCGCTGCTCAACCTCGGCCATACCTTCGGCCACGCGCTCGAGGCGGCGGCCGGTTTCTCCGACCGCCTGTTGCACGGCGAGGCGATCGCCCTCGGGATGGCACTCGCCTTCGCATTCTCCGCCAAACGCGGGCTGCTATCCCCGGCGGAGGCGGAGCGCGTCGAGCGCCACCTTGCGGCGGTCGGCCTGCCGGTCCATGTCTCCTCGGTTCCGGGCGGCCTACCAGGCGCCGACCGCCTGATGGAACTCATCGCTCAGGACAAGAAGGTCAAGCGCGGCAGGCTCACCTTCATCCTGACGCGTGGGATCGGCGCCAGCTTCATCGCGCCCGACGTCGATGCCGCCGAAGTCCGCGCCTTTCTGGTCGAGAAGCTCGCCGAGCGATGACTGCCTACGATTGGTTCGCCCTTGTGGCGGTTCCCATCTGCATCTTGCTCTCCGCCTTTTTCGCGGGGAGCGAGACCGCGTTGACCGCGTCGTCGCGCCCCAGCATGCATCGCCTCGAAAAGCAGGGGAATCGGCGCGCTGCGCTGATCAATCATCTGCTCAGCGCGCGCGAAAGATTGATCGGCGCGCTGCTGTTCGGCAACAACGCCGTCAATATCGCTGCGTCCGCGCTCGCGACCGGAGTGCTGCTCACCTGGTTCGGCGAGGTGGGAGTCATCTATGCCACCGTGGTCATGACCATCGTGATCGTGGTGTTCGCCGAGGTCTTGCCGAAGACTGCGGCCTTCAACGCGCCCAACCGCATTGCGCTTGCGGTCGCGCGCCCGATCGATTGGACGGTGCGGCTGCTCGCGCCGGTCCTGATCGCGGTCGAGTGGCTCGTGAAGTGGGCGCTGCGGCTGGCCGGGATGAAGGTCGGTGAAACCGAATCGATTCTTTCGCCCCATGAGGAACTGCGGGGAGCGGTCGATCTCTTGCACCGGACGGGCGGCGTCGAGAGGCTCGACCGCGACATGTTCAGCGGGCTTCTGGATCTGCGCGATCTCACCGTCTCCGACGTCATGATCCACCGCACCGAGATGGTCACGGTCTGCGCCGACGACCCGCCGGAGCAGGTGGTGAAGGCGGTGCTGGAATCCGAGGTCACACGCGTGCCGCTGTGGAAGGGAAAGCCCGAGAACATCATCGGCATCTTGCACGCCAAGGACCTCTTGCGTGCGATCCAGGTCTCGGACGGCGACCTCGCCAAGATCGACGTCACCGCTATTGCGCGGCCGCCCTGGTTCGTGCCCGACATCCGCCCGCTGTCCGAGCAACTCAAAGCCTTCCGGCGGCGTAAGACGCATTTCGCGCTGGTGGTCGACGAATACGGCGAGGTGATGGGGCTGGTCACGCTCGAGGATATTTTGGAGGAAATCGTCGGCGACATCGCGGATGAGCACGACATCGCGGTGCCTGGCGTGCGGCCGCAGCCCGACGGATCGGTCAACGTCGATGGCGGCGTTCCGATCCGCGATCTCAACCGCGCCATGGAATGGAACCTGCCCGACGACGAGGCGACCACCATCGCCGGCCTCGTCATCCACGAGGCGCGCTCGATCCCCGAGCCCGGCCAGACCTTCACCTTCCACGGCTTCCGTTTTCGCGTCCTGCGCCGCGACAGGAACCGCATCACGGCGCTGCGCATCACGCCGCTGGTGCGCAAGCCCATGCTCAAATCGGCTTAGCGAGGACCTGGCGGCCCGCTTCATGACCATCCGCATGACCGTCCACGTCGGCATTCGAGGACTCGTGATCGCCGCCGCCTTGGCGGGCGCGGCTGCCGCCTACGCGCACGCGCATCTCGATCGCGCCAACCCGGCCGCCGGCGCGACGCTTGCCGCCGCGCCGACCGAGGTCACGCTTCATTTCACCCAACAGCTCGAGCCCAAATTCAGCACCATCGTGGTGCGCGACACCGCCGGCAAGCAGGTCGACCAGGGCGATTCCCATGTGAACGAGGAGGACCGCGCCGTGTTGAAGGTATCGCTGCAGCCGCTCGGATCCGGAAGGTATAAGGTCGAGTGGCGCGTGACCTCGGTCGACACCCATTCGACCCAGGGCGAGTATACCTTTCGCGTCGGCAACTAGTTTCGCCGAGAATTCGGCGCACGTCGCCTCCCGGGAGGGACGGGGTGGCTGATCCGCTGATCTTCATACGCATGATCCATTTTGCGGCGACTCTGTCGCTGGCGGGCGCAGTCATCTTCGGCGCCGCGATCGCCGGGCCGATCATGCGTCAAATGGAGGATGCCGGTGCGGCTTTGCGCGCGCAGCTCATGCGCATTGCGTGGTGGAGTTTTGCCGCCGCATTGATCTCGGGTACGGCATGGCTCGTGCTGCTCGCTGCGAAGATCAGCGAGCGCGCACCGGGCGAGATTTTTTCCGAGGGCATTCTGTCGACGGTACTTCTCCACACCACCTTCGGACATGATTGGCTCGTGCGGCTCGTGCTGGCAGCATTGCTTGCCGCAGCCTTGGGTAGGCTTTCCGCAAAGCATGTGGATCTCCCGCGGTGGGCGATCGCGGCGCTGCTCGCCAGCGCGTTTGCCGCGGCACTGGTGCACTCCGGTCACGCGGCGGCGACCGCCGGTTGGCTCGGCACCTTCCATCGCGCCGCCGACGGGCTGCATCTGATCGCCGCGTCGGCGTGGCTTGGTGGCCTGTTGCCGCTTGCGCTGCTGCTGGCGGCGGCAAGGCGCGAGGAGATTTCGCTTGTGCTCGCGCGTGACGCCACATTGCGATTCTCAACGTTCGGCCTGATCAGCGTCGGAGCGCTCATCGCCACCGGCATCGTCAACGGCTGGATATTGGCCGGCAACGTGCCGGCTTTGATCGGCACCGACTACGGCCGGCTTTTGCTCGCGAAGGTCGCGCTCTTCTTCGCCATGGTCGCGGTTGCCGCGGTCAATCGGCTGCGCCTGACGCCACGGCTCGCTCTCGCCATCTCCTCGCCGCCTTGCGGGCAGGCCCTCGCCCACAAGCGGGGCGCGGATGGAGCGCCCGCCGCCGCCCGCACGGCGCTGGGCGCGCTGGCGCGCAACAGCCTGGTGGAGGCGACGTTCGGTCTCGCGATCCTCGTTATTGTCGGCGCGCTCGGGACTCTGCCGCCGGGCGCGCATGTGCTGCAGCCGACTTGGCCGTTTGCGGTTCGTTACAGCGATGCCGCCTTCGGCGATGCGGAGCTGCGTGCCGCGCTCGTGCTGGCGCTGTGGGCGCTGGGTGGGGGCTTACTCTGCGGCGCAATGCTGATCCTGATCGGCGCGCGGGCGCGGCGCGCGCGCCCGCGGCTGGCGCCGTGGCTGATCGCGGCAGGCGCCACCGTCGCCATCGGTGGCGTTGCCTCTTTCGTGCCGACTTTGAGCTTGGCCACGGTCGAGGCCTATCCGACGAGCTTTTACGTTGCGCCGACGGGCTATTCGGCAAGCTCGATCGTCCAAGGTGCGAATCTATTCGCGACTCATTGCGCCTCCTGCCATGGACGAGAGGGGCGTGGCGACGGCCCGGCCGGCCGGTTCTTGCGCGTGAAGCCATCAGACCTCACCGCCGATCACGTCGACAGCCACACCGACGGCGACTTCTACTGGTGGATCACCAACGGCATCCGTGAGGTCATGCCTCCATTCGGCTTCGCGCTCGACGAGCAGGCGCGCTGGAACGTGATCGATTTCGTGCGTGCCAACGCCGACGCCGCCCGCCTCGGTCGCACGGGCGGCAAGGTGACCAATGTCGGCTACCGGGCGCCGGATTTCTCCGCCGCTTGTCCCGACGGTTCGACGGTGTCGCGCGACCGCCTGCACGGCCGCATCGCGCACCTCGTCATCGCGGGCCGCGCTTCGGCGGCGCGCGTGGCGCACCTGGCGGCTCACGATCGCGATGCCGTCACCATCGCGATCCCGGTCGCGGAGGTTGCCACCGGAGCCGCCTGCCGCGCCGACGATGTCGAGCTTGCGACCGTGCTCGCGATGTTTGGCGGCAAGGACGTGGGGCAAGGCGACGGGCTGGAGTTCCTGGTGGATGCCGTGGGGACGCTGCGCGCCGTATGGGCTCCCGGCGGCAAACCCGACTGGCGCGACGCCGATGTGATGGAACGCGAGATCGCGGCCATTCGCAACGCTCCGGCCGCGACCCGGACGACCGGATCGCACCTCCACGGGCGCTAGCATGGGACCTGTCCAGGGCGCCAGGCACGCGGGACGCGCAGACGTCACGCCCCGCCTTCGCCCGGCGCCGAGGCGTGGATGGCGAGCGCGTGGACGCCGCCTGCGAGCTCACCGGCCAACGTTTCGTTGATCATTCGGTGGCGCTCGAGCCGGCTCTTTCCGCGGAACGCGTCCGCCACGATATACACCCTGAAATGGGTCTCGCCGCCCTCGCGATGTCCGGCATGCCCGGCGTGCTGGTGGGATTCGTCCACCACCTCAAGGCTCGCGGGAGCGAAAGCCTTGGTCAGCTTCTCCGCGATGCGATCGCGCCTTGCCATCGCGTCCGCATAGCGGGAGGCGCAGCCTCCGGTCAATGCCCGGTCACGGCGGGAAAACGCGCTTGTCAAGACTTGAAGATAGCTTCGCTACGCGCGCATACTGATCGGTCATGAAAAGCGACTCGCCCCTGTTCGACCGCATCCGGGTCAAGCCCGACAAAGATCGTCGGCTGCGCGCCCAATGCCCAGCCTGCGAATGGCCGAATTGCAAGGCGCCCGCGACCCACCGCGCACCCAAGGGGCGGCTGCGCGAGCGCGAATATTGGCGGTTCTGCCTCGAGCACGTTCGCGAATACAACCACGCGTACAATTTCTTCGCCGGCATGAGCGCCGAGGACATTGCCCGCTATCAGAAGGAGGCGGTCATCGGGCATCGCCCGACCTGGAAGATGGGCATGAACGGCGGACGGCCGACATCGCGTTCCCATTCCTCCCGCCTTCATCCCGAATTCGCCGGTGCCGATGATCCCTTCGGCGTGTTTCGGGAGCTCGGCGGACTGGCCGGTGCACGGCGTGCTTCGGAGCGGCGGCTGTCGGAGTTCCGCCCGGCGCGCAATGCCCAGCGCAAGGCGCTCGATGCGCTCGGCCTCGAAGCGGACGCCTCGGCCCAAGAGGTCAAGACGCGGTTCAAGGCGCTGGTCAAGCGCCATCATCCCGACGCCAACGGCGGCGATCGCTCCTCGGAAGATCGGCTGCGCGAGATCATCCAGGCCTACAATTATCTCAAGTCGATCGGCTTCCGCTGAGGCCGCGACATCTGGACCGCTCCCGCGGCGGCGAGCTGCAACGTGATGCAGAGCGCGAACGCAGCGCCGTAGCCGCCGGTCGCATCGCGAACGACACCGAGTAGGCCAGGGCCGAACGCATATGTGAACTGGCCGATGGCGGTCGACAGTCCGACCAACATGCCGAAGGACGTCGCCTCGAATTCGCGCTGAATGATCAGCGCGGGAAGCGAGACTAGATTTCCGGCCGACAGGCCGAATATCGCGCAGGCGACAAAAAGAACGGCAGCGTTCGTCGTCTGCGTCATCGCCAACAGCGCGGCCGCTTGGCTTAACAGCGAAAGCGCGGTCACGCGGCGAAGATCGAGGCGCAACAAGGATACGCCAAGTGCGAGACGTCCGACGATCGCCATGGCGGTCAGGAGGGCGACCGTCAATCCGGCCTGGGTTCGCCCAATTGCCGGTTCGAGGAAGGCGATTTGGTGCACGAAGAAACCAACCTGGGCCATCAGCGCTAGGGCGAACGGTCCTGCCACACTCCAGAACGCGAGGCTCCGCAACGCCTCCGCCCGCGTCCAACGAGGTGGCGCGGAGGCAGAGCCCGCTCCCGATCTCGATCCGCTGTGCGGAAGGAAAACGCCCGTCGCTTCGGAGCGTATCGACGGCCGGTCGATGCCGATCGCGATGGCTGGGATGAGAATCGCTGCCATAACGGTTGCTGCACCGACCATGGCGGCTGCGAAGCCGGTCGCGGCAATTGCGATGACGAGGGTCGGCGCAACGAAAATGCCGCCGGAGCTCGCGCCATTGAGCGCCAAGCTGACCGCGAGCCCGCGCTGGCGGTCGAACCACAGGCTGAGGACGTTGGTGATCGCAGCGACGTGCATGGCCGCTGACCCCGCCGCCATGACGAGATAGGCTAGATAGAGTTGCCAGGGCGCGGCAATGAACGCCAGCAGAGCGACCGCACCGCCAAGACAGCACGTGCCGGTCAAAAAGATTCGCCGCGGGCCGAACTGGACGATGGCATCGCTGACGAATGCGGCCAACGAGGCGGTGAGCAAGTAATAGGCGGTGGTAGCGCCGGAGATCAACGATGTCGACCAACCGAAGAGACGCTGCAGCTCTGCGAGGTAGATGCCATGGCTGTAAAGGCCAAATCCCCAGCAGAACATGGCAACCACGAAGCAGACCGCTGTGACGCGCCAGCCGTCGTAGCGTGGCGAGGATTCGTCGACTGCGGCAAATGCGACATCAACCGGCATCGCCATCGCGTCACCCTTTCGCAGCACAAGCCTCGATCTCCAACAGAAACTCGGGCCGCACCAAACTCGGCACGATCAGCAGCAGAGAGGCCGGCCGCGCGTCGCCGAGATGGCGAGCGCGCACCTCGGCATAGGCCGCGATATCGGAGGGACGCAGCAGATATTGCGTCACCTTCACGAGGTCATGGACCGTCATGTCCGCGCGCTTGAGCATGGCGACTATGTGAGTCCATGCCAGCTCCGCCTGCGCGCCGAAATCGGGCGGCACCTTCCCGTAGGCGTCGAGCCCCGGCGTGCCCGCGGTGACGAGCCAGCGGGCGTTCGCGTGCGTCTCGACGGCGTCGCTATAGGTTCCGATCTGTCCCGCGATGCCGATGTCGTGGATCCTGTTGGCCATGGATTGCTCTCCGTCTCGTGATGCCGGCCACATTTTTTCATATTGACGAGCCGTCACGCTTCGGGAATTATCAAACTATGAAAGAAGGACCCGACATCTCGATCATCGCCGCGCTGATCGGCAATCCGGCCAGCGCCAACATGCTCATGGCGCTGATGGCCGGTCCCGCGCTCACCGCAACCGAGCTTGCCCAGGAAGCTGGCCTCATGCTCTCGACCGCCAGTGGGCATCTCGCCAAGCTTGAAAATGCCGGACTTGTCGCGGTCGAACGCCAGGGGCGGCACCGCTATTTCCGCCTCGCCGACGCGGACGTCGCGAGCGCGCTTGAGGGGCTCATTCCGCTGGCCGCCCGCGCCGGCCACACCCGCATCCGCACCGGTCCGCGCGATCCCGAATTGCGCCAGGCGCGCTCCTGCTATGACCATCTTGCAGGCGATCTGGCGGTCCGAATGTTCGACCGGTTCGTGGAGCGCCGGCTGCTCGCCGGTGGCGGCGATGCGCTGCGCGTGACGGCAAGCGGCAGACGGTTTTTCGCCAAGGCCGGCATCGATGTCGACGCGCTCGAACGCGGGCGGCGTGCGCTGTGCCGGCCCTGTCTCGATTGGAGCGAACGGCGAAGCCACCTCGGTGGAGCACTCGGGGGTGCCATCTTCGATCGAATCATCGCGCAGGGCTGGGCCGCTTGCGAAGCGCGTACGCGCATCGTGCGCTTCTCCGCCGGGGGCGAGCGCAAGATGAAGACGTGGATTTCCGCGTAAGGCTGCGGCGAAATTTGTTCGCTATCGCAACGGTCAAGCGCGCCGAATTGCCCCTGCTCGCGCACGTCAACCAAGCCCGCGGGGCACCGCGTTGTGACCTCGCTCGGGCGCGCGCCATTGACCGGGGAGTGATCAATACTTACTTGAAATCACGAGATTTTCAGCCAACGACCCGCCGCCTTTCGCGGCCTACCGGCTTTCTGCTAAATTCGCGCCCGAATCCGCGCCGCATTCCATCGACCGAAACGGGTCTCGGTCGTTTCCGAGACCACGGAGGAGCAATGACCGCCGCAACCCAAGAGGTCGCCAGCCTCCCCGACATGAAGGTGTCGATCCGCCAGCTTTTCGGTTTCGACAGCGACATGGAGGTGCCGGCCTATTCGGAGGCCGATGAGCATGTCCCGGACATCGATCCCGACTACCGGTTCGACAAGCCGACGACGCTCGCCATCCTCGCCGGCTTCGCGCACAATCGTCGAGTCATCGTCACCGGTTACCACGGCACCGGCAAATCGACCCACGTCGAGCAAGTGGCGGCCCGCCTCAACTGGCCGTGCGTGCGCGTCAACCTCGACAGCCACATCAGCCGTATCGATCTGATCGGCAAGGACGCCATCGTCATCCGCGACGGCCTGCAGGTGACCGAGTTCCGCGACGGCATTCTGCCGTGGGCCTACCAGCACAACGTCGCCTTGTGTTTCGACGAATACGATGCCGGCCGTCCCGACGTGATGTTCGTGATTCAGCGGGTGCTGGAATCCTCCGGACGGCTGACCTTGCTCGACCAGAGCCGTGTCATCAGGCCGCATCCGGCCTTCCGTCTGTTCGCGACCGCGAACACGGTCGGGCTCGGCGATACCTCCGGCCTCTATCACGGCACGCAGCAGATCAACCAGGCGCAGATGGACCGCTGGTCGATCGTCACCACGCTCAATTATCTGCCGCACGACAACGAGGTCGACATCGTGCTCGCCAAGGCCAAGCACTATCGCACCGACCAGGGTCGCGACATCGTCAACAAGATGGTGCGGGTCGCCGACCTCACGCGCAACGCCTTCATGAACGGCGACATTTCGACCGTGATGAGCCCGCGCACGGTGATCATGTGGGCGGAGAACGCCGACATCTTCAAGGACATCGGCTTCGCCTTCAGGCTGACCTTCCTCAACAAGTGCGACGAGTTGGAGCGGCCGATCGTGGCCGAGTTTTATCAGCGCTGTTTTGGAGTGGAGTTGCCGGAATCGTCGGTCAATGTGGCGCTGAGTTGAGCCGTCTTCCATGCCCATGACGCTGTGATGTCATCGAACATCAAGCCCAGAAATCCGTCGAAAGACTCGCCGACCGAGCCGTTCAAGCGCGCGGTCACGGGATGCCTGCGCGCGATCGCCCGCAAGCCTGAGCTCGAAGTCGCCTTCGCCGCGGAACGTCCCGGAATCGTCGGCGGCAAGGCGCGCCTGCCCGAGCCGCCGCGAAAGCTCAGCGGTCCGGATGCCGCGATCGTGCGCGGCCACGCCGACTCGATCGCGCTCAAGCTCGCCTGCCACGACCCGATGGTGCATCGCAAGCTGGTGCCGGGCGGGCAGCAGGCGCGCGCCGTATTCGAGGCGGTCGAGCTCGCTCGCGTCGAGGCGATCGGCGCACGCCGAATGTCCGGCGTCGCGAAGAACCTTTCGGCCATGCTCGACGACCGTTTCCACCGCGGCAAGTTCGACCAAGTCACCGATCGGGCGGACGCGCCCATCGAGGAAGCGGTCGCGCTGATGGTGCGGGAGCGGTTGACCGGCCTCGCCCCGCCGCCGGCGGCCAAGAAGATCGTCGATCTGTGGCGTCCGCTGATCGAGGATCGCGCCGGGCGCGATCTCGACCGTCTCGAGCGGCTGATCGAGAACCAGGCACGCTTCGGCGACGCCATCCATGATCTCCTCGACGCGCTCGACATGGGCGAAGACCGCAGCACCGAGTCCGACGAGGAGGAAGGCGAAGAAGGCGAGCAGGATCGCCGTAAGGAAGAATCCGGCGAGGACGGCCAGGGCGCCGACTCCGAGGACACGCAGACGCGGGTCGATGAAGCCGATGTCGCGGGCGAGGACATGTCCGACTCCACGGCCGAGGCCGCCGACGCGCTCTCCGCCGAGATGGCCGACGACGCCGAGATGGGCGACGCCGAGAGCCCGGCCGAGCCGCGGCGCCCACGCCGGCACGGCCAGAACGAGCCGCGCGGACCGGATTACCGGCCCTTCATCACCAAACACGACGAGACGGTCGCGGCCGAGGAGTTGTGCGAACCGGAGGAGCTCGATCGGCTGCGCGGCTACCTCGACAAGCAGCTCTCGCATCTGCAAGGCGTGGTCGCGCGGCTCGCCAACCGACTGCAGCGCCGTTTGATGGCGCAACAGAACCGCGCCTGGGAGTTCGACCTGGAGGAGGGGTTGCTCGATCCCGCGCGGCTCTCGCGCATCGTGGTCGATCCGCTCCATCCGCTCTCGTTCAAGCACGAGAAGGAAACCAGTTTCCGCGACACCGTGGTCACGCTCCTGCTCGACAATTCGGGCTCGATGCGCGGACGGCCGATCACGGTCGCGGCGACCTGCGCCGATATCCTGGCGCGCACGCTCGAGCGCTGCGGCGTCAAAGTGGAAATTCTGGGCTTTACCACGCGCGCGTGGAAGGGCGGGCAATCGCGCGAGGCCTGGCTCGCCGCCGGCAAGCCCGCCAATCCGGGGCGGCTCAACGATCTTCGCCACATCATCTACAAGTCGGCGGACGCGCCCTGGCGTCGCGCCCGCAAAAATCTCGGTCTGATGATGCGCGAAGGCCTGCTCAAGGAGAATATCGACGGCGAAGCGCTCGATTGGGCGCACAAGCGGCTGCTGGGCCGTACCGAGCAGCGCAGGATCTTGATGATGATCTCCGATGGCGCCCCGGTCGACGATTCCACGCTATCGGTCAACCCCGGCAACTATCTGGAGCGGCACTTGCGCTGGGTGATCGAGGATATCGAGACGCGCTCGCCGGTGGAGTTGATCGCGATCGGCATCGGTCACGACGTCACGCGCTACTACCGCCGCGCCGTCACTATCGTCGATGCCGAGGAACTCGGCGGCGCCATGACTGAAAAGCTCGCTGAACTATTCGACGAGCAGTCCCAGGCCGAACCGCGGCGGCCGCGGAGGCTCGACGCGTGAGCGACCGCACGACGCGTTGGCGTTGCGGTCTCACATGGACAAATCGGCGGACCATCACGGCGCTCATCGCAAGTGCGCTGCTCTTGGTGGTCATCGCGGGCGATGCGCAGGTGTCGCCGTCCGCCGCGCCGCCGGTCGCGATCGAGGTTCGCAGCGAGCCGATCACGGCCTTCGACGTTCGCGACCCCTCTCACCGGCAGTTCGGGCTGCTCGAATTCCGCGGCGGCCTCGTGCTGCGTTCCTCCTACGAGCACTTCGGCGGCATCTCGGCCATTCGCGTTGCGTCGGATGGCGCGCATTTCATCGCCCTCAGCGACAAGGGTTGGTGGTTTCGCGGCCACATCGTCTACGAGGGCACGCGGCCGAGCGGCATCGCGGACGCCGAAATGGCGCCGATCCTGGGCGCCGACGGGCGACCGCTGGCGGCGCGGGGATGGTATGACACGGAATCGATCGCGGAGGACGGTGGCACGCTCTATGTGGGCATCGAACGCGTCCATCAGATCGTGCGCTTCGATTACGGCACGGAGGGCCTGCTTGCTCGCGGTCGGCCGATCGCGCTGCCGCCGGGACTGCGCTCGCTGCCGCCCAACAGGGGGATTGAGGCCCTGGTGTTTGTTCCGAAGGGTTTGCCGCTTGCCGGCACGCTGATCGCGATCTCGGAGCGCGGCCTCGACAAGGCGGGAAATACCATCGGCTTCCTCATCGGGGGAGCGAGCCCCGGCAATTTCGCGGTCAGGCGAAGTTCGAACTTCGACATCACCGACGCCGCGCTCTTGCCCGGCGGCGACGTTCTGCTGCTGGAACGGCGATTCAGCTGGAGCAGCGGTTTGGCCGTGCGCATGCGGCGCGTCGCGCTCGGCGAGATCAAGCCGGGCGCCGTGGTCGACGGTCCCATTCTGTTCGACGTCGATCTCGGCTACGAGATCGACAATATGGAAGGCTTGAGCGTTCACCGCAGCGCAGGCGGCGAAACCGTCCTCACGCTCATTTCGGACGACAATTTCTCCGCGGTTCAGCGCACGCTGCTGCTTCAGTTCACGCTGGTGGAGCCGTAGTCGAGCCGCGATACCAGCCTGAATACCGCCTGCTTTCGCGGTCGGCTCACCCCGCTGCCGCCGCTCTTTTCTTTCTGATCTGCCGCTTCAACTCGAGCGCTTTCTCGGAGAGGTCGGTGTCCCGCGCCTTCAGCAGGAATGCATCGAGACCGCCGCGATGATCGACCGTCTTGAGCGCGTTCGCCGACACGCGCAGCCTGACCGAGCGGCCGAGCGCGTCCGAGATCATGGTGACGTTGAGCAGATTGGGCAGGAAGCGCCGCTTGGTCTTGATGTTGGAGTGGCTGACCTTGTGCCCGACCTGCGCGGTCTTGCCGGTGAGTTCGCACCGCCACGACATTGAGAGACCTTATCCTTCAAAGCGTTTGCCGGATCGAGCCCGTGCGCATTGTCAGCGGCTCGACCACCTGCGGCTTCGCACTGCGGCTTCGCAAGCCGGCGGACCTATAAAGAGCGCATGAATAGGCGTCAAGCCGCGTGTCCTGGTGCGATTGTGCCCCGGATGACCGCGTTATTCGCGGCGGACTCCAGTTGCCTTGATCGGGCCAAGATGGCGCGCCAAGGATTGCTGGAAATCGGCCGGCGGCCGGCCACTTGGTCGCGCCGGGGATCGTGGCTAGCCATGGGCCGGCGGTTTCAATAAAAAATGGCGCGACAGCAGGGACTGGGCTTCGTGGGTTCATACCGCCTCACCCGTCACGCGATTTTTCTCGGCGTGACCGCGCTCGCGGTGACCATGGCGGATGCCCAACAGGGCCGAAGCTTGGCCCAAGGCAAGCTCGATGCCCGCTACACCGTCACCTTGAGCGGTTTGCCGATCGGCCAGGGCGCTTGGGTGATCGACATTGGCGATGATCATTTCACCGCGTCGGCGAGCGGTGCGACGGCCGGCTTGCTGCGCGTCTTTGCCAGCGGCCAGGGTCAGAGCGCGGCGAGCGGGAGCATCTCCGGCGGCCAACTCGTCCCTTCGAGCTACGCTTCGCGCATCGTCACCGGCGACAAGTCCGATGAAGTGCGGATGGTGATCAGCGCCGGCGCGGTGAAGGAGTTAGCGGCCAATCCGCCGACCGTTGCGAGCCCGGATCGCGTTCCAGTCACCGATGCTCACCGACGCGGCGTGTCGGACCCGATGACGGCGTCGTTGATTCGGGTTCCCGGCAGCGGCGACACCTCCGTTCCCCAGGCTTGCCAGCGCACGCTGTCGATCTTCGACGGCCGCATGCGCTACGACCTTCAACTCGCGTTCAAGCGGTTTGAGCGGGTGAGGTCGGAGCGAGGCTACCAAGGCGTGGCGGTGGTCTGCGCGGTGCGGTTTTCGCCGATCGCGGGGCACGTTCCCGAGCGCTACGCGATCAAGTATCTCGTGCAGTTGCGCGACATCGAGCTCTGGCTCGCCCCGATTGCGGGCACGCGCGTGATGGTGCCCTATCGGGTCACGGTTCCGACCCCGCTCGGGCTCGGGGTCATGCAGGCGACCCAGTTCATTTCCATGCCGCAACCGAGCAAGGCCACGGCAAAAACGCAATAATGGGGTCCGGCACGGGGCCGTTCCGCCCGCGCCAATCCTGCGAATTTCAGCGGCGGGCGTCGCCGTTAATCGATTTCAGCATCGGGCGGGACCGGCTTTGCGGGCCCCTTACACGATTTTGTGGTTTGCAGAGGCCCTGCCACCAGATGTCGCCGTGAACGAATTCCGACAGGGCGGAGTCAGCGATTCGGGCGCGATTCGTTCGAGACTCGTTCCACAGCTTAAGCACAGAGCTCAGCACAGACCTTTCCCGGGGCGGTGTCGTACGGATAGCCTTGTCCTTGTCCTGGGGGGATGGGCGGTCGATCGATGCGCAAACGGCATCCCCAGAACGCTCCCGGCGATTGGTACGTCGACACGCGCTGCATCGATTGCGGTGCCGCACGCACGGCAGCGCCGGGACTGATCGTCGAGCGCGACGGGCAGTCGGTGTTCGCGCGCCAGCCGCAAACGGCGGACGAGCGAATGATGGCATGGCGCGCGCGCCTTCTCTGCCCGACCGCTTCGGTGCGGACCGAAAGCCATGCTCGGGTGCCGGATGGCGTATTTCCGGAGCAGATGACGAAAGAAATCTACCGCCTCGGCTACAACGCCAAATCCGCCTACGGCGCCCATTCGTTTGCCATCCGGCGACCGGGCGGCAATGTGATGTTGGATGGGCCGCGCTTCACCCGCGCCGTGGTTGCTCAATTCGAGAATTGGGGCGGTCTGTCGGACATTCTATTGACCCATCGCGACGACGTCGGTGATGCCGAACGCTATGGCGAGCATTTCGCGGCGCGCGTGTGGATTCATGAGGCCGACCGGGCGGCCGCGCCGTCCGCCGACTGCATCCTCACGGGACGTGAACCCGTCGAGATCGACGCCGATCTCACCGCCATCCCGATTCCCGGGCATACCGAAGGCAGCGTCGCCTATCTTTACGGCCAACGTTGTCTGTTCACCGGAGATTCGCTTGCCTGGAACTTCGAAACCGATGATCTCGAAGCATTCCGCCAATACTGCTGGTGGTCGTGGCCCGAGCAACGGCGATCGCTCAAGCAATTACTCAACTACCGGTTCGAATGGGTGTTTGCCGGACATGGTGGAAGCAGGTATGTTCCCTCCATCGAGATGCACGCGCGGCTCGAGGCGCTGCTTGAACGGATGGCGACGACCTGAACGCGCGGCACGACCTGTTGGCTGCTATCCTCTGAGGATTTCGCCGCGCTCGCCGCCGCGTTACGGATAGCATCACGCGGCAGCAACGTCAGTCATCGCTCAATTTCGCCCGTCGATGCCGATCTCTTTCTCCTCTCCGACCAACCGCGATTCCGGCGCCCGCGGCGCCGGCGTCACCGCGGTGCTCGGGCCGACCAATACCGGCAAGACGCATCTCGCCATCGAGCGCATGCTCGGTCATTCCTCGGGCATCATCGGACTGCCGCTGCGGCTCTTGGCGCGCGAGGTCTACAACAAGGTCGCGGCGCGCGTGGGCGCGGAGGCCGTCGCGCTCGTCACCGGCGAGGAGAAGATCAAGCCGCCCAGCCCGCGCTATTGGGTCTCGACCGTCGAGGCCATGCCACGCGACCTCGACGTCGCCTTCCTCGCCATCGACGAGGTGCAGCTCGCCGCCGACCTCGAGCGCGGACACGTCTTCACCGACCGCATGCTCAACCGCCGCGGACGCGAGGAGACGCTGGTCCTCGGCGCGCAGACCGTGCGGCCGATGGTCGAGCGGCTCTTGCCCGGCGCCCACGTCCTGACCCGACCGCGCCTGTCGCAGCTCTCATTCGCGGGCGAGAAGAAGATCACCCGACTTCCCCGCCGTTCCGCCATCGTCGCGTTCTCGGCCGAGGAGGTCTATTCCATCGCCGAGTTGATCCGTCGCCAGCGCGGCGGCGCAGCCGTGGTGTTGGGGGCGCTGAGCCCGCGCACGCGCAACGCGCAGGTCGCGCTCTACCAGTCCGGCGACGTCGAATACCTCGTCGCTACCGACGCCATCGGCATGGGACTCAACCTCGACGTCGATCACGTCGCGTTTGCCTCCGACCGCAAATTCGACGGCTACCAATTTCGAAAGCTCAACCCGGCCGAACTGGCGCAGATCGCCGGCCGCGCCGGCCGCGCCATCCGCAACGGCACCTTTGGCACCACCGGAAGGTGCCCGCCGTTCGAAACCGAGCTTGCGCAGGCGCTCGAAAGCCATTCGTTCGAGCCGATCAAGGTGCTGCAATGGCGCAACACCGCGCTCGACTTCTCGTCGGTCGGAGCGCTGCAGGCTTCGCTCGCAGACACACCGAAACAGAATGGCCTCACCCGCGCGCCCATCGCCGAGGACATCCTGGTGCTGGAACACGCGTCGCGCGACGACGATATCCGCTTGCTCGCGAAGACACGCGCGGCGGTCGAGCGACTGTGGGATGTCTGCCAGGTACCCGACTATCGCAAAATCTCGCCCGCCACCCATGCCGAGCTCGCCACGACGCTCTATGGCTTCCTGATGCGGGAAGGCACGATCCCGACCGACTGGTTCGCGCGCCAGGTCGAGCAGGCGGATCACACCGACGGCGATATCGATACGCTGTCGAACCGTATCGCGCACATCCGCACCTGGACGTTTGCCGCGAACCGTCCGGACTGGCTGGTCGACCCCGAGCACTGGCAAGGCGTCACGCGCGCGGTCGAAGATAAGTTGTCGGACGCGCTGCATGATAGGTTGACCGAGCGCTTCGTCGATCGCCGCACTAGCGTGTTGATGCGCCGGCTGCGCGAGAACGCGGTGCTCGAAACCGACATCAGCAAGAGCGGAGAGGTCGTGGTCGAGGGTCACGCCATCGGCCGGCTCGACGGCTTCATGTTCACGGCCGCCGCCTCCGCCGCGGGCTCCGAAGCCAAAGCGCTCGCGGGCGCCGCGCAGAAGGCGCTGGCGGGAGAAATCGACGCGCGCGCAACGCGTCTCGCGCAAGCGGCAGACGGGCAGTTCGTGCTCGCAACCGACGGCATCATCAGGTGGCTCGGGCAACCCGTTGGCAAGCTCGTTGCCGGCGAGGAGGCGCTCAAGCCGCGCGTGCGCATCATCGCCGACGAGCATCTCACCGGCGCGCCGCGCGACGCGGTGCAGGCGCGACTCGATCTGTGGCTCAAGTCCCACATCGAGAGACTCTTGGAGGCGCTGTTCCGGCTCGCCGCCGCTGAAGACATAACCGGCATCGCGCGCGGCGTAGCGTTCCAGCTCACGGAAGCGCTCGGCGTGCTCGATCGCCAGAAGGTCGCGGACGAGGTCAAGGGCCTCGACCAGCCCGCTCGCGCGACGCTGCGCAAATACGGCGTGCGCTTCGGTGCCTATCACATCTATCTGCCGGCGTTGCTCAAGCCGGCGCCGCGGGTGCTGGCGACGCAACTGTGGGCGCTCAAACATGGCGGCTCGGAGCGAAAGGGGCTCGAAGCGATCGAGCAACTTGCCGCCAGCGGCCGCACCTCGATCGCCGCCGACCAGGAGATCGCAAAGGTGCTCTACCGCACCGCGGGTTATCGGGTGTGTGGCGCACGCGCCGTGCGGGTCGATATTTTGGAGCGGCTCGCCGATCTCATCCGCCCGGCGCTCGCATGGCGCGCTGGTGCAGCGGGGGCGAAGCCGCCGGGCGCGATCGAAGGCTTCGGATTCACCGTGACCGTCGGCATGACGTCGCTCGCGGGCTGCTCGGGCGAGGATTTCGCCTCCGTCTTGCGCTCGCTCGGCTATCGCATGGACAAGCGGCCGAAGCCGGCCGAATTGCCGCCGCCGCCGGTGGAATCGACGCCGCCGGCGGCGCGCTCCGCGCAAGCCACGCTGGCGCAAGCTGTCTCGACCGATGACGCCGCTGCAGCGGCGCCCGCAGTCGACGGTGAACCGAGGCCCGAACCTTCGGTCGAAATGACGCAGGCAGCGACGGCAGATGCGCCTGCGGTCGAAGACGCGGTGGTCGAAGCAGCGGCATCCGCGCCGAACGCGCCGGTCGAGCGGGCGAACGCGCCGGCGCTCGCCGACGCGGCGGAGCCGGGGGTCAGCGTCGCACAAGCGCCAACCCTTGCCGTCTCCGCGCAGGCCGAAGAAGTGGCGCAGGACGTCACGGTGTCTCAGCCGCCCTCGGAGGTCGCACCCAAGACGGAATTTGCGGCCGAGGAATTCATTGAGGTTTGGCGGCCGGTCCGTCGCGACGAGCATGCGCGCAAGCCGCGCCATGAACGTGGGCCGCGCCAGCGGCGCCCCCAACGTCAGCCGGGGGCGCAGATCGTTGCGGCTACTCCCGTCGCAACGGCCGCAGTCGGCGCCGACGGCGAGGCAGCGCCCGCGGCGGGCACGGCTGAGGCTTCGCCCGCGCCCGACGCGCAGCCGCGCAGCCGTCCCGACCGCACGCAGCGGCGTGAGCGAGAGCAGCGGGCGGATCGTCCTGAGCGTCATCCGCGCGCTCCTCGCCCGCCGCGAGCGGAGCAACCGCGGCGCGGCGGGGAGCGGCCGCAGCGCGGCGAGCGCGCCGAGCGGGCGCCGCGCGGCGACCGTCCGGACCGCGATCCGGCGCTGCGCGCGAAATACATCAAGGGCCGCGGCGAGGGCAGGGACCGCCGCGATCGCGAGCCCGACCCGAATTCACCGTTCGCCAAGCTTGCCGCGCTCAAGGAGCAGCTCGAGGCGAACACCAAGGAGCCGCGCTGAGGCGCGGGCGGCTTGGACCGGCAGCGCATCGACAAATGGCTTTGGCACGCGCGGGTGGTGCGCACGCGCGCGGCGGCGGCGGATCTCGCCGCCTCCGGTCACGTGCGCATCAACGGCCGGCGCGTTGATGCGCCAAGCCGCGCGGTGCGGCCCGGGGACGTGGTGACGGTCGCGCTCGACCGCGCGGTCCGCGTGCTCAGAGTCGTGGCCTTTGCCGAGCGCCGCGGCTCGGCGGATGAGGCCCGCGCGCTGTGCGAGACGCTCGAGCCCTCGCCCCCTTCTGCGGCCGGGCGCCTGCGCGGCGAGGACGATCCCTAAGGCGCCGCGGTAGGTCTGCCGGCTGGCAAACCGGTCCGCAAGGTACCAACCCTTGCTTGCCAGGAGCCCATGCGCTAGTCAGCGCGCGCCCGGAGAGTTCGGAAATGACTTACGTCGTCGTCGAAAGTTGCATTAAGTGCAAATACATGGACTGCGTCGAGGTGTGCCCGGTGGATTGCTTCTACGAGGGCGAGAACATGCTCGTCATCCATCCCGACGAATGCATCGATTGCGGCGTGTGCGAACCGGAATGCCCGGTCGACGCGATCAAGCCGGACACCGAGCCCGGGCTGGAGAACCTCCTGAAGCTCAACGCTGATTTCGCGAAAATCTGGCCCAATATCACGCAGAAGAAGGAGCCTCCGGCCGACGCCAAGGCCTGGGAGGACGTGCCGAACAAGCTCCAAACGCAGTTCTCGCCCAATCCCGGAACCGGCGACTAAAGTCTCCCGTTAACCAGGCGTGACGAAAATGTAATGCAAAAATGCCCGGAAACGGGCGTTTGCAGCGCCGCAAGGCTTTGATTTTGGCGGAAAATGTGCTATATAGTTAGAAAATGAGCAAAACAGCGCACCCGAGCCGCTCCCCGGTGGGGAGCATTATTTTTCGGGTGGTTTCCGAGGAACCTCAACCAGGGACGTGAGACCCACGCAAACAGCCGTGGCAGGAAAAACGCGCCATCGGTCGAAGAGAACCACCGCCATGAGCCGGCGGACCAAGAAAACCTCAGCGGGCGTCCGCCGGAGGGCATCTCCCCGCGCGGCGACGCGCCGTGGGGCCCCCGTGGCCAAGACACCCCTCCGGCGCAAGCCGGATGAAGGAGTTTCCCCCGGAATGACCAGCAAGAAGACGACCCAGCGTCAGGGCTTCAGGACCAACGAGTTCATCGTCTATCCGTCCCACGGCGTGGGCCAGATTCTCGCGATCGAGGAGCAGGAGGTCGCGGGCGCCAAGCTCGAGCTCTTCGTCATCAACTTCGTCAAGGACAAGATGACGTTGCGGGTTCCGACCGCCAAGATCGCTTCCGTCGGCATGCGCAAGCTCGCCGAGCCGCCGCTGGTCAGGCGCGCGCTGGAAACGTTGAAAGGCCGCGCCCGCATCAAGCGCACCATGTGGTCGCGCCGCGCGCAGGAATACGAAGCCAAGATCAACTCCGGCGACATCGTTGCGATCGCCGAGGTGGTGCGCGACCTTTACCGTTCGGAGACCCAGCCCGAGCAGTCCTACTCGGAGCGCCAACTCTACGAGGCCGCGCTCGACCGGCTCTCGCGCGAAATCTCGGTGGTGCAGCGCATCACCGAGACCGAAGCGATCAAGGAGATCGAAGCCGCCCTTGCCAAGGGTCCTCGCCGCGGTCCCAAGCCTGCGGAGGCCGAGGGGGAGGGCGAGGACGAAGACGTGGTGGTGGAGGAAGAGGCGGCATAAGCGCTCGCCCGCTCTCCACAGCAAACCTAAGAGCCCGGCGGCGACGCCGGGCTTTTGTTATGCCTGCCGGCCGCGCGAAGGGGGCGCTAACCTCCTCTTGGATAAGGAGAAAGCCGCCGAAGAAATGTCCCGGCGCAGCCATAATTACGCTCGGTTTGCAAAGAAGATGAAGCCACATTCGGGGCAGGGTCAGCAGTGCGGGGGGACATGCGGGGGCGGTCTTGGGGTATCAGCAAAAGCGCGTTGGCGTGCCTTGCCATTCTGGGCGGGGCCGGCGTGGGCGGTCTGGCCGCGGGCTTTAATGCGCGGGAGGGCCTTTCGCTGCAGCCGGCGGCGTCGTCCACAATCGTCGCTGCCGCCGCCGACATAGCGCGAGCCGACATAGCGCGAGCCGACATGGCGCTAGCGGACCGGGCGCCATCCGACAGCGTGAATTTGCGCTTCCCGGCGGATTGGGCGAACGCCGCGGTCGAGCCGGTGTCGCGAATGGTGGCATTGGCGTCGGCCGACAGCGGGATCACTCTGTTCAGTCCGCAGCCGACCTATGCGGCCACCGACGCCGACGCTCCGGTCATGGTCGAGGCGACACCAAAGCCGGCTGCGCCGGCTGCGCCCACCAAAGTGGCGCTGGCCTCCGCAGTGGCCAAGCCACCCCCCAAGCCTCGGTCCAACCTCGTGCTCAACGATTCGCAGCTCGCCAGCATCAAGAAAAGGCTCAACTTGACGCCGGAGCAGGAGCGCTACTGGCCCGCGGTCGAGGCCGAATTGCGCAAGATGGAATACAGCAAGAAGCCGACGCAGGGCGGCAGCCGCATGACGTCGATCGACATGAGCAAGATCAATGTCGAGGGGCTCAAATCCGCCGGCTTCCCGCTGGTGATGAGCTTCAGCGACGACCAGCGGCGGGAGCTCAAATCGCTCGCCCATCTCTTGGGCCTCGAGAGCGTCATGGCGGGCCTCTGATCGCCGCGCCGCGTCACGAGCGAACAGCCCGGCCGATGCGCCGGGCTTTTTCTTGGCCCGCGCCCTTTGGCTCCACGCCGGCGCGCGGTCACGCCGACCCGTATCCACTTCACCTCTAAGCGCGCTAAACTTCCATCGATCGGCGACAGAACAAGACGGGAGACGGGTATGGACATGAGCGTCACGGTGGGCGCGGCCGGCGGCGAACCACAGCGCGCGAAAGCCGAGGCCAAGACGATTGCTCGCGGCGCCAACGCGAGCGATCTCGATGCTTGGCTGGAGAAGGTCGAAGCGCTCGGCGAGCTCAAGCGCATCACCGCGGAAGTCGATCCCGATCTCGAAGCGGCAACGATCACGTATCTCGTCGGCGGCGAGAAGTCGCCTGCGCTTCTGTTCGAGAACATCAAGGGCCATCCCGGGCACCGCGCGCTCTACAACATGATTGGATGCAACCTCTCGCGCTTCTGCCTGATGATCGGCGAGCAGCCGGTGGATCATCCGCTCAAGGCGGTGCAAATCCTGCAGCAAAAGCTGGGTCGGAAAATGCCGCCGAAGGAGATTGCGGCCGATCAGGCGATCTGCAACCAGAACGTCGTCGAGGGCGACGACATCGATATCCGCATCTTTCCGGCGCAACGCATGTGGCCGCTCGACGGCGGGATGTATCTCGGCACCGGCGACGCGGTGGTGACCAAGGATCCGGAGACCGGCCGCATCAACGTCGGCACCTATCGCATGATGATCAAAGGCCCGCGCGAGGTCGGCGTCTACACGTCGCCGGGCAAGGACGCCACCATCGATCGTGAGAAGTGGTGGAAGATGGGCAAGCCGATGCCGATCGCCGCCGCTTATGGCATCGATCCGTTGCTGTTTCTGGTTGCCGCAACCAGCCTGCCGAAAACGGAATGCGAATACGAGTATTATTCCGGCATCAACGGCGCGCCGATCGAGGTCTTCACCAGCGAGCTCACGGGCCTGCCGTTGCCGGCGCGCGCCGAGATCGTGCTCGAAGGCTTTCTTTATCCGGATGAGACCTTCGCCGAAGGACCGTTCGGCGAGTTCACCGGCTATTACGGCCGGCCGAGCGGGGCGACGCCCTTCATGCGGGTCGAGCGCGTTCGCTACCGCGACAATCCGACCTTGACGTGCGCCTTGATGGCGGACACCGCGGCCAATGAGGCCGGACTGTTTTGGGCGGCTTTGCGTTCCGCCGGCATCTGGGCCGACCTGCAGAAACTCGGCGTGCCCGGCATCAAGGGCGTGTGGTCGATCCCCGAGGCCGCGGGTTGGGGCATCACCGTGGTCTCGATCAAGCAGATGTATGCCGGCCATGCGCCGCAGGTGATGGCGCTCGCCGCGCAATGCACGGCCGGCGCCTATTTCGGAAAATACGTCATCGTCGTCGACGACGACGTCGATCCCACCAATGTCAACCAGGTGCTCTGGGCCATGGCGACGCGTTCGCGCCCGGCGCAATCGATCGACATTCTGCGCGAGACCTGGAGCACCTATCTCGATCCCAGCCTGAACCCGCCGGAGATCAGGCCGTGGGGATCGAAATGTCTGATCAATGCCTGCATGGACTATCGCTTCATCAAGACCTTCTCCAAGCGCACCAAGCTGTCCAAGCAGGCTTACGAGAACGTGGTGGCGCGGTGGCAGGAGCTGGGATTGAGCGGCTCGCCGCCGGTGATCTCCGTGTTCGAGGACGAGACGTCCGCGGGGAGCGTGAGTTAGCAGCGCGAGCGCCGGCTCACAAGCTGCGGTTGCGCGATCCATTGTTAAAAGCAACCGGAAACTATGGGTCACCGAAGCGCGCTTTCTTTGCGCGCGTGCCTCAGACAGTCGCGTCGTCGCGCACCGCGCCACGCGCCGGCACGGCAGGCGCGCCGCTAATCCCGTTCTCGAGCTTGGTCAGACGTTCGTCGAACCCTCTGGTGGCGAGCGCGCCGACGTAAACATCGACGACCTTGGCCAATTCGGCGGCCTCGGTTGCCGTCAGCTCGCCGGCCGCGACCGCAGCGGCAATGCTTGCCACCGCTTCGACACTGTCGGCCGCCTTCTCGATCGGCGGCAGCTCCACGGCGATCGGCTGGTGCTTGATCACCGGCATAAGCCGCTCCATGCACACGCGAATGGCCCGCATGTCGCCGCTCTCCGCGAGCTCGATCAGCTTGCCGGCGATGCTCTCGACGCGTGCGGACAACAATTCCTGCGCCAGGACCGTTGCCCGATTGAGCGATCCGCGCGGGCGTCCGGAGGAATTTCCGCTTTGGCCTTTCTGAAACTGCATGGCTGTGATCTCCTGTATTTCCCTGTTTTTTCTGCAAACACGAGAAACCCGCCGCGCGCGGCCGCAGTCGCGGGCGCGCAACAAAAAACCCGGCGCGGCATGCCGTCCGGGCTTCTGGCGTAGTTTCGGTGAATACGCTTTTCTCGAAGATTCTCGTTACACGAGTCAAGCGGAAAATTGAGCTGCCATTAAGTTCCTGAATTAGGGAGGAAAGTCGGCTCTTGCTTGAGAGCGGACACCGGCGGTACGTGCGCTATGTGCCATACGCGGTCATTCTGCTACGTGGTTTACGTGCTCCAGTTTGAAAGGAAGGGACGCCGCTGCCAGACCAGTAGAGGTAGCCACTGGCACCTCGCGCCCCTTCCACGTAGGGTGCCCTATGAGCGGTCAACTGCGTTTGACTCTACCTGATCCATGACCGAGCATTTGGCGACGCGGATAGCTCTTAGACCAGCTCGCCCCGGAGACTTCGATTATTGCGCGCGTCTCTATTTCGAAGGAATGGAGAACATCATCGAGGAGCTGAACCTGAACATGGACGCTCAGGTCGCTGGCTTTCGCCAGCGCTGGGACATGACGCAGGTTAGGATCATCACGCTCGACGGGACGGATATTGGTTGGCTGCAGAGCTTCGTGAGAGACGATGCGCTGTTCCTCGGCCAGCTATTCGTAGACCGCGCTTTGCGACGGCAGGGCATTGGCACTGAGGTGGTCAAGGACTTGATCGAAGAGGCGGCGAGAGTCGGCCAGGCAATCACTCTCGGGGTGGTAAAGACCAATCCTGCCCTGCGGCTCTACGAACGGCTCGGGTTTCGCACCACGCACGAGGACGAGCGCAAGTTCTACATGCGGCACGACCCGCGAGCGCCGCGTTAGTTGGCAGTTTTATCGTCGAGGGTTCACCGGCTTGCTACTCCCTGGCGCAGGTCCAGCGCGTAGGGTGGGCAAAATCGCCCGCTGCGCTAGCGCCGCGTGGGCAAAGGCGCCGCGCGATTTTGCCCATGCGTGAATACCGAGCACGCGCCTTTGCCCACCCTACACCGATTGCTGTGTGCCATAGCGGACTCATGCGCCGCAGCAAAGACCGTTGCAAAGTAGTGTGGTTGAAACACCACATGAGCCGAGAAACTGTGGCGATGGCACACCGCAGTCGCGTCGGAAGCGATGGCATCAGAGCAGTCTTTGGGAGTGACCTTGCGCTTGTCGCGGCAACACATAGCGGCAGTCGACCCGCCCTGATCGAGAGTGGCTGGAAAAGGATCGGGAGCAGTTCAGAGGGACGCCATCTCAAGCTAAAACTGGTCCGAAGAATCAAGGCAGGCTGCTCGCGACCGCCGCTTGGCTTGCCAAAGCGCGGGAAAAACGCAAAAATCGTGCCGGTTCGGAGTTCATTCGGAGAATCGCGGCTATGTTTATTTTCCATATTAGAACTGTTGTCCTCGCCATCGCAGTGTCTGCTTCGTCTCTTTCTAGTGCAGCTACTTTATCCGTGCAGTCAGAATTGTTGTGTAGCCCGGAAGGCTTAATGCGTTTAATCCCTCAGTTTAATGTAAATGGGCAATTCACAATTCCTAATCCCAATACTGACTTGCAGACATTCCTTTCGGCACAACAAGGTCTTTCAAATGCTATTGATATGATCTTAGCTCAAGAAAACATAAGCCAAAATCCGTCGAATGTCGGAAGCCTCCCATCTCGGCCGTTAATATTTGCAAGCAACTGGCTATCTAGTGAAGTGGGAATACAGACAGATGGAACAAATTTAAGTTCTCCCGAGTCAGGAGGAAAATTCGGTGGTTATCGCGTT
>Ga0306920_100001187_pt1 | contig 32246 bp, 28 predicted proteins | sample flu12Cox44000170_FD_204666 | JGI IMG/M metagenome (GOLD analysis project Ga0306920, IMG submission 204666) | Lab enrichment of tropical soil microbial communities from Luquillo Experimental Forest, Puerto Rico - flux4day.12C.oxic.44.000.170 (v2)... | ecosystem: Environmental > Terrestrial >...
TCGACAAAATTTTTACCGACGCCGGCTTCGAATGGCGCGAATCAGGATGCAGCATGTGCCTCGGGATGAACCCTGATATCCTGCGGCCGGGCGAGCGATGCGCCAGCACTTCGAATCGTAATTTTGAGGGGCGTCAGGGAGCGGGCGGCCGCACCCATCTGGTCAGTCCGATTATGGCCGCGGCCGCGGCCATCGCCGGCCATTTCGTTGACGTTCGCGAATGGACGAAATAACGGCTGGGAGAACCAGCAGCTGGTCGCTGACCAGTTTTTGGAGAAGCCGAGTTTGGGCAAGATAAACGGAAATTACTGAAAAGATTATGAAAATCTCACTCATTTACTTGCCAACCTACCGGTCCCGGCGCACTACGTTTCAACAGCTTTATCGTGACATACTTGAAGAGGTTGAGTTCGCCGACCGCAGCGGCTTCGACGCGGTCTGGTTCGCCGAGCATCACTTCTTCCCCTATGGCGGCGCGATTCCATCCGTCCCGGTCTTGGCCGCGGCGGCCGCCCAACGCACCCGCCGAATTCGGCTCGGCTCAGGGGTAGGGCTTATTGGTCTGAACGATCCGATTCGGGTCGCCGAAGAGTTCGCAATGCTCGACAACCTCTCAGGCGGAAGGCTGGACTTCGGGATCGGACGTGCCTTTCAGCGTGCCGAGTACGACGCTTTCAATGTGCCGATGGAAGAGAGCCGCGCGCGTTTCGACGACGCTCATGAAATCATCATGAAGGCATGGACCCAGGAAGCAATTTCACATAACAGCAGGTATCGCAGCTTGCGCCGCGTAAATGTGCTCCCGCAACCGGTTCAGAAACCGCATCCGCCGATTTACGTCGCGTGCATCATGACTGAGGAATCGTTTCGCTTCACCGGCGAGCATGGTTACAACCTGATGTACGTCCCGTATGTAGGAACGCCCGAACAGATGCGCGAGCGCCTCGGATGGTATCGCGAGTCTTTGCTGAAGGGAGGGCATGATCCGAACACCCACGACGTGATGGTAGCCCTGCACTTTTTCTGCGGTGAGTCCCCCGGGCACGCGCGCGACTATCCGCGTCCATTCTTGTCGGACTACCTCGACTCAGCGGCCGAGGCGAACCAGACCGAGGCCGACGCCGTGCAATATCGCGGGTACGGCGGGCTCGCGCAAGTTTTGGAACGTCTCAGCCAGAATTACGAGCTGATGTACCCGAACCAGGTGGTCTTCGGGGACGCGGATCAGTGCCTGCGGCGTATCGGCGATTACCAGGCACTCGGCGCAACGCATGTCTCGTTACTTACAAATTTCGGCGGGATGCCGCACGCCGAAATCATGAGATCGCTGGAGCGCTGTGCAAAAGATGTGATACCGGAACTCAAGCGGCAATCCGATGCGCAAGGCGCAGCCGCCGGCCGCTAACGCAGCGGCGACTGCTGAGATAGTTTCGCGGGAGGGCAACCAATCTGATGGAACCGTTCAAAAATTTCACTGGGCTGGTCGCTCCGTTGGACCGACCCAACGTTGATACGGATCAGATTATCCCCAAGCAGTTTTTGAAAGCAGTGGTGCGAAGCGGACTGGGTGCGGGACTGTTCCATGATTGGCGCAGACAACCCGACAGCCTCTTCGTGCTGGAGCAGCCGCGCTTTCGCGATTCGGCGATTCTAGTCGCGCGCGCCAATTTCGGTTGCGGGAGTTCCAGGGAACACGCGGTGTGGGCGTTGGCCGATTACGGATTTAGAGCCGTTATCGCGCCGAGCTTCGCCGACATTTTCAGGAATAACTGCCTCAAGAATGGGCTCCTGACGGTGATTCTCAAGTCGGAGGAAATCGACGCGATTTTCGAGGCGATCAAACGGCATGACAACTATCAACTGACAGTCGATCTCCCGGCACAGACTGTATCAGATGAGTTCGGCTGGAGGGCACATTTTGATATCGAGCCGTTTCCGAAAAAGTGCCTGCTCGAAGGGCTCGATGATATCGCGCTGACCCTGGCGCATGAGCATGAGATCGCGGCCTACGAAAAGTCACATCCTGTGCGATACAGTGAGCGGAGCGAGGCGTAGCCGGGCTAAGGAGTCTGCGGCGTGCGCATGAAGACTTAGTTTTGAGGAATTTTGCTGGAATCGCAAACACCTCACGAACCGGCACACTTCCTGGTCGTCGGTGCCGGTCAGGAACATCGGCGTATTGACCAGTTCGTCGCGGCTGCGCTGGCGCCTGAACGATCGCGCTCGCAAGTTGGCCGGATGATCAAAGCGGGGCTTATCACCGTGAACGGGACGGTGGTCCGCGCCTCGTGTGCTGTCCGTCCCGGAGATCGGGTCGAGATTGCTTCTCCAGTTTCCAATGAACCCGCTTCGTTTTTCCAAGACACGACTGTAGGACCGGGGGCTGGCGCCGCCCTCGAAGTACTATTCAGCGATGCGGAGTTGCTGATAGTGAACAAACCGGCCGGCATGCCGGTGCACCCATCGCCGGGTCATCCGGATTCGACGCTGGCCGACGTACTGGTGGGTCAGTTTCCCGATCTGGCGGCCATCGCGGAGCCAGACGGTCTGATGCGGGCCGGCATTGTGCATCGGCTCGACAAGGACACTTCCGGGGTGATGGTAGTGGCACGAACTCCCTTCATGAGGATGGCGCTTTCGCAGCAGTTCAAGGAGCGCGGCGTGAGCAAGGTCTACCTCGCGATCGTGCGCGGCTCCCCAGTCCATGACCGCTTCACCGTGGCTTACCCCGTGGGGCGCCACCCTACCGAGCGCAAGCGAATGTCGATCCGCTCGCGCCGACCACGCCAAGCTCGCACCGAATTTTTTGTGCTTTATCGGTTTGCGGCTGGCGCAGGTCCTCTGACGCTTCTGAAGGCACGGCCACAAACCGGCCGCACTCATCAAATTCGCGTGCACCTGGCCGCATCAGGACATCCGTGCCTCGGCGATGCGCTCTATGGCGGCGGCAAAGGCAACTCTGGATGGTCACGGGGAGGCCAGGCGTTGCATGCGCTGGCATTGACTGTCACGCATCCTAGGACCGGCGCGCGGCTGGAGTTTATCGCACCGCTGCCGGATGATATCAGCAGATTCCTGACGGCAGGCGGGCTTGCAATTGGACCGTCGACGATTCGGCAATGGATCGACGCGGAGTGAGTAGCATTATTCCTTCCCCGATTTAGCGAAACTTAACCGCGGGTCGATTAGAGGGGAGCATGGTGGTTGACAAAAAAAAGGTGGTTGGTTACGTTACAAATAGCTCCCGCACTCTGTGGTCGAGGCATCTCAAGTTCCACCCATAGAACACGCCACATTCCCTCTTGGCGTCGGTCTTTGTCCCTGAGCAAGCAGATCCAAGGCATGATAAAGAGGCGGGTGTCGCGCGGCGGTCGTTTCGTCAATTGCCCGATGTAAATGGCGGTGACAACGTGCCCGGCCGGGTCCGCGGTGTCAAAATGACACGGCGGCCAGCGTTCAGAGAGGGGTTGCGGAGAGGTTTTTATGCGCAAGGCTAGAGAATCAGCCAAGAACGAATTCCTGCAACAAATCGACGGAACTCCATCGCAGGAGACTCAGCCGATGGCCACTACTCGCTACCCGAAACGGGCTCTGGCTGATGACAGGGAGCAGGGTTCCGCCCAGAGTCCGCAAGCGACGGCGATCGTGCGAACCCGCAGCGGAGCGCATCATCACCCTCGTCGCGAACCCGCCGCCGAAGCTGCATCGGCGCAGGATGTGGCTGACGTAAAGACCGAAGCCAGCCCTAGTTCTATCGAGACGGCAACCAATGGCGGTGCTATCGCGCCCGATTCCACACAGGTGGCACCGATCAGCCCCGAACCGCGCCCGAAGCCAGACGGGCGCAATCTTGAGACAGCAGCGGCTTCTCCGCCGGCTGCCCCTGCGAGCTCGCTGGGCAATGGCCGGCACCTGCCGCCAACAATCGTCAGCGAGACCGGCGCGCTTAACCTCAAGGCGCTGAAGGGGGCGAAAATAACAGAACTGGCGCACATCGCCCGCGACTACAACATCGACGGCGCGCCCAACATGCGCAAGCAGGAAATGATTTTCTCCATCCTGCAAGCGCAAGCCCAGCGTAATGGTTCGATTCTGGGTGAAGGCGTGCTGGAAATCTTGCCCGACGGGTTCGGTTTTCTGCGGGCGCCCGATTATAATTATCTGCCTGGTCCCGACGACATCTATATTTCTCCCAGCCAAATCCGCAAATTCAATCTGCGTACCGGCGATATAGTTGCCGGCCTGATTCGGCCGCCCAAGGAGGGTGAGCGCTATTTTGCTCTGCTCAAGGTCGAGTCGATCAATTACGAGGAGCCGGAAAAGGCCCGCGATAAGATCCTGTTCGATAATTTGACGCCGCTTTATCCGGAAGAGCGGATCAAGCTTGAATATAATCACGAAGATTACACTACCCGCATCATCGACCTGGTTGCCCCTATCGGGAAGGGTCAGCGCGGACTGATTGTCGCTGCCCCCTTCACCGGCAAAACGATGATGCTCCAGGCGATTGCCAAGGCAATCGCGAGCAACCATCCCGAAATCGTGCTCATCGTCCTGCTGGTTGACGAACGGCCCGAGGAAGTTACTGACATGCTGCGTTCGGTCCAGGGCGAGGTGGTTAGTTCGACCTTCGACGAACCAGCAACCCGCCACGTGCAGGTCGCCGAAATGGTAATAGAGAAGGCGCGGCGGTTGGTTGAGCATGGCCGCGACGTTGTCATTCTGTTGGATTCGATCACCCGCCTGGCGCGCGCCTACAATACAGTCGTGCCTCCATCGGGGAAGATCCTGTCGGGCGGCGTGGACTCCAATGCGTTGCACAAACCGAAGAAGTTCTTTGGAGCGGCACGCAACACCGAGGATGGCGGCAGTTTGACGATTATCGCGACGGCCCTGGTCGATACCGGCAGCCGCATGGACGAAGTAATCTTCGAGGAATTCAAAGGTACCGGCAATCAGCAGATTTCACTCGACCGCCGACTGCTGGAAAAACGAATCTTCCCCACCATTGATATCCAGCGTTCATCCACCCGCAAAGAGGAATTGCTGCTGCCGCGCAGCACACTCAACCGGGTCTGGATCTTGCGTAAGCTGTTGTCGCAGCTGAACGCGGTCGAGGCTATGGAGTTTCTGCTTGACAAAATGGAGCGCACCAAAACCAACGAGGAATTCCTCGAATCGATGAACACGTAATAACCAGTTTACTGGGCTGAGACTTGAAGCCTGGGCGCCAGGATGACAGGCCCGATTCGCTACCCCACTCCCCCAAGTGTTTTGATGAGACCGAACCGGCTGATATATAAGACCACAGCGCGTGATGAAGTATTGGCAAACAGAATTGGCCTGCATGGCCATTCAGGACCGGGTGAAACCTGTCCCTATGAGGGCAGGCCGTGAGGTTTTGAAAATATCACTATGACCGAAATCAGTATGAAACAGTTGCTGGAGGCTGGGGTGCACTTCGGCCACCAGACCAGCCGCTGGAATCCGAAGATGAAGCCGTACATCTTCGGCGCCCGTAACGGCATCTACATCATCGACCTGCAGCAGACCGTCCGCCTGTTTCACAGTGCCTACGACGCGGTGCGCGACCTTGCCGCCCAGGGCGGAACCATCATGTTCGTTGGCACCAAGAAGCAGGCGCAGGATATCGTCCGCGAAGAAGCTGAACGAAGCGGGATGTTCTATGTCAACAATCGCTGGCTCGGCGGAATGTTGACGAATTTTCAAACCATCCGGCAATCGATAGAGCGGTTGAAAAAGTTGGAAGAGGTCATGGCCGATCCCGAAATGATCCAGGCGCTGACCAAGAAAGAGATGAGTGAGAACGGGCGCGAACATGACAAGTTAATGGCGACGTTGGCCGGAATCAAAAATATGCGCAAGCTGCCCGACGCGCTGTGGATCATCGACACCAAGAAAGAAGAAATTGCAGTAGCAGAAGCTAACCGGCTCGGTATTCCGGTGGTCGCCGTAGTCGATACGAATTGCGATCCGGATTTGATCGCCTACCGGATTCCCGGTAATGACGACGCGATTCGCGCCATCAAGTTGTTCACCGCTGCGATCGCCGACGCCGTGATTGAAGGCAAGCGGCTGGCTGAGGAGCGCGCAAAGGGCCTCGACGATCTCGCCGCCGCCGACGGCAGCTTGCCGCAGGAGCCGGCGCCGCAGCAGGTATAAGGGGTTGGAGCGGTCCATCGTCACCGTTTTCTGGCTCACGCGGACCTTGGTTTCGGGAAAAGAATGGACGTAAACGCTAATCTGGTAAGGGAGTTGAGGGACAAGACGGGGGCCGGCGTCATGGACTGCAAAAAGGCGCTGGCCGAGAGCGAAGGCGACCTCGAACAGGCGGCGCGGTGGCTGCGCGAGAAGGGGATAGCACAGGCCGCAAAACGCGCCGGACGGGTTGCTTCGGAAGGCTCGGTGGGGGCTTATATCCATGCCGGCGGCAAGCTTGGCGTGCTGGTAGAGGTCAACTGCGAAAGTGATTTCGTGGCGAAGACGCCGGAGTTTCAGACTCTGGTGAAGGAAATCGCCATGCAAATCGCGGCGCAAAATCCGCGCTGTGTTCGGCGCGAGCAGCTCGCTCCTGATATAGTCGAGCAGGAGCGTCAAATTTACGCTTCGCAATCGGCCGGCAAACCCGCGCAGGTCATCGCCAAAATTGTCGATGGCAAACTCGAAAAATTCTATCGCGATGTAGTGCTCGAAGAGCAGGCTTGGGTGCGTGATCCCAATCGCACGATTCGCGAGTTGCTGGGTGAATACACCGGCAAACTGGGCGAGAAGATCGAGATCCGGCGTTTTAGCCGCTTCCAGCTAGGCGAGAATCCCGACGGCAAGGCCGCCTGAGAGGCGCGCCGCAAAGCGATGAAGCGTCGAAGCAAAGGTGAGTTGCTCCCACGGAAGCTTCGCACGCTGCAGCTGCCTGTTTTCATGGTCGCGAGGGGCAAGCGCCGGCATGACGACGCAGCACGTGTCATCTGATAGACGCGGATTTCGCCGGGTGTTGCTCAAGCTCTCCGGTCAGGCGTTCGCTCCTGCCCACGGTCCTGGCATCGATCTCGATGCTTTGGCCGAGATCACTCGGGAAGTGAAGGAAGTTGCCTCGCTTGGCGTCGAACTGGCGCTGGTGATTGGGGCGGGTAATATTCTTCGCGGCAGCGATTACGAAGCGCGAGGGATGGATCGAACGACCGCGGACCAGATGGGGATGCTCGCCACAGTGATTAATGCACTCGCCCTACAGGATTCCCTTGAACAAGCGGGGGTGGCAACCCGCGTGTTGTCGGCGATTACGATGCAGGCGGTGTGTGAACCATATATTCGCCGCCGCGCTGTGCGACATCTGGAGAAGGGCCGCGTCGTGATTTTTGCGGCTGGGACAGGCAACCCCTATTTCACCACCGATACCGCAGCAAGCCTGCGAGCGCTCGAAATCGGCGCTGAGGTGATCCTGAAAGCGACTCATCAAGTCGACGGCGTTTACGACCGGGATCCATTGCGTGAGCCGGGGGCCACTCGATTTGACCGCCTTACCTACCTGGAGGTCTTGCAGCGCAACCTTAAAGTGATGGACTCCACCGCCATCTCAATGTGCATGGACAATTCACTGCCAATAATTGTGTTTAATCTGCGCAAGCCGGGTAATATAAAGAAGGCGGTGACGGGTGAGACTATCGGCACGCTGGTTGAAAACGGCGGTTAAGCTATGCCTGACGACCCTGGCACTGACGTAGTAGAAACGGCGGAACTCGAGATGGATGATTCGGTCGAAGCCTTCCGTCACGACGTGAACCGTCTGCGTAGCGGGCGTGCCTCCACTGCTTTACTGGAGGGATTGCAGGTCAATTATTACGGCACCAAAACGCCATTGCGGCAGCTTGCTGGATTGGCTGCTCCAGAGCCGCGCCTGCTGATTGTAACGCCTTACGATAAGACCGCGATGCAGGAAGTCGAAAAGGCGATCCGCACGTCCGATCTGGGCCTCAATCCGATGAATGATGGCAAGATAATCCGGGTACCAATCCCGGAATTGAACGAGGAGCGGCGCCGTGATCTCGTACGCCAGGTTCACAGGAAAGCCGAAGAATTCCGCGTTTCAGTCCGAAACCATCGGCGTCAAGCCAACGATAAGCTCAAACAGCTAAACAAGGACAAAAAGATTACCGACGACCAACTGCACGCGACCGAAGCGAAAATCCAGCAGCTGACCACTACCAGTATCGACAAGCTCGAAAAGATCCTGGCTGCGAAGGAAGCGGAGATAATGGAGGTTTGAGCGGGGCTCTGGGCGGCGCAGGGGGACTTTTTAGAGCAAGTGGAATCATCGTCACTGCCACTAAACGAATTTCCTAATCTCTCAGTCGACCCTACGCGGCTCCCGCGTCACGTCGCCATTGTGATGGATGGCAACGGACGCTGGGCGGTCAAGCGGGGTCTCAACCGATGTGAGGGCCATCGGCGCGGCAAAGATTCGGTTCGCGCGGTGGTCGAAGCAGCCCGCAGGCTCGGTATTCCTTATCTGACGCTGTTCGCATTTTCAAACGAGAATTGGCGACGGCCCAAGGCCGAGGTGCGCTTTCTCATGGAGCTCTTCCATCGGTACCTGATTACCGAGTCCAAGCGCTTGATGAGGCGCGATATTCGCGTGATCGCGGTTGGTGAGATGGCCCGCCTGCCTGCGGCGGTCCGGCGTGTTTTAACCGAGACGATAAGATCGACCGCCGGCAATCGTGCCATGACGGTTGTGCTAGCACTGTCCTACGGCGGCCGGCAGGACTTGGTAGAAGCTGCGCGGCGTATCGCGGAAGCCGCTGCCTCGGGCCGGATTAATCCGGAACAGATCGACGAGCGGATGGTTCAACGGGAACTGATGACCGCCGGGATTCCCGATCCCGATTTACTGATTCGGACTTCCGGCGAACTGCGGCTGTCCAATTTTTTGCTGTTTCAGCTCGCCTACACCGAGCTCTATTTCACTGACACCTTATGGCCGGATTTCCGCGAGCGTGACCTACTTATGGCGCTTACCGCCTATCAGGCGCGCACCCGCCGTTTCGGTATGGTTGACGAGACCTCGCCTATCTCGCTTAGTGCTGCGAACCAGGCTTAAGACTGCATTCGTCGCGTTGGCCGCGTTGCTGGCGCTAATCGCGTTTGCACCGCCGGCAGCTTTTACCGTGATTATCGCCTTGCTGGCGTTATGGGCTCTGTTCGAAATAGGCGAAATGGTCCCTGTCGGCGAGTGGCGCTGGCTGCTAATTGCGCTCGCCGGCGTGATACCGGCGCTGGAAACGCTAGTGAGTGGCCATGCGCTCCCCGCCGGCTCGCTGATCTGCTTAATCGTTTTCGGTGCGATGATGGTATTGGTGGCGCAGGTCGGCATCGCCGGGGCTGATTCTCTCCCGAGCGGCGCCTTGCTGGTGGTATTGGGAGCTGTCTGGGTGGGGATGCTCTTCCCTTATTTTGCCCTCGTGAGGAATCGTGCGGAGGGCATTCCGGTAACTATTCTCATGCTGCTGCTCGCCTCTGCGAGCGACAGCGGTGCCTATTTTATCGGCCGGTTCGCGGGTAGGATCAAGTTGATGCCACAGGTGAGTCCGCACAAGACGGTTGAGGGTGCGCTCGGCGGACTGGCCGCGGCCCTGATCATTGCATTAATTTTGCGCAGCAGCCTGGTGCCCTGGCTCTCGCTGGTATCGGTTACTTTCTTCGGCTTGGGGGTAGGAGTTTTGGCTCAGGCGGGCGATCTTGCCAATTCCGCGTTCAAACGCGTCGCCGGCGTGAAGGACTCCGGATGGATTTTCCCGGGCCACGGCGGCTTGCTGGATCGTGCCTGCAGCCTGGTCTTTCCTGCAGTTTTAACCTACTATTGCGTGCGTTGACGAGGACGGAACGCGGTCTCCGAGGATTCTTCCTATGCTGCTATCAGTGATTGCCGCGGTTGCAATTTTCGCGATTCTGGTTGTTGTTCATGAGACCGGCCACTTCCTGGTGGCCAAGCGGCTTGGCGTCAGGGTGTTGCGCTTTTCGATTGGCTACCCGCCCAGGATTTTCGGTATTCGTCGCGGCGAAACCGATTATGCGCTGGGCGCTACTCCACTCGGTGGTTATGTCCGGATGCTGGGCGACGAGATCGCCGAAGAGCCGGGCCAGGATGCGATAAAATCCTATTTACGGGAAATAGCACTTGACTTGATAACCACGGCGAAGTCTACGGGATGGCTCAAGTATCGCGTTCGGGCGAAGGCCAGCCGGGACTTCGAAGAGCAAGCGCTCGGCGCCCTTACAGAAGCATTGGTCGAGTCTCAACCAGCGGCCATTGCCGTGGGAACTTTCGCCGCGCCGCAATCACCCGAGTCCCCCCCAGCCGCTCTGGGCCGTGAACTCACGGTCGTCGAAAAATTGCTGCTCGAGCAAGTCGGTGTCTGCGGCTCGGTCAAGCTGGCGATGGATAAGCTTGCCGATGATCGGCCAAGGATCCTCGTGGAGGCTTTCAAGGCGCGAGCGTTTCCAACTCAACGGTTGGCCACACGCTTTGCCATCGTATTGGCAGGTCCATTCGCGAATATGCTTTTCGCGCCAGTGCTCATGATTCTCATTTTCATGATTGGCGTTCCAACTCTCCTGCCGGTCATTGGAAAGGTGCGGCAAGATATGCCTGCCTTCTTGGCGGGACTGCGGCAAGGCGACCGCGTCTTGGCGGTCAACGGCAAGGACATTAAGAGCTGGGATGAACTGTCGGATGCGGTGAAGGCGAGCGGCGGTGCTCCGCTTCAACTGGCGGTTGCGCGCTTTTCGGAAGGCGGTTCGACGCGGTTGACCATCATTCCAAAGCGGCTTCCTGAAGAAACCATATATGGAAATAAGATACCCACCTGGGTGATCGGCGTTTCGCCGCGTGGCGATAAGGTTATGCTCAGCTACGGCCCGCTCGGTGCGATGCGGGCCGGTATCGTCCAGACTGCCCAGCTTCTAGCCACGCTATGTGTAGGTATCGCGAAGATTTTCGAGGGTGCGACGCCGGTTCGTGAGGCACTGGGCGGACCCATCATGATTGCGCAGATAGCGGGCAAAGAAGCGCATCAGGGCTTTGCAGACGTGGTCTTGTTTACCGTTATGCTCAGCCTTGAGTTGGGGATTATCAATCTGCTGCCCGTGCCTCTACTCGACGGTGGCCACCTCCTCTTTTTCGCGATCGAAGGAATTCGCGGGAAGCCGATGCAGCTTCGTCATCGTGAAATTGCGATGCAGGTTGGGCTTTTTCTGTTGGTCGTGCTGATGGCCTTCGTGATTCTTAATGATATCTCGCGGATTGTAGGCTAAGCGGGCATCGCGAGATTTTTGACAAGGCCGAATGCTTGTGGCGCTTCAAGGTTCGAAGTCATCTATCGCGTAATAGTTAACACTCGCGCTTGCTTGTAATGCAGCTTTCGCCTGAACGTCTGCTGGCGCAGTCGGCCGCAGCCGGAGTGGTTCTGGGAATCGATACCGGAGGGCCGACCGGGAGCTTCGGCGTGGTCGCGGATGGCCGCTTAGCTGCCGCCGCCGTTCGTTCGCCCGTTTCCCACGGTTTTGAATTGCCGGCCGCGGTCGATGAAGTCCTCGACGCTGCTGGTGCCAGCCTGGGCGACCTTACCGCGATCGCGGTCGCGATAGGGCCCGGCTCGTTCACCGGATTGCGCGTGGGCCTGAGTTACGCCAAAGGTATTGCCGCAGCCCGGAAAATTTCGATCGTGGGTGTCTCATCGCTCGACGCGCTCGCCTTATGCGCCGGCTCAGGACTATCCGCAGGAGCCGCAATTTATCCGCTAATTGATGCGCGCAAGGGAGAAGTTTACACCGGGCTTTACCGCTTTGTGGCAGGTGCGCTAGAAAGGACTTCAGATGATCTGGTTGTTTCCCTCGCACACTTCGTTGCGGGCCTCACGGAAGAGGCGGTTTTCGTCGGATATTCGGTGGCTCAGCAGGCCTGTTCGTTGGCAAGAGCGAATGGTCGCCGCGTCGTGCTGAATGAGAATGCCGGCCTGCACCTTAGAGGAAGTTTCGTTGCCGCAATTGGTGGCGCAAAAGTGGCTCGAAAGGAGGCCGATGTCATTGCGACATTGGAACCGATTTACCTCCGCGCGCTCGATTCCGCAACAAGCTTCAGTAGTTTGAAACCGGGAGAAGAAATCCATGGAACGCCGAGAGGAAGAACTTATCCAGCAACTCCTCGCTCATGACAACGAACTTAGAGAGCTTTATCTCGAACATCAGGAGTTGAAACACAAGCTGGAGGCCTTTCGGAACAAACTGTATCTGACCCCGGAGGAAGAACTGGAAAAAAAGCGCATTCAGAAGCTGAAATTGGCATCGAAGGATCGCCTGATGGAGGTATTGCACCGCCATCGTTCGGCGGCCGCCCACTAATCGGCGGCGTCGGGCCAATTCGCCGGGTAGACGTGCAAGGCCTTACATGCCTAGTCATACCATCGCGGTTCTGGTTGAGAACGAATTTGGTGTATTGGCCCGGGTCGCGGGCCTTTTCTCCAGCCGGGGGTTCAATATCGAATCGCTCACCGTTAATGAGGATCCAATCGATCCGACCGTCTCGCGCATCGTGTTGGTCAGTTCGGGCGACGACCAGATTCTCGAACAGATAAACAAACAACTGAACAAGCTGGTATCGGTGATCAAGGTGACCGACTTCCAGGATAGCGACACGGTTGAACGTGAACTGATCATGGTCAAGGTCGCGGTCGAGGAACGCACACGCTCGGAACTCGACTCGATTGTACAGGCCTTTCGCGCCCATGTGGTTGATATCGGGCCACGCTCCCACACTATCGAAGTGACCGGCGATACCAGCAAGATAATGGCATTCATTCGCCTCGTGCGGCCGCTTGGAATCAGAGAGATCGTCCGCACCGGCAAGATTGCGATGGCGCGTTCAGTGCAGCCTGGCGGTAACGTTATCAATCACCGCTCGGCCCGCGAGGCGGGTTAGTCAAGAGAGGATGAAGATGAAAGTCTATTACGATCGGGATGCGGATTTGAGCGTACTGCGGCCTCACAAAATAGCGATCCTCGGATTCGGCAGCCAGGGCCATGCTCACGCGCTTAATCTACGTGACAGCGGTATGGACGTGCGGGTCGGGTTGCGCAAAGGCAGCCCATCTTGGGCCAAGGCTGAACAACAGGGTCTGCGTGTGCTCGCAACTGCCGACGCGGCGCGCGAGGCCGACATCATCATGGTGCTGGTGCCGGACGAGATGGCCTCCGACATTTTTAAGAGTGAGATAGAACCTCATTTGACTGCCGGTAAGTATCTTGCCTTTGGACATGGCTTCAATATTCATTTCAAGTTCATCCAACCGCGCGCCGATGTGAACGTCTTCATGATCGCACCCAAGGGACCCGGCCACCTGGTTCGCTCGGAGTACGTCAAGGGGCGTGGTGTGCCGTGCCTGCTGGCGGTCCAGCAGGATCCCTCTGGCGATACCGAGAAAATCGCCCTGGCGTATGGTTGCGCGATCGGTGGCGGGCGCGCCGCAATCATCAGCACGACATTCCGGGAAGAAACGGAGACCGACTTGTTCGGCGAACAGTCGGTGCTGTGCGGAGGATTGACCGAACTTATTCGTGCCGGCTACGAAACGCTGGTGACGGCTGGGTACTCACCCGAGATGGCGTATTTCGAATGTTTGCACGAAGTCAAACTGATCGTAGACCTTATCTACGAAGGCGGCATTTCGGACATGCGCTATTCGATAAGCAATACCGCCGAATATGGCGACATGACGCGAGGCAAGCGAATAATCGGGGACGCCACCCGCTCAGCAATGAAGCAGATCCTCGCGGACATCCAATCAGGCAAGTTCGCCAACGAATGGATAAACGAGTACCGGCACGGACTTGGGAATTTCAAACGTCTCCGCAAGGAAGCCGAGCAGCATCCAATCGAAGAAGTTGGCCGCCAGCTACGATCGTTCATGCCATGGCTGGGCAGCGAGCGGCTGGTCGATCGGGCGCGCAACTGAAACCAATCGGTGCCCCGTAGCGCAGAAACCCTCTCAGAGGGCACCGCGCCGATCTCGTTGACAGCCCGATTGGCCTCCAAAATCGGCATTGCACCCCAGGGTGTGCCAATCGCGCTACCGGTCGCGGTCCTGGGGGTCGGCCTTGTTGCAACCGGCTTCCGCGCCGTAGGAATCGTTCTTATTGCCATTGGTGCGGCGCTCGCAGCTTTCTTTCGCGATCCGGAGCGCCGCGCGGTCGCCGGCCCCGGCGCTGTGATTTCAGGTGCAGACGGTCGCATATGCGACATCGGTGTCGCCTCTATACCCGGAAGCGGCGAAAGAGATCTCTACACCCGCATTTCGGTGTTTATGTCGCCGCTTGACGTGCATGTAAATCGGGCGCCGGTTTCCGGCGACGTAACGGCGCTGGCGCACGCCAAAGGCGAGTTTCGTGCAGCTTTCCGCGACGCCGCCAGCGAGCACAACGAGCGAAATTTGATTAGAATTAAAGACGATGGTGGCCGCGACCATGTGCTCATCCAGGTGGCGGGCTACCTGGCGCGCCGGATTATATGCAATCTGCGCCTCCATCAACGGCTAGAACGTGGGCAACGGATCGGGTTGATCATGTTCGGCAGCCGCGTTGATCATTTCCTGCCCCGGCAATTTCGCGTGGCCGTTCAAGTTGGAGAGCGCGTGCGAGCAGGCGAAACCATAATCGGAGAACCACCTACGTGAACGAGAATGCCTCGAGGAAAAATCGGCAGCGCCAGGCGGCCATGCGCCTGATTTCCGGCCGTTTCCAGGAACAACGGCACAAAGTCACCGGACCGTTGCGCCGCGGCGTATTCGTCGTACCCGCGACGATCACGTCGCTGGGGCTGCTGGCGGGATTCTATTCGCTGATTTCATCGATCAATGCGTATTTCGAACTCGCGGCGGTAATGATCGCAGCGGCGTTCATCTGTGACGGCCTCGACGGGCGAATCGCGCGAGCGTCGCGGACCTCAAGCCATTTCGGTATCGAATACGATAGCCTGTCCGACGTGGTCGCATTCGGCTGCGCGCCTGCTGCGCTAATCTATAGCTGGGCTCTGAAACCGCTGGGTGCATTCGCAATTGTGATTAGCGGTCTGTATGTGGTTGGCGCCGCTTTGCGCCTGGCCCGCTTCAACGTGCAAGTAGGCAGCACGGACAAACGCCGTTTCGTCGGCCTTCCGGTGCCTGGCGCGGCTATAATGATCGCTGGAACAGTCCTCGCGTATAGCTATTTCGAGTTGAAATCTCCGCTGGTGTTATGCGCATTCGCGGCTCCCGCCACGCTGGCGCTGGCCGGCTTGATGGTTTCGCGGGTACCTTACCCAAGCTTCAAAGGAATCGACCTGCAAAGACATGGCAAGGTGGAAATGCTGCTCGGCGCTCTTGTTGTTATTGCGGCGATGCTATTTGCAATGCCGCAGTTCACAACGTTCGCACTGGCTGCAGCTTACGTTCTGTCTGGGCCGGTTCTACTCGTGCGGGGAGAGAGAATCGCGCAGGTGAAGGCATCAGAAGACCGGTCGGTAAACGATACCGGCAAGAACGCCGCAGCGTCTCCTCCTGCCGAACCACCCGCTGCGCTTCAATGATCCGAAAATCTGGAACTGCTTGAGTGCTTGACCGCAGACTTGCGAACGAATAAAAGAACGACTGTGTTGGTGAAACTGCATCTGGGACTGCTGCTTAGCCTGGCCCTAACCAGGGCCCACGCTGGGTGCGTCTTAGTGCAGGCCTGAACCGGCTCTGAAACAGTAAGCGAGACGCCCCAGGCGGTGGGCCGAGCGAAGCCGCCTGGGGCGTTTTCTTTTGTGGCGCTTCGCCGGTCGGTTTCCTGGAAGACGAAGAGGAGAGAAGCAAACGATGGAGCAATCTCACGCCGAAGACTATGTACGCATCTTCGACACGACGCTGCGCGACGGTGAGCAATCGCCCGGCTGTACGATGAACGTGGAGGAGAAGATCGCGATTGCGCGGCAATTGGAGCGGCTCAACGTCGACGTTATCGAGGCTGGCTTCGCCGCCTCATCGCCTGGTGATTTTGAGGCGGTGAGGCGGGTGGCGGACGCGGTCGCAAGTCCGATCGTGCTGAGCCTTTCGCGTACCCGCGAAGAGGATGTTGACCAGGCCCTGCGGGCGGCCGAAAAAGCACGACGCCCGGGGATCCATATCTTTATTGCCACTTCCGACATCCACCTGAAATACAAACTGGCGATGACTCGGGAAGACGTCTTGAACGCGGCGACCTGGGCTGTCGCGCGCGCCAAACAATATCTCGATTACATCGAGTTTTCCTGTGAAGACGCCTCGCGCAGTGACTGGGATTTCATGGCAAAGGTCTGCGCCGAGGTTATCCGGGCGGGCGCACGCATTATCAATCTGCCCGACACGACCGGTCATGCAATTCCGGAAGAGTTCGGCGAGATGTTCGCCTACATGCGGCGTCAGGTCGAAGGCAGCGACAAGGTGATTTGGAGTGCTCATTGCCACAACGACCTCGGGCTCGCAGTGGCAAATTCCCTCGCGGCTATCCGCAATGGCGCACGCCAGGTTGAATGCACGATCAATGGCATTGGCGAGCGCGCCGGCAACACTTCGATGGAAGAAGTGGTAATGGCGCTGAAGACGCGGCGCGACCTGATGAACGTCCATTCCGGCGTGGACACCCGGCAGATCTACCCGGCTTCACGGCTGCTCTCGCAGATAATCGGCCAACCGGTACCGCCCAATAAGCCAATCGTCGGTGACAACGCATTCGCGCACGAGGCCGGAATACATCAGGACGGCGTGCTCAAGAACAAGTTGACCTACGAAATCATGAAACCCGAGGATATCGGGATTCCTTCGAATAAACTCGTCCTGGGCAAGCATTCGGGGCGTCACGCGTTCATCAATCGGCTCGGAGAACTCGGCGTTGACCCCGGCACCATCGACGTGCAGAAGGCCTTCGCGGCTTTCAAGGCGCTGTGCGACAAGAAGAAAGTCGTTTACGACGATGACATCCTCGCACTCGCCAACGAAGAGAGCCGCCAGTCGGCTGAGGCCTTCGAACTGGTTGATATCATAGTGCGTTCCTCCACTCGGACTGAACCGCACGCCGAAGTGATCATGCGCATCGATGGCGACGAGCGCCGCGCCGAATCGACCGGCGACGGGATGGTCGACGCTTGTTATAAAGCGATCTATCGCATTACCGGACTAACTCCGACGCTGGAACGGTACTCCGTCAAAGCGATTACCGGCGGCACCGACGCGCTCGGTGAAGTGTCATGCCTGGTACGGGAGAACGGAATGACTGTTGCCGGGCAGGGTGCGCATAGCGACATCGTCACGGCAAGTGCGCTGGCCCTGGTCAACGCGCTCAACCGGCTGAAGGTCCGCACCAAGATGGATCGCGAACTGCGGCGCGAGGGTCCCTGAGCGAGCTGACTTCCAGTGGTGCCGATTGTCGACCAGGCGTCACGCGGTGCAGCCGGTGAGCCGAGGCCAGGCGAAGCTGGCCGAAGCGCTGAGCACAGCCGAAGCGAAACGACTCTGCGAGGCGCCCACGTAAACAGCCAGGCGATGCCATCGTGACGGCCTCGCGGCAAATTTTTGCTATCGAGCAGCGGTAATGTTCTAATACGGTGCCGTATTCCGGCGGGGACTTTGGCGAAAACATCAATCTGGGAGGTTCGCTAATGATACGTCCTGCGGGTAGAGCGTTCTCGGACGATCCTCCGGTCTTGCATGCCGCAATCGAACTGGGCGCGAAAATTCGCGCCGACGGCGATGAGATGGAGCGGATGCGGCGCGTCCCGCCCGCTCTCGCCCAGGCGATCAAGGACGCCGGCGTCTTTGGGATGGTACTGCCCCGCTCGTGGGGGGCGCCCGAACTCGATCCGCTGACCCAGATTCGGGTTATCGAGGCGATGGCGATGGCAGAAGGTTCGGCTGGCTGGTGCGCGATGATCGGATGCGACAGCGGCTACATTACCGCTTTTCTCGATGAGGATGTCGCGCGCGAGATGTATCCGGACATGTGGGTCGCGACCGCCGCGACCGTGTCCACCACCGGTCAGGCCACACCGGTACGCGGTGGTTATCGGGTGAACGGCCGTTTCCCGTTCGCCAGCGGCTGTCAGCATTGCGAATGGGCGTGGGTCGGCTGTAACGTTGTCGATAACGGCACACCGCGTGTAAGCGCGGCCGGGATTCCGGAAACGCGTACCTGTTTTGTGCGGCTCTCTGAATGCGAGATTCTCGATACCTGGTATACGACCGGCTTGCGCGGCACCGGCAGTAACGACCTCGCGGTCCGTGATGTCTTCGTTCCAGCCGAGCGGACCTTCAGCTTTCAGGATCCGAATCTGGTAAAACGCCCAGGGCCGCTCTATGCCTTTCCGCTGATGTTCATTGCCAAGGGAGCTGCGCCTGCGCTCGGAATCGCCCGGCATGCGATCGATGCAGTGATTGAGAATGCCGGCCGCAAGCCAGCCCGTCGAATGATTTTGGGTGAACGGGGCGAGCCGCCGAAGCTTTTGCGCGAGGAAGTATTCGTTCAGGAGTCAGTCGCTCGTGCCGAGACGCTGCTGGGCGCGGCGCGGTCTTATCTATTTGACGTGATCGGCGATTTGTGGGCGACTTTGGTTGACGGAAGCAAACCGTCGCCGTTCCAGCAAGCGCGCTTCATCACTGCTTACACTCACGTGGTGGGGGAGTGCGCCAAAGCCGTCCAACTCGTTTATAAAGCCAGCGGCGGCAGCGCTGTCTATCAGAGCGGCGCCTTGGATCGCTGTCTCCGCGACGTGCTGACCATGAATCAACATGTGATCGGCTCGCTGCGAACATACGAGATAGGCGGCCGCCTGCTGCTTGGGCTGGAACCGCTCAGGTGGCTGTTCTAGCGAAGACTAATACCCGGCAGACGCCGGGACTGAGGCGATCGCAACCCCCGAGCTCCGGCTGGCATAGGGCTGACATGCGAATGCCGCGACGGCGCCGATGATGTCCAGCAGGATGAAAAGTTCGAACGCACCGACATAACTGCCGGTCAAGTCGAAGATTCTACCGGCCATGACCGGTCCGACAGTTGCCCCGATAGTGCCAGCTATTCCGGTAAGTGCGCCGAGAACCCCATAGCGCCGGCGTCCTAATGATTCAGCGACCAGCAATGGCAGCAGCACCAATGGTGCAGCCGCAGCGACGCCGAACAGCATGATGAACACCGCCAGTACCATGAGATGGGCGGCGCTGAAAACCATCACAAAGGCCGCTGCGGCGGCGGCGAAATCGGCCGCCAATGCGAGCCGCGCGCTAATCCGGTCGGCAACGTAGCCCATTGCCACCTTGCCGAGCGCCGCGCATCCGAAGAAGAAACTCATCGCGAGCGCGGCACTGCTCGCTTGGTAGCCGACGCCTTCAAGATACGCGACCATATGAACTAGCGCTCCGGCCGCCGCAAAACCGAAGCATAGATTCGCAATTACGAGCATCCAGAAGGAGCGGGCGCGCAATGCGTCCAACGTATCGAAGCCCTCCAGCAGCCCGGCACTTTGGGCGACACTCAATTTCACCGTTGTCGCCGGCCGGCTCCGGACCGTCAGAAATACCAGCGGCACGACCACTACGACCATCGGCGCGCCGAGCGCGATATAGGCCATTCGCCAACCCCGCCCCAGAATCACACTACTGGCAACCAACGTCATCACCATCCCCCCCACCGTCGTGCCGGAGATCGCGACTCCCATTGCCAGCCCCCGCCGGGCATCGAACCAATTGGCGAGCACCAATGAAGCGGGCAGGACGGTCGCTGCAGAAATCCCAACGCCCAAGAGCAGATAGGCCGCCATCATTGGGAAGAACGAACTCGCTCGGCTGGCGATCAAAAAAGCCGAACCGGAGACGACCGCGCCGAAGATCATCAGGAGCCTGGCTTCGACACGGTCGAGCAGCCATCCGATAGGTAACACACTAACGCCTGCCGACAACGCCAATGCACTTGGCAACAGCGCGACCTGAGCTCGGCTCCAGCGGGGGAAAGCCCTCACCAGCGCCGGCACGAACACCGCTACGGTGTTATAGCCCCCGCCGAAAACCACGAGCAGGACAACGAAAAGACTCGCAACTATAAGCCAACCCCGGCGTTCTTGCTGCGTCATGATTTATCCCCATGATGCTGGTCGTGAGGAGGAACGGCTGAAAAGAACGGCAAGCCCGATTATTCAAGGCTGTTCGAGCCCGCGGAAGTGCGCTTCGACACTTGATCGTGCGTCCGTTTTTTTGCCGCTTACCAACTACCAGGTAAGTGCTCCGCCGCACATCGTAGCCAGCATGGCGCCGGTTCCAAAGCACTGGGCATCGACTTCTCGAACATGCTCATGCTGGCTCAGCATCGGCCAGATTTTTGCCGAATCGTGTTCAAAGATCAGGTCAGTTCTGACCGGCACCACGGTCCAGGCACCTTCCAGCAGTTCGCCGCGAAGCTGTTCCTGAGCCCACTGCGCGCGTCCCAGGTAAAGCCGCGTGTCGTTGCCGGATCGGGAATCTTTCAAAACATCGACAATCGAACCGGCATCGGCGACCGCGTAAAGATTGCTCCATAACTGTATGGCTGGTTTCGGTGGATGCGTCGTTCGAATGACCAGGAGTGGTGCAGTAAGATCGACGGGACCGCCGAAGTATACTTTTTGGGTCCGATTCTCGGGCGGAAGCGGTGGTTTGAGCAAGTTCCCCAATGTCACGTTCGTTGGTTTGTTAATGATTACCCCGGCCACGAGTGGAGGTTCATCTGAAGGCAGCATCAGGATGACTGACTGTTGAAATACCGGATCGGGCATGGTGCGGCTTGCGACTAGGAAAAACGACTTCGCGCTCGCCCCGTGAGCTTCCGCTGTGGCCAGAGTTGCCCCCAACAGCGCCGCTAAGGCAAAAATAGTGGCTCTCGCAAGCGAACTTTGGGTTAGCTTAAGCGGCGGAACCCAATCGCAGGCCGCGGAGCGTTTTCTCCCGGTCCTCACTGCTTCGCCCCCTCTTTGGCCAGCGACAATTCGCGAAGCTTGCTCAAGCTGATGCGGGGGCTGATCGCTTCGGGGTCGAGTCGAAGCTCGATCAAAGCTGCACGGCGTGCCTTGCGCGCCCGTGCGAACGCGCCCTCAAAATCCTCGGTCCGTTCGACGGTCTCGCTATGCAGGCCATAAGCGCGGCCGAGAGCGGCAAAATCAGGGTTGGTGAGCATCGTGCCACTGACTCGCATGGGGTATTCGCGTTCCTGATGCATCCGGATGGTTCCATACATACCGTTGTTGATGACGAAGAAGATCGGCGTGAGGGCATAATGCATCGCGGTCGCGATTTCCTGCCCGTTCATCAGGAAACATCCGTCTCCCGAAAATGACAGCACTGGCCGGTCAGGATAAACGATTGCGGCCGCAACTGCGGCCGGAACGCCATAGCCCATCGATCCACTCGTGGGCGCTAACTGGGTGCCATACCTTCGGAAGCGCCAGAAGCGATGGACCCATCCTGAATAGTTGCCCGCGCCGTTACACACGATTGTCTCTGCCGGCAATTGCTCGCGGAGGTTCGCGATAATTTCCGCGAGTTGCAATGCGCCCGGGTTGAGGACCGGCTTGTTGTACTCAAGATATTCGCGGTGTGCAGCTTCGGTGGCGGCAGCCCATCCTGACGAATCCACCGGCTCCTGCGCGCGCGCGGCAGCAGCAAACGGCGCCATTCCCGAATTGATCGGCAAATCGGCCTGATAAACGCGGCCCAACTCTTCCGCGCCCATGTAGGCATGTATCAGCCTCTGTTCAGGCCGCGGCACCAACAGATGTTTATAACCGTCAGTAGCCGCCTCCCCCAGCCGGGTACCGGCAGCAAGCAAAAGGTCCGCAGCCCTGACCTGAGCGGCAAGCTTGGGGTTGGGCGAGATCCCAAGGTCGCCCGCATAACACGGATGGAGGTTATCGAAGCGATCCTGCCGCCGAAACGTAGTCGCTGTCGCAATACAATTATCCTGCGCAAAGGTCATGATGTCAGCGACTGCTTGCGCGGTCCAGGTAGTCCCACCGAGGATCATCATCGGGCGTTTTGCGTGTGCAAGCATCTCATGCATTTGCCGCAACTCGGAAGCACCAGGGTGGGCTTGCACGACTTTGTACGGTTCAGCGTCCGCTGCCATCGTCTCCTCGTGCAGCATGTCTTCGGGAAGCCCGAGCACTACGGGACCAGGCCGTCCGGAAGTCGCGAGTGCGAACGCATGCGCCACAAATTCCGGAATTCGGCGGGCGTCGTCGATGCGCGCAACCCATTTGGCTAACTGACCGTACATCCGTTGCAAGTCCACCTCTTGAAACGCCTGGCGTTCGAGATCCGAACGAGCGACTTGTCCAACAAACAGAATCATCGGAGTCGAATCCTGATAAGCGGTATGCACGCCAATACAGGCATTGCTCGCGCCAGGACCACGCGTCACGAAGCAAACGCCCGGGCGGCCGGTGAGCTTGCCGTAAGCGTCCGCCATATAGGCGGCGCCACCCTCCTGACGGCACACAATCAGCCGTATTTTGCCGCGTGCGTCATACAAGGCGTCGAGGACCGCGAGGAAGCTCTCCCCGGGCACGCAGAAAACAGTGTCGGTCCGATGAACCTTCAGCTGATCGACCAGAAGCTGACCGCCCGTGCGGATACCTGTCAGGGTGTTCATTTTTATACGCACCTCGCGGACTCGTTTCCTTCGGCTTCGCGCTCGCCCACACGGAAAATTACTGACTGTCCTATCTCGACTGCCAGCGAATATGCTGTGCGCATTAAGCGGACTGAATCTACAGAGGAAAGACCCTTCGTCAGAAGCCCGACGGTCTTGGACACCCACCCAGCATCGCCAGCAGATGCTTGCCCAGATCGAGCGTAGTGCGATCTTCCAGGTAAGGCCCGACTATCTGAATGCCAACTGGAAGTCCGGTCGCCATACGGCCGACCGGAATCACTGTTGCCGGCAGATAACAGGCGCCGGCCGGCGCCATCCACGCGATAAGGTCCCAATACGGCCTCTGCGCGCCCCCAACCAGCACCATCCTGTTGGCGAGCGGCTGAGAGTGATCGTGCGGGATCGCCGGGCAAGGCATCACCGGCAGCGCAAGGGCGTCCCACCGCTGGAAGAACTCTTCGCAGCGCTTGCGCATCTGCAGGCGCCGTTCGTTATGACTAAGCCATTGACGATGGCGCATTGCCAGGAGCCGCTTTGTCTGTGCGGCGGGCGTGTCACCGGTTGCCCCTGCATACTTTTCGATTTGGTCGGGTGGCACCCCGCCCGAGAGAGCGGACTGCAACAAAGCGGAGAAGGTTGCCACCACCTTCTCCAGCGTGAAAGCCGGGCGAACACTGTAGTCGACGGTCATACCTTCGGAGGCAAGTATTTGCGTGGCGTTCTCGAGCAACGCGCGCGCTTCCGGTTCCACGGGACAGAATGGATCGTCCAGCCACGCGGCTACGCGATAGTCCTTAAGAGCACCGTGACGGGGCGGCGGCAATTCCAACCGCCACGCGGGATAGTCCCAGCGGTTGGGCCCGGCTAGGATGTCGAGCCCGAGCTCAAGGTCCTCGACCGTGCGAGCCATCGGTCCCGCAACGGCCAGATCGGCAAGAGTCAGGGTCTCCGGAGGGCCTGGAATCTGCCCGTGGGCGGGGACAATTCCATAGCTGGGCTTATGACCGGTCACTCCGGACATGTGTGCGGGCAGACGAATCGAGCCCCCGATGTCGCTGCCCAGTTCGATAGGCGTAAATCCGCATGCCAGGGCCGCAGCCGACCCGCCGGATGATCCACCCGGCGTGCGGGAGAGGTCATGTGGGTTATTGGTTGTGCCGAAGACCTCGTTATAGCTTTGCATGTCGCCGGCATAGATCGGAAGGTTGGTCTTGGCGAAAATAATTGCGCCGGCTTCCCGCAACCGCGCGATCGGCCACGCATCCTCCTGTGGTATGAATGCCGACAGTTCAGGCGCACCGGAGGTTGTACGCATTCCCGCCGTCTGGAACGAGTCCTTGACCGTCATCGGTACGCCGTGCAAGGCCCCGCGAATCTCGCCGCGAGCCAGCGCTGCATCGGCCGCGTCGGCTTCCATACGCGCCCGCGGCGCGTCGATCGTCACGACGCTGTTGATCGGATGGTCGAGCGTTTGGATGCGCGCGAGGAAATAGTCTAGGGCCTCTCGGCTCGAAACCCTGTGGTCGCGGATTTGCCTCGCTATCTCGATCGCACTGAGAAAGGCAAGCTCGGTCATGGCAATATTCTCCTCTCGGCGGACTGATGCTCCATGCGAAGTCCGGTCAGCCCCTCGCAGGACGTTTAGGCAATGGCTGCGCCGGCCTAATCCTCTTTCCCAAGCAGCCGGTCGACCATCGCCTTGTAGGTCTTCACGGCCGGGGAATGGTAGAAGCGGGAACGGGTGAAAATGGGATCGCCCGCATAGAACCATTCATACTGCAATTGACGGCCGCCGAACTGCTCTCCCATCAGATCCCACGCGAGCTTGAAGAGCTGCACCCGCTCGCGTGCGCCCAGGTTTTTTCCCTGGAGATACTTCTCCAGGTACGGAGCGATCTCGGGATTACTAAAGTCCTGCTCCGTTGGTGTCATGATTAGCCCGCTGCCACTTAGTTGCCGGATAACTTCTGCGGCGCGCATCTGCGCTTCGGGAATAAAAACCCACAAGGCGGCGGCCAGAGCTCGCAGCGACATCCCTTCACGGCGAGCTGCCACAACCTCCTGAGCTGCAGCCCGCAGCAATCCGTTGCCCAGTTCCACTTTTGCTACCAACTCCCCCAATTGTGCCTCGACATGGGGTGCAGCCGTTCGCCCGATCGCTTCGGCGATATGGCAGGCGAGGCCGGTCAGGAATCTCAGTTTTACCACCCCGCGAATTGTGGCCTGGAGCAGAGCATGGCCTGGTCCATGCACGAGGAAGGAGTTTGACGCCTCGATGTCGCCGTTGACAAAAACCCGTTCCCACGGGATGAGCACGTCGTCAAAGATGGCTAGGGCGTCCTCTTCGTCAAACCGCGAAGAGACCGGACGGTCAAATCGGCTGCGCCCGCTGTCATAGGGTTCGCGGCAGATGAATTTCAATCCCGGCGTGTCCATGGGGACGGCAAAGCAAAGCGCGTAGGATTCCTCGCCCGCCCTGCGCGGATAGAAGGGTCCGACCCAGATCTCGTCCGCGAACGGAGCCAGTGTCGACAGCATGCGTGCCCCCCGGACAATGAGGCCTCGGTCGGTCTCGCGTACCCGGTGCAATGCGGCTTCAGGATCGGCTTGCTGAGCTGGACCTTTGGAGCGATCGATTTGCGGATCGACCAGGGTGTGAGTGAGGCAGCGGTCGTGCTCGCGACATTCTTCATAGTAGCGCACGATATTGTCGCGAAAGCGCGGTTCCCGTTGACCGATGAACGAGCCTGCAGCCGCGGCATCGGTCACCAGCGCGTTCATAAAGTCTGGCAAGCGGCCCATCAGGCCGAAGGTAGTTTCGGCGCGAAACTCTTCCGCGCGCATCCGGCGGGCCACATCTTCAACGGTCTCGATTAGGAGAAATGAGAGGCTCACCAGGTCGCCGGTCTTCGGAGAGCCATACGTCAGCAGTGATTGATGGGCCGGATCATGTTGCAGGTCGTAGAGCGCAGCCAGCGTACCAATGATGCGCTGAAAAGGCGGGTAAGCGGTGACATCCTTGACCCGTTCGCCGTTGACATAAACCGTGCGGCCGTCTTTCAGCCGTTCCCGATACTCTGCGCCGGTACTAATACCCATGAGAAAAACGACTCCCTGTTTGGTCTTAGGTCTGATGAATTTTGGTTCAGTTGTTTTCCGGGTTTACTCGGCTTATAAGAATATGGTGCACTCCTGTACCCCGGCCATGTGACATGCACAGGCCAAAAACCTGGCGCTCAATTTCTACAAATACGCGAGGTGAACGCAATGGAATACAACGTCATCGACGCCGACGGCCATGTCCTCGAACCGCCCGACCTCTGGGAAAACTATATCGACCCGAAGTTCCGCCAAATCTGCCCCAAGGTGCTGATTGCTGAAAACGGCGGTGAAATCCTGCGGCTTGAAGGGGACGACGCGATCGACCTCGGGCGCGGCAAGAAACCACTCAAGCTCGGCGGCCTGGGAACGTTCGGCGCTCGCGCCGGTGGCATCAATTCGTTTCGGGTCGCTTACCTGGAAGGCAAGCGCGGCGGCTTCGACCCCCACGCTCGGATACCTGACATGGATGCCGAGGGCATCGACGCCGCGTTCCTCTATCCGAGCCTCGGCCTCTTCCTCGGCGCCACCAAGGACCCGGAATTTTCTGCTGCGGCCTGCCGGGCATACAACCGCTGGCTGGCGGACTATTGCAAGCCTTATCCGGCTCGTCTGTTCGGCGCCGCGATGCTGCCGATGCAATCGGTCGACCACCTGGTCGACGAAATGATGTTCGCGGCCAAGGAATTAGGTTTCCGCTGCGGGTTTATCCGCCCCAATCCGTACAACGGCCGAGTGCTGCACCATCCCGCCTATGATCCATTGTGGGCTGCAGCACAGGAGATGGATTTCTCTATAGGCATTCATGGCGGCTCCGAGAGCGGACAGCCGACGCTCGGTTTCGACCGCTTCACGCAGGGGTTCGCGGTCCGCCACCTGGTGGCCCATACGTTCGAGATGATGGCGGCCGCAGCAAGCCTTATCATGTGCGGCGTCTGCGATCGTTTTCCCAAACTTCGCATCGCATTCCTCGAATCGGGCGGTGGGTGGATGGCGGGATGGCTGGATCGGATGGATCGCCATTTCGACGACGTCGGCATGAACGACACCGGACTGAAGGCGCGGCCGAGCGAGATTTTCCGCCGGCAATGCTTTATCTCGTTCGAACCGGTGGAGGGTTCATTGAAGCACCTGGCGGAATACGTGGGTTCCGAGAATATCCTGTGGGCCACCGATTATCCGCACGCCGACGGCTTCCCGGATGCGCCCAACATGATCAAGCGGATGGGACTGCCGCCCGCAACGCTGGCCAATATTCTGGCCGGCGGCGCGAAACGTTACTACAATCTGCACTAGACTATTCGGACTGCGCACACGACGGCGGGCGAGCATCATGCGCGCCCTCTATTGTGTCTGAGTTCGTTTAACGGCCCTCGGACATCGCGATTAGGCTACGCATCCGTTCTCGGCCGGCTCATCTTCGTGCGACAAAGCTGGATTTGCGAGGGGCCCGGTTTCCTTCTAAGCTCGTGCCAGCTTACCGGCTGTGTTAGAAATCGTTGTTGGGGGAGCCGATGCTCTGCCGAGCGTGTGATTTCGAAAATCCGGTGGCTGTCAAATTTTGCGGCAAGTGTGGCGCGTCGCTTGCGCGGACTTGTGCCGGATGCGGCCACGAAAACCCTCCTGAATTCAACTTCTGCGGCGAGTGTGGCCAAGCCTTGAGCCCGCCTCCAGTTGAGGCCCGGCGTGCAAACAGGATGAGCGCGCCGCCTTCGCGCCGCCGCGCGGAAAGTCCTCGACGGCGCCCCCGCGCCAGCACCACCGCTGCCACGGACCCCGAGGCACGCCGAGGGGAACGCCGCCAACTGAGCGTGATGTTTTGTGATTTGGTGGGTTCGACCGCCCTCTCCGGCCGGGTCGATCCTGAGGAATTGCAAGAGATTATCAGCAATTACCACAACGCATGCGCGAACGTCATCGAACGGTTTAACGGCTACGTCGCGAAATATCTAGGCGATGGCTTGTTGGTCTACTTCGGCTATCCCGTCGCCCATGAAGATGATGCGCGGCGAGCCGTGAGAGCGGCCCTGGGAATCGTCGAGGAACTGGAAGGTCGCGCTGCGTCAGCACCTGACCCGGGGGACGGGCTGGCCCCGCTGCAGGTACGCATCGGGATCCACACCGGCTTGGTAGTCGTGGGTGAGATAGGGGTGGGAGAGCGGCGCGAATCCAGCGCAATTGTGGGGGAAACGCCAAATCTGGCCGCGCGTATCCAGCAGGTGGCGGAGCCGAATACTGTCGCTATCAGTTCCACGACTCACGCGCTCGTGGACGGATTCTTTAGCTTCGAGGATCTCGGCGCCCAGGAGCTCAAAGGAATTTCGGGCCCTGTCCGGATTTACCGGGTCGTAAGCGAGAGCAGCGCGCAAAGCCGCTTCGAGGCAGCCGGGGATATCGAGCCGACCCCGCTGGTTGGCAGAGAGGAAGAATTACGGCTGCTGCTGCGGCATTGGCAGCAAGCCCAGAATGGCGATGGCCAGGTCGTTCTGCTCAGCGGCGAAGCGGGCATTGGCAAGTCTCGTCTGCTGCGCGAATTAAGAGAAGAAGTGGTCAAGGTCGGCGGAGCACGAATCGAATTTCGGTGCTCGCCTTATCATCAGAACAGCTCGCTATATCCTTGTATTCAGCATTTACATCGGGTGCTGGGGCTCGCACGTGGAGATTCGCCCGAAGCCGGTTTACGCAAACTGGAGACAAAGCTCAGCGAATACCGCTTTCCTCGAGGCGATACTGCGGCGCTCCTCGCCTCACTCCTTTCGCTCCCATCGCCAGACGGTGCGACCTCTCTGAATCTCAACTCCCAGAAACAGAAGGAGAAAACTCAGGAGGCGCTACTTGCGTGGATCCTGGAAGAGGCGCAGCGGCAGCCGATCTGCTGTGCGTGGGAAGACCTGCAGTGGGCCGACCCCTCTACGCTCGAATTTCTCTCGCTGTTTTTGCGCCAAGCACCCTCGTCACGTATTCTGGCAATCCTAACCTTTCGGCCGGAGTTTACCCCGCCGCGCAGTTCCCATTTCAGCCAGATAATGCTTCGGCGTTTGGGCCACGATGAGTCGACAAAAATAGTCGAGGAGATATCGGGCAGGCGCTTACCGCCGGAAGTCCTACGGCAAATCGTTAGCAAGACCGATGGCGTCCCACTCTTTATCGAAGAGCTGACCAGGACGGTAATCGGGTCTGGTCTGCTGCGGGAGACGGATGGTCAATATGAGCTGGCTGGTCCGCTGCCGCCGCTGGCGATTCCCAACACGCTGCAAGACTCCTTGGCGGCACGGCTGGATCGGCTGGGTGGCGCGCGCGAGATTGCTCAGATCGCGTCAACTATCGGGCGCGAATTCTCTTATGAGGTACTCGCTGCTCTGCAGGCATTCGATGAGCTGACCCTACAGCGGGGGCTACTCGAACTGGTAAGCGCGGAACTGGTTTACCAGCGCGGGTTTCCACCAGACGCCACTTACGTGTTCAAGCACGCGCTGGTCAGGGATGCCGCCTATCACTCATTACTCAAAAGCCGCCGCCAGCAGCTTCATCAGCGCATCGGCCGGGTATTGGAGATGCAGTTTGCTGAAATCGCGACGACGCAACCCGAACTGCTCGCTTATCACTTCACTGAGGCCGGGCTCAAGGAAGAAGCACTATCCTACTGGCAACAGGCGGGAACGAGAACCGCCGAGCGCTTCGCAAATGCAGAGGCGATCAGTCATTTCGCGACGGCGCTGCACTTGTTGAGTAGCATGCCGGAATCTGCGCTCCGCACCGAGCGTGAACTCAACTTGCAGATGTCGCTAGGTCCAGTCCTGATTGCCGCCAGAGGAAATGCTTCCGCAGAAGTCGAACAGGTATATTTGAGGGCGCGAGAATTATGTGAGCGGACCGGTAAGACTAATCAACTCTTTCCGGTACTGTTCGGTTTGCGTTCGGTTTATCTGGTTCGAGGCGAAATCATCAGAGCTCACGAACTAAGTGAGCAGCTTGTGGAGCTGGCGCAAGCTGAAAATGATACTGACCATTTGATCGAAGCTCGCCTTGCACTCGGCAACACATCGCATCTTCAAGGGATGTTGGTGCCCGGTCGAATCCAGTTCGAGCAAGCGTTGCAGCTCTACGACCCTAGCCGGCATCGCTCGCACGTATCTGTTTATGGACTCGATCCCGCCCTTTTCTGCCGCTGCAAAATAACGTGGCTACTATGGTTTCTCGGTTTTCCAGATCAAGCATTGGAAAGTGCCAGGCGGTTAGTCGATTTTGCCAAAGAGGTGTCTCATCCCCATAGTCTGGTTCTCGCCTTAATCCACGCGTGCGTCGTCCATGAGTTTCGGCGCGAGTGGCGATCGGATCAGCTGGTGGCTGAGGAGGTAGCGAAGCTATGTGCTGAGCAAGGGTTTGCGAGTCTTCTCGGCCAGGCGAACGCTTACGTAGGGCGGGCGATGGCTGAGCAGGGACACGTTGAAGAGGGAATTGCCTTGGTCAAACGGGGACTTGCTGAGATGCGGGCTGCCGGCGCCGTGCTGTATCAGGTCAAATTTCTCAGCGACCTCGCTCAGAGTTGTCGCAGGGCTGGTCGAACCGCAGAAGGTCTAGAGGCGGTGGCGGAAGCGCTCGCAATGATCGACAAAACCGCGGAACACTTATGCGAACCCGAGCTCTGGCGGCTGAAGGGCGAGCTTGCGTTACAAGGGGGGCTGCAGGGCTGCGACGGGGAGGCCGATCAATCATTTCTCAAAGCGATCGATATAGCTCGTCAGCAGGAAGCGAAATCGTGGGAGCTTCGGGCGACCACAAGTCTTTGTCGACTATGGCAGCAGATGGGCAGATCGGAAGAAGCGCGACGTTTGCTTGCTGATATCTATGGATGGTTCACTGAGGGGTTCGACACTGGCGACCTGCGCGAGGCGCGAGAGCTCTTAGAAGCATTGTGATGAGTTACTCCTGAGCAGCGACGAGGAGCCCCAAATGACTCAGATAAGACTCCTAGACATGTACGCGTCACCTTGGTGCGAGCGTGTGCGCTGGACCTTCAAGTTCAAAGGTGTGCCACTTGAGAAGCAAACCTATCAGCCTGGTCCAGCAGACGAAGAGAAGGTCAAGAAATTGACCGGTCAGGCCCAGGTTCCGGTGCTGCTGGTGAACGGAACCGCGATTCCGGACTCCGGTAAGATCCTCGCCTGGCTTGAGAGCCACAAATCTGAGCCCAGCCTCATACCGAACTCCGAAAAAGAACGAGCTCAAGTGATGATGTGGGAAGAGCTGATGGATGGAGTTCTGGGCCCGCAAGCGCGCATGCTGATCATCGGCCACTTTTTGCGAGCAAACGATTCCGAACTGCAGAAAGCCGGACAATATTTCGCTCAGAAGTGCCAGTATTCGCCCTACGCCGAAGAGCACGCGAAGGTAAAGGTCGAACGGCTCCTGAATATTCTCAAGTACGCCTTGGACGGCCGTCGGTATATGGTAGGTGACGGGTTCACGCTCGCCGATGTCACGGCAGCTTCGATGTTACTGCTGGTCAATCCGCCGCCCGATGAGCTTTTCCTTTTTCCGGCTGCGATGCGCCCGATGTACACCGTACCAATAACGCAGCATGCGGCCTTCGCTCCGGTGTTCGCCTGGCGTGACGAGATCTACCGCAAGCATCGAGGCGAAGCAGTGAGGCCGTAGCTGCGGCGTCGAACCGATGCGGCGCTCCGCTTGATTCCCAATCCGGTCGCTTCGACCGCGTTCGCGCTACGGCCAACCTGCCAGAATAACAGGCGAGACTAGGGCCGGGCGGCCGCTGTCCATTCCTTCGGCACCTGCTGGGCACGCTGATGCGTTAGGAGTTTGGCGCGGCGCTCCCGTTCCTCAGGCGAGACGGTGGCGGGATCTTCACGGTATTCCGGACCCGCGGCCATCGCTTTCTTGACCGCCGGCCGCTCGCCAAGCTCGTCCATCCAGCGCTTCACGTTGGGAAATTCATTGAGGTCGATGTTACGTCCTTGCAAGGTCACGGCCCACGGATAGCAGATCATGTCGGCGATAGTATATTCGCCGGCCAGGTAGCGCTTGTTGAACAGCCCCAGGTTCATCACGCCATAGAGGCGATGGACCTCGCTGTCGAAGCGAAGCAGCGCATAGGAAAGGTCGCCGTTTTTTCCGCCCTCGGCGGCGCGATGGAAATGCCCTTGCTCGCCGAACTTCGGCCCCTGGTTGGCCATCTGCCAGATGATCCACTGGCAGACCTCGTATTTGCGCCGCGGCTCCTGCGGCCAGAATCTGCCAACCTTCTCGGCGATATACATCATGATTGCGCCGGACTCGAAAATCTCGATCGGCGCACCACCGCCCATCGGCTCATGATCAACGATGGCCGGCATCCTTCCGTTGGGCGAGAGTTTCAGAAAAGATGCAGTGAGCTGATCACCGCGGCCGATATT
>Ga0306920_100001188_pt1 | contig 32245 bp, 40 predicted proteins | sample flu12Cox44000170_FD_204666 | JGI IMG/M metagenome (GOLD analysis project Ga0306920, IMG submission 204666) | Lab enrichment of tropical soil microbial communities from Luquillo Experimental Forest, Puerto Rico - flux4day.12C.oxic.44.000.170 (v2)... | ecosystem: Environmental > Terrestrial >...
GTTTACTCCCTCTTTCCCGTAGGGATTTGAGTAAGGCATTTGCGACCAGAGCAAAGGAAATTGCCGGGAAAGAGGGACTGGACGGCCGGCCGTTGGAATCTTACCTGCGATTGGCCCAAGACTGCCGAAACAACCTACGGGCCATGCTGTCAGCGATTGAGTCCGGGTCGATGTTAAACCCGGAATCGAAATAGAACCGCTAGAGGAAAGGTAGTACCTATGGCAACCGCCGTATCCAGAGAGGAAGTGCAACAGGAAGCGCTGTCCCGCGCCGTTTCCGGCCAAACCATGTCCAATTACCCGGACATATTCCGCGGATTCATGGCAAAGGGTGTTCCGGAATCGGAGATCCGGCCCCGTGAAAACGTCTTCACATATCACGCATGGCGCGCTCTTGGCCGCCAGGTGCGCCGTGGTGAGCACGGAGTCCGGATTTGCACCTATGTCACAACCGAACGGAAAGAGATAGACCCGGCCACCGGAGAAGAAAAGACCCGGCCGGCCAGCATGCCGCACTGGACAACGGTTTTTCACGAGTCCCAAACGGATCCGATTCGAGCCTGATGCATTGGCCGCAGCGTCACCGCAGGGAGCCGCGCCCCTGCCGGCCACTATGAGCGCTCTAGCCCCGCGGAAGAGCAGTGCGGTTTGAGCTGTCCGCGATACCAACAGAAGTAGAAACCGCCAGCCGCACTAGCGTACCTAGTCGGGAGTCGCGCCCCGGCCGCGGCCTTTGCCTCGCTCACTTCGAGCCAGGCGATTTCATGGGAGGGTTGAACGATGACGACGCAAACGACCAACGCGCAAGACCGGCGACTATCGACCGGTCAGAGGGTAACACTGCTCAAGATCGACGATGTGATGGCAATGACCCACCGGTATGAGCTGGAGATTAGGCAGGTTATCGACCCGCCCGTGGCCGTCGGCTACGAAGGGCGCAAGGCCCGCGTCGCCACGGTCCGGCAGCGCGGCAAACGCAAAGAGCAGTACCTGGACCTAAAGGCCGACGACATTCTCCTGGACGGCTGGGACCTGCCTTTTCACACAGACACCGAAGGCAGCGGCGTGTATTCGGGTAATGCCTGTTACAACCTCGTAGGCGACCCCGAGGCGATCCGCCGTTGCATCGAAACCGCGGCCGCCATTTCCGCCAGCGACAACGCCAAGGCCAAGATCATCGTGGCCCTTACCGACCGGACCAAGTGCAACGACGACGGCCTTATTCTGCTCTACCCGGAGATTGAGACAGATCACGCCGTTGTGATCCGGATGAAGCGTTGCGACTGAGCCGCCGTGTCGCCCATCGCCCACGTTGCCGGCCGACGTACGGCCGGGACAAGAACCCCCCAACAACGGAGGAACCATGATTGAGCACCTGGTAACGTGCCTGGTCGATGGCCGCCGCGTTTTTCTGACCCCGGCCGGCTTTGCGACTAATCGCCTGAGTTGTGTCCGACGCTTCCACGACGGTACGCACGCGGCACATCAAGCAGAATTTCATCGGTCACTTTGGAACGAGGAGTTTTACTGGCAGCCGGCGCACCTGGTCGACGGCGAGGTCAGGGAACACGGCGAATGGCGGCACCACACCTGCCGCGGCGAGTGGACGGACTCCTGCCGTGCGTGCAACGAGGAACGATGGGAAGTGACCGAACCCGTCGGCCAGGAGGACCGCCCATGAATCTACGCCGCGACAAAATCAAGTATCACCTGCATGAGACGGATTGCGATTATTGCGGTTACCCGCTGGGAATCGGCGATTGGATCATTCACGACCCGGAGCGCGGGCGCGGGTACTGCAGCATGAGTTGTGCGAACCTGGATGCTTTCGAGCGTGGCGAGTGCAACTGCACCAACATTGAGGAGCAACCATGAAATTCTCAACCCTGATCCAGGCCCACAGCGCCAGCATTATGTTTACCGAAAAGCCACCGGAGCCTATCCGAGCCATACTCAAGGCCAACGGTTTCCGCTGGTCGCCGACCGGCGGCTTTTGGTGGCGCCGGCAGGTAAAAGGCTTCGCCGATTTCGTGGCGGCCCTGGAGCGACGTTTGAACCCCGGCAAACCGGACGGCCCTTGTTGGCGTTGCAAATCGCCGGCCGGATTCATTCGGCCGCAGGGCGCCGCCACGCCGGTTTATTGTGGCGACTGCTGGGACACGATCCGCGCTCACGAGGCCGCCGCCGAGGACCTGGCCCGTACGCCCTGTGAGGGAGGCGGGCTGTGAACTTCACCGACCTGCTCACCGAACAACTGGGCCTCGCCCAGGAGATCCTCGACGCCGGCGCCACCGCCTATTGCCCCGAGGTGATCCGCCTGGCAGAACTGACCCTGGAGCTGGACGACGCCTTGAGCGCGGAGGCCCACAGCATCCGCGCCGATCGTGCGGAAGTTGCCCAGGACCGGGCGGAGTTGGAGGCCGAATACACCGAACGGTTTTTTAATCCTGTTTGACCCCTATTTCGGAGGAGTTTGGACCATGAAAGCAAACCAGATCGAAACCGGCAAGACCTACTTAGCCAAAGTGTCCGGCCGCCTGGTGCCCGTGAAAGTGCTGGGTGTTGTCTGCCGGCCCCATTACCTGCGTATGCGATCCGATGCGCAGCACTGGATTTGCCTGAACACCACCACCGGCCGGCAGCTAGAAGTCAAATCGCCCCAGCGCTTCCGGCAGCTCGTTTCCAATTAGAGGCCAAAACCACCCGCGCCCAGGCGGTCCGCCGGTAGAGCCGGCGCTGACGAGGCCAGCGAAAATATGCGTTAAAATATGCTTATTCCGAAGTTCAAGACGCCCGATAGAATTTGGAGGGTTAGCCAATGTCCCACAAAAAAAACGCAGATGACCTGAACGAGCGCAAGGCCAAAATCCGCGCCGAATTACTTCACCTGCGCTTCTCCGGCGCGGATCCCGACTACTACCGAATTCGCTTCGCGTGGCTGAGCCAATGCTTGCTGTATCCGTTCCTCGACCTCGACCAGCCCCTGGTCGGCAAATACGCCCAAGTCGCCGGCCACAGCATGGCGAGCCGCGACAAACGCCCCACCCCATATGACCTAGACCCCGAACTCTGGCCCGACCCCGATCCCCGTAAAGAACCATTCCAGCCGAAGGGGAAAAAGCCATGAACTGGCAATCTGTGTCCGTGGACAAGCGCCGCAGCTGGCAGGACAACCCCGACGCCATCGACGAAGCCCGCCGCGCCCGCGAGGATGCGGACTTAGCCCACGATGCGGCGCGCACTGGAGGAAGAATGGGCTCCCTATGAAACGTGCATACGGCTACGTCCGCGTCTCCACCATCCGCCAAGCCAAGGGCCTCAAGGGCCTGCAAAACGGCGATGAGAAGACCGCCCCGGATGATAAGATCGCCAAGCTGGTCGCCGAGCGCGGTCTATCCATCGCCGCCCAAACGGAACAAATCCAGAAATACTTCGACTACAAATTGAAGCCCCTGGGCTGGACTCTGGGGGAAATCTTTGTCGAGGCCGGGGTGTCGGCCGAAAAGATCGCCTTCGTCCAGCGCCCCCGGGGCTTCGAGCTCTCGAAGACCCTGGAGAAAGGCGACTGCGCCATCTTTTGTAAGACTGATCGCGCCTTTCGCTCCATGTTCGACCTAGTCAAGACGCTCGACCTGTGGAGGAAGTTCGGTTACTTCATGCACATCCTGGACTTTAACGTGGACTCCTCGACACCGGAGGGGGTGATGCTGATTCAGCTCATGGGCAACCTGGCCGAGTGGGAGAACCGCCGCCGTGCCCAGCGCGTCAAGGACGCGAACGCGGTGGCCCGATCTTTGGGCCTGGCCGCCAGCGGCAGCTCGCCGCCTTACGGTTTTCTCATTCAAAAGTGCCAAGGACCCAATGGTAAGATCGTGCGTAAACTGATCCCGAACACTTGGCAGCGCGCCGCCGCGCGCCGCTTTATTGAGTGGAAGCGCAAAGGCTTCAGCGTCCAGCAGATTTTCTACCATCTGCTCCGCCACCGGATCCGCAGACAAGATGGCAAAGAATTCACCATCCAAATGATTGGCAATTGGATCCGCCGCGAGCTACAGCTGCGAAAAACGGAAGCCTTGGCAAATGCCAACGACTCGGAACATTCCCAAAAAGGATCTTGAGGCTGGGAGGGCGCCGCGCGGACTACGATAGCTACCACTACTTCCACTTCGGTAGACTACCGTTCTTCGCGTTGGGAAACATTAAAAATTACCGCTTTCCCGGCATTTTCTTGCAATGCTTCGAAATGCCTTGCAAAAAAGGTTTTGATGGTTACAATGTAGCAAATTGCCTGGATTTCAGGCGTTTTCCGGCAGTGACATAAGTATGTCACATTATTTTCGTAAAGCGGGGGTTAAGGGTTCAAATCCCTTCATCGGCTCTTCCGATAATCTTCCCAAACCGCCAATTCCGTTGAAATCCTCACAATTTTCTTGCACCCTCTCGGGCATTTGTATACCTTGGATGGGTCACCCAAATCATTGATCGTTTTTCCTGGCATTTTGAGGATTATTTCCATGCGCAAGAACTCCGTCCGGCTTCGCCGAAGTTCTCCGTTGAACCAACCACGGCGCCGGTCGTTCCGGCCGATCGTCGAAAAGCTCGAAGCTCGCCTCGCTCCGGCGAACATCGATGTCTTGAGCTACCACTACGACCAGTCCCTTACTGGTCAAAATGTGCAAGAAACGCTGATTCATCCCGGGCCGGCCGGAGACCCTACTGCCCTGAACACTACCAATTATAGAACGCTGTTCAGCCAGCCGATCGACGGCCAGGCCTACGCCCAGCCGCTATACAGGGCCGCCCTTCCCGTCCCGGGCCTCGGCACGCATAACGTCGCCTTCATTGCGACGGAACACGACGGCGTCTATGCCGTTGACGCCGACAGCCCCACAGGAGGTCCCGATCCCATGCACCCCGGCCAGTTCTGGTATCGGAGCTTCATCGACCGCGCCAACGGCATCACCATGATTCCCTATGCCGAACTTTCCACACCCGACCTTTTTCCGAAGATCGGCATCACCGACGAACGGCTGGCAGTCGGTCCATTACCGCCCGGGATAATTCTACCGATACAATCGTCGGAACCCAAAACGGCATCACTGTTCTGCCGTCAAATGTCGCCGGTTCCTTTGTCGTAACCGGATTCCCGTCTCCGCACCAGGCTGGTACACCGGGCATGATTACGGTAACCGTAAAGGATCGCTACGGCAACGATGCCGTCAGCTACACCGGCATGGTTCATTTCACCTCGAGCGATGACCATGCAGATCTCCCCGAAGACTATACATTCACGATCGGCGAAAATGGCGATAACGGCAGCCACACGTTCACGACAGTATTGCGAACCGCCGGCACGCAGTCCATCTCGGTGACCAATATCGGCAACGGGGCCAACGGCGCGCGGGATAAGATCCACATCACACCATCCGTGGCGGTTGCAATCCTGGTTGCGGGTTATCCCTTGCCGGTCGCTGCGGGTTCTCTGAACTTTTTCACAGTTACAGCGATGGATGAATTCGGCAATCCGGGCGCGATCTATCTCGGCACGGTCCATTTCACCAGCAGCGATAGCGACGCCCAGCTGCCGCTGGACTACACCTTCGCGCCCCAGGACAACGGCGGGCGCACCTTCGCTGCCAGCTTAGATACGGTCGGCATTCAATCGATTACTGCCACGGATACGCTCGACGAGACGTTGACCAGCACACAGGACGGAATTGAAGTAGTAACGGGAGGTGGTGCACCGGGCAATGGTAGCGGCAGCAGGTCCTGGGAAACGTTCCGAATTCCTCAGTCCTGGATTGAAACTTACAATTCCCGAATTGGTACCGCGATTTCTGCCTCCGGAAATGAACCTATTTACGCGGAGCTACATCGCCAATCCGGATCTATCGAGCAGTCAATGCCGCAAAAGCCGGCTTCCAGATCGAAATCGAGCGGAGATGAACATCTTGATGCAGTTTTCAGCGAACTGGCCCAGAGAATCCCACCGAGATCCCTCCTGGCTGATCGCTTGAATTCCGACTTAACAACTGGATCTTCTATTTTTTCGTAGCGTCTCGGATGTAGATCGGATTCGAAAGTATCCAAATCATGTTGTCCCCGGCGATTTTGAGCCAGGCTTCCACCCGATAATTGCCGGGTTCGGCAACAGCAATCTCTATCGCTCGCCCCGTCGCTCCGGACACCATATGGCCATTTCGGATTATCTTCCAGTGAACGGGAATCGGCGCTTGCGCGTTCAAATTTAAGCCGTTCTCAAAAGTCACACGGCTACCCATTTCAAAACGCCGCGATGCGGACCGAACTATGAAGTCGAATCCACGCGAATCCGCCAGCCAATCGAAAGCCACGAAAGCCCGGCCGGCCGCCAGGCCTTCCCACACGGCTTCGGGACTTAATTCCTTCAGCAAAAGGTGCGTGCCGACATGACGCAGGCTGTTCTCGTAGGGATCCACGCGAAGTTGAAAAAGAACGTCACCGGGCTTCTTGTCTTGCCGCAGCGGTTGCAGCGCCGGGACCGCCGCCGCATCCACCTCAATCAGTTTCTTGCCGAGGGCGTCCTCAAAGCGGGCCTTGCCGCCCTCGACTAGGCGAATGATCAGGCCGACATTCTGGTGGGAATCATTCGCTGCTATACCGGTGTGTGGAGCTTTTTTGCAGAGTTGGTCCCACCGTTTCAAGTATTCGGCCGGGTAATCCTGCAGGGAGGAAAACGCTTCCTGGGGATATCGGCGAAATAGATCGACCATTCGCAATATCCACAATGGATTGTGAAGGGCCGCGATCAGATTTTTTTCATCCTTGAAATCGGCGTGGGTGTTATAGATTTCCACACCGGTCAATCCTCTTATTTCCCAATCCATTCGTTCTTCAAGATGCGAAAGGAAGATCAGCCCTCTTCGACTCCGGACCAGGTCCGCAAACTCTTGCGCCGCCCCAGTATTCACGCCGCGAAGACTCTGCGTCGGAAAAACCAAGAAGCCCTTGGTCTCGGCACCGGGTATCAGGAGCACGCCGTCTTTACTGCCCTGGTGACCGTCTTTGAAAAAATCATAGTGATCGGCGGGATGTTCCGTGAACATGAGGATGCGGGTACCGGTCGCCTTGGCCGCCGCAATGATTTCCTCAATCGTGCCCTGGCTGTCGTGGGAAAGCTTGGAGTGGACATGCACGTTGGCTCGGAATTCCGTATATGGGCCCGGTCTGGCAAGTTCTCGCCGCCGTCCATTTAAAGCCTTGACTTCCTTGTTAACGGCCTCGAGTTTATCCGGCTGAAGCTTTGCCATGGCATCAGCGCGAAGGAAGTTACCCTCTGGCATTGCCAGCAAAGCTGTGATCGGAAGAATTATTGCAATGCTGGTGCGCAAGGAAAGTCTACGTGCTTTTGGCGCCGTTGCGAAGTTTGTACATGTAAACCGTGTTGCCGGTTTCGCTATAGTTCACTAACGTCATGTAATGTTTCATCAGCATGAGGCCGCGGCCGCTGGGGCGCTCCAGGTTCTCGACTGCCGTTGGATCGGGGACTTCCCGTGGATCAAAACCGGCGCCCTCATCGGAGATGATCACCTCGAAGCGTTCCGGCGTGATATTGTAACCGATGTGAACTTCCTTGGCCGGGTCCAATTGATTGCCGTGTTTGATAGCGTTTACCAGAGCCTCTTCTACCGCTAATTTGATGCTGAAAATCTCGCGATCGTTGTAGCAATGACCCCTCAACGCCTGTTCAATTTCCTCCTGGACATCGCGCGCTTGTGCTGGATCGCTGGGAATGACCCGTTTCGTGGAAAACTTCCCGCCGGGCAGGAACTTGAGGTCCATTTCATCCGTCATAGCTAAATACACCGGGACTTCTATCCGGATCCCTCCGGCTGCTTTAAAAAGCTTGCAGCGCTGCCTGCTCTTCGTCGTGGATCGTAAATAGTTTGTTCAATTTGGTGATTTCAAAAACTTCTTTGATCTGCGGGTCGATGTTGCACAGAATCAACCGCCCTTCCGCCTTTTGCAACTTCTTGTTTAATGTAATGAACTTGGCCAGGGCGGCGCTGGAAAGGTATTCAACGTTGCCGAAGTTCAAAAGAACTTTTCGCCTGCCCATTTCATCGACAAGGCTGAAGAGCTGCTCTCCAATGATTTGAATGTTCTGTTCGTCGAGGATTTTGCGGTCGGTAAAATTCACGACGGTCACATCACCGATGTCTTCCACTTCCAGGCGGCGCCGACGAGGTGGCGACGACATAAATTGGTCTCCTTCAACCTGCTGCTTCCCGGTGCGAAAAATGACGGCACGAAAAAACGAATTAACCCGATTCTATTGATGGTAAAGACAGGGTCCGCGTTGTCAAGCTTTTTCCTGGATATCCTACGAGGTTTTTCCAAACAAAACCATTGTACGATTTCCCCATCCGATTCAATCGCTCATTAAGCTTTCGGAAAACTTCATGTGAAAGCCCGCGATTTGATTAACGGTTTACGACTGAACGAGCTCTCCCAGTGCCGGTTGATTCACCGTTTGTCTTCCACGGGCCAGTGCCCTTTTCACCAAATCGACTGTGAATTGCGCGTGAGTAATTCCGGCGCATTTTAAACCGCCGGTAAATCCCGCGTTCGGGCTGAAATCCGGGTTGGGATTTACTTCGAGAATATAAGGTTTTCCATTGAGTCGAAGGCGGAAGTCAACGCGCGCGTAGTCGCGGCAGCCCAACAGCCGATAGGCCCTTTTGGCGAGGTCGCCAATCCGCCCGGCCAATTTCGGATTGATCTTAGCCGGGTAATGCGCTGGCGTCGCTTCATAGTCCCGAGACCCCGGTTTCCATTTGGCCTCGTAAGTGACGATCGGCCAAAAATTCGGTCCATTTTCCTTGAACATAATCTCCCCAAACGGCAGTGTTGCCAAATGGGGCGCCTCAATTAATCCCACGTTGATTTCGCGACCTCCAATGAATTCTTCCACTAACACCGGAGGCCCATAAGTTTCCAGTACCCAATGAATCCGCCGCTGAAGCTGTGCGTGGTCCGTGACCACGCTGCCCTGATCCAGACCCACACTGGCATCCTGATTGGCAGGTTTGACAATCACCGGCCAATCCAATTGGCATTGGGGATAACGCGGTTCCTCGACGACAAAATAGGCCGGCGTGGGTAGGCCGGCGCCTCGCAACAGATTCTTGGTAAGAGGTTTTTCGCGGGCCACACACAAAGTATTGTAGGGTGACCCGGTAAACGGTATTTTCAGCCACTCGAGCAGACCAGCCACAAATGCTTCCGTCTGGCCGTGATCCGCCGTGCCTTCAAATAGATTGAAAACAACTTCCGGCTTGATTTCTTTCAACCCGGCAAAAAGATTCTCCGGATCGTTGTTCACTCCCAGCCGCGTAACGGGAAATCCCACCTGTTCGAGATTGTTCTCCACTGCATGGACCATTTCCAGGATTTCCTGTTCCGAATCATAATCGGGTTGGCCCGGGAGTAGCACCGGTTCGTTGTAAAGTATCAAAACACGCGAGCGGGTCCGTTCGGTTCCGCGTTTGCGATTGGGAGAAAACCGATGAATGATTTTTCTTTGATTCATAGTTCGTTGCTTGATTATGCATTTAGGCTTGCCGACTCAGGCCAGCCTGTAATATTGTTTCGATCAGACGCGCATAACTCCAGTCATTGAGACGAGCCATGATGACCAGGTCACTCGATTCCGGATTCAATCCGGGCAAAGGATTGACCTCCAAAAAGTAAGGAATGCCGTCCCGCACGCGGAAATCGATGCGGGCAACATCGCGGCAACCCAGTACCTCGAATACTAGTAGCGCCGCTGACGTAATCCGGCGGATTATTTCTGTGGGTAAACGCGGAGGGGTTTCGTACTGAACTCGGTTCAAATAGTCGCGTTTGACATCCAGACAATAAATGAACCGGTCTGCGCGTTGCTGCGGGAGGATGCGCATCACGCCGACAATTGTCGGCGCCTGATTGCCGACGATGCCGACTGTCAATTCGTCTCCCTCGATGTATTCTTCCACAAGGATCGGTTGCCGATGACGGTCACAAATCGATTCCACTACCTGGAGAAGGTCGTCGGGACGATCGATCAGACAATGGCGGCCAATTCCTTTACTGGAACCCTCCCAGGCAGGCTTGACGATCACGGGGAAGAAGTCGATCAATGATAGAAGATCGTCCTTCAAGTTTCTCCGATTCCCCATCCTCGATCGTCGGTCCTCGACCGTGAAACTTCGCGGAACCGCCACCGCGGCGGATTGTACCAAGCGTTTCGCGCATGTTTTGTCAAGGGTTACGGCGAGCGTCAACGGATCCGATCCGGAATAGGGAATGCCGAGCATCTCCAACAATGCCGGCACGCGGGCCTCGCGCGACCGGCTAATTCCCTGTCCTTCGGCGATATTAAAAACAAAGTCGGGGGCAGAGACCAGTAGCCGTTCGATCAATTCCCGCCCGTTCCCCAGTTTGTCCACTCCATGGCCCAGGCTGCTCAACACGGCAGCAACGGCGTCGATCGTGGCCGGGGTGTCGAATTCTTCCTGAAAATCGTCCGGTAAAGCACGGCAAACGGCAACCCCCCCCGTACCCCCCTCTTTTAAAGAGAGGGAAAGACCTCCCTGTCCCCCTCTTTCAAAAGAGGGGGATAAGAGGGGGGATTCGACCCTCAGATCATAGGTGATACCAATCCTCATCCGGACATCGTTACTCCACGGGTGTGACTACCAGCTCTTCCTCGGAACCGTTAACGCTGCCGCAGCCGTTGCCCGTGACCTTCTCGTCTAATTCGTGATTTCTTTGCGTGAGTACACGCAACCGGCGCCGTTCCATGCGTTCATTCTGTTCGGGCATGATTACGGATTTACTTCCCTGGATCAGGGAACTAACTCCGCGTGTGGCCGTCTTCTGTATCGTTTGGACTTTATCTTCGGCCTGGTACCGCACCAGCATCCCTTCATAATTCCGTAGAACCACCGCATCATCGGACGCGGAAACGAGATAATTGGGCATGAGGGGAATCTTGCCGCCGCCGTGCGGGCTATCGACCACATACGTCGGGATTCCTAAGCCGGACATGTGCCCTCGGAGTCCTTCCATGATTTCCAGACCCTTCCAAACGGATGTCCGAAAATGGCCGGCTCCAATTACGGGATCGCAATGGAATAGGTAATAGGGACGTACCTTGATGCGCAACAAGGCACGCATCAACTGCCGCATCGTTTCTAGGGAATCGTTTACCCCCTTGAGCAAAACCGTGTGATTGTTGACCGGCATCCCGGCTTGCAAAAGCGCCTTGCAGACTCGTGCTGCTTCCGGCGTAACTTCCCGTGGATGATTGAAATGGGTTTGAATCCAGACTTTCTCGGCCGAGGCCAGCAAATCAATCAATTCCTGGTCGTATAATTTCTGCGGCAAAGTCACCGGAACTCGCGTGCCAATGCGAATGACATCGACATGACGTATGGCGGCCAAGTTTTCCAGGAAAAAGCGCAATTTCGCGGCCGGCAAGGTCAACGGATCGCCACCGGATACAATCACGTCGCGAATTTCCCGATGCTCCCGAATATAGTCGATCATCCGTTTATCGTTGTGACTGATTGCATCCCATCCCCCCCGTACCATCGTAGCCCTCTTGCGGGTGCAAAATCGGCAATACATGGTGCACACATGCGTGGTAATCAGCAAGGCCCGGTCGGGGTACCGATGCGTCAACCCCGGCACCGGCATGTCCTTGTCTTCTTCCAACGGATCTTCCAATTCGTATCCCGATTCGCTACCTGACTCCAAGGGAGATGTCACCGATTGGAGGCGGATCGGATCGTTTGGGTCGTCTGGATTGATGAGGGAGAAATAGTAAGGGGGGATCGCTAATTTATAGTGCGCTTCTAGAGATCCGATTGCTTCCAGCTCCTTGCTGGTGAAGGGAAGGAGTTTGCGAAGTTGGCGGACCGTGCGAATGGCACTTTGAGACTGCCATCGCCAATCGTTCCATTGGTGGTCTGGAACTTTGCGCCAGAGCGGAAGGCGCCTCGGTTTACCGGGAGGTTCTTCTTCTTCGCCCCCGTTGTTGCTTTTGGGGAAAGACCGAGAAATGAGCCCGGTACGCTCTTCGGTTTCGTTCATCGGGAAAGAAGCCTCCAAAAGACAAGGATATCATGGCTCCTCCCCCAGCCTCCGGTTCAATATCGGCTGAGGCACTAACCAGCTGGTGGAGTTACGCCCCTAATCGCGGAATCCTATCGCATCGTTGCTAAAATACAAGCCCTACCACAACCAATTTAAGCTTTTTTCTCAAAATTTTTCCCCGTGACCTTCTGTCGAGTCAAAGAAGGGTGTCTTTTATCTGACTTCGTTTGCAACTCACCGGTGGAACGCTTACACTGAGGGCCATGCACACAGACATCGTGACGCAACGGCCGCATCTTGTTCGAGCGTTGGGTCCCTACATGGCAACGGCCATCGTCGTGGGCACAGTAATAGGCTCCGGAGTATTCAAAAAGCCCCAGGTCGTCGCCGCGAATGTTCCTTTCTTCGGTTTGGCTGCCCTGGTGTGGATTTTCACGGGTGTTTTGGCCTTCCTGGGGGCCCTGGCACTGGCCGAGGTGGCCGTGCTCTTCCCCAAGGCCGGCGGTAACTACGTCTTTCTCCGCGAAGGCTATGGGCGCTGGGCCGGCTTTCTGTGGGGTTGGGTGGAATTTTGGATCATTCGATCCGCTTCGCTCGCCGCCCTGGCTACCATTTTCACCGAATCCCTGCACGATGTCCTGAAAGAAATGATCGGTTCTCGCGTTGCAATTCTTGGATTTTGGCCGCAAAAAGTCCTCACCGTGACCGTAATCCTCGCTTTGGGGCTCGTCAACATCCGCGGGGTACGCTGGGGGGGAGGGTTGCAGTTCATTATCACGCTTATCAAGGTTGCCTCGTTGCTTGGAATTCTTACCCTGCCATTTGTGGTGGCGGCTTGGACCGATGGTTCCGGGGGGCGGGCCAGCGAGACGCCTGTCCCGCGTCCCAGCCTTCAAAATCTGCAACCCGTCTGGCAGACTGAGGGGCCCCTTCCGTGGAGGGGTTTGGGAGCTGCGTTTTTGGGGGTTCTCTGGGCTTACCACGGTTGGATGAACATCGCCCCGGTAGCGGAAGAGGTTCGCACACCGCAACGAAATATACCGCTTTCTCTCCTGGGAGGTATCGCGATTGTCATTACCCTCTATCTGGGAGCGAATTTCGCGTATTACCTTATCATTCCACAGGACGAAATGGCGAAGATGAAGGCTCCGGACGTTAGTACGCCCGCTGAAGCGGATCAAAACCAAGATCAAACCGTGGCCATTGGCTTCTGCCGGCGCCTATTGGGGCCGGTTGGGGTTGGCGTGGCTGCAGCGACTATCATGTTTTCGGTCTTCGGGGCTTTGAATGGTAATTTGCTGGTAGGGCCTCGCCTGCTCTACGCCATGGGAGAAGATGGGTTGGCGCCCCGCGCCCTTTCCGCGGTTCATGTCCGCTACAATACCCCTGCCTTGGCCATTACGGTAATGGCCCTTTGGTCCTGTCTTTTGGTGGTAGGAGTGGCCCTTCTAACCCAGCTGGAATCGCTGGAAAAAGGCAAATCCCATTTTGACATTCTTACCGACTTCGCCATGTTTGGAGCGGTGATTTTCGAAACCATGGCCGTGACCACGATTTTTGCTTTTCGCCGGAAGTTTCCCGATGTCGATCGCCCCTACCGATGCTGGGGGTACCCCGTCGTTCCGCTTCTTTACCTCATCCTTCCAGCCTTTATTCTGGCCAATATGTTCCAAAACCAGCCGAAGGAGGTGGCGGTAGGTATCGGTTTTATTGCTGTGGGAGCGTTGGTTTATCTTTTTGTCGATGTGATCTCAAGGAAATAACCCGCGCCGCGACTTTTCTTTGGCAATCTTCTGAATTCCCAGACTTAAAGCCGCGGTACGCATCGTGAAGTTTCGTTTTCGGGCTACATTACGAACCTGATGGAAGGCCATGAGCATCAGTTCTTCGAGTTTCTGGTTTACTTGCGTTTCATTCCACCACAGTTGCTGAATATCCTGCACCCATTCGAAATAGGAAACGGTTACCCCTCCGGCGTTGCACAGAACGTCCGGGATTAGATAGATATCGCTATCGGACAGGATGGTGTCGGCTTCCGGGGTCGTGGGGCCATTGGCAGCCTCGGCTAGCACACGGCATTTGATTTTCGAGGCGTTGGCCTTGGTGATGACCCGTTCCAGGGCGGCAGGCACCAGAATGGTACAGGGGATGGTTAACAATTCCTCCGGTGGAATGCGCTCTGCCTGGCCAAATTCGGGCAAGGATCTTCCGGAGTTGACGTGCTTGATCAAGGATGGAATGTCCAGGCCTTTGGCATTGTGAACGCTACCGTCACGGTCTCCGACAGCGACGACGCGCACACCGCGTAGATGCAGTTCCTGAGCTACAACGGAGCCGACGTTGCCGAATCCCTGGACTACCGCAGTGGATTCCGTCCATTTTTGATTGAGTTCCTTGAGAGCCTCGATCACGCAATACACGACGCCCCGACCGGTAGCCTCGCGCCGGCCGATGCAGCCCCCCAGCTCCACTGGCTTGCCGGTAACAATTTCGGGGCAGGCGTAACCGACATTCATGCTGTACGTATCCATAATCCATGCCATGGTTTGCTCGTCGGTGCCCAGGTCCGGGGCCATCACGTCCATGCGCGGGCCGATCACTACGTGCACTTCTTCGGCAAACCGTCGTGTCAACCGCTCCAGTTCCCCTTTGGTGAGTTGGGCCGGATCGCAGGCAACGCCCCCTTTGGCGCCCCCGAAAGGCAGGTTCATCAAGCCGCATTTCCACGACATCCACATCGCCAGCGCGGCGACTTCCCCTAGGTCCACGCTTGGGTGATAACGAAGTCCGCCCTTGGAAGGGCCGCTTGTAAGGCTATGTTGCACGCGGAAACCGATGAATCCCTCGGTCCGTCCGTCGTCCATCCGGACTGGGATGCTGACCACCAGGGCGCGTTTCGGCTTGCTGAGCCGTTCCAGAACGCCATTGTCCAGGTCGATCTGCTCGGCCACCACTTCGAGCTGTCGGCATGCCATCGAAAATGTTGGCGAGTTTTCAAAAACAGGCACCGGCGAATGGGGTTTTTCATTCACTCCATTCCGCGTCACAACAGGTGCAGCCACGTAGACCTCCTTAAGCAAATTGGGGAGAGGAATCCTTTCAACCAATGCATCCGGCGGCAAGTATTATATACCACGGTTCCCTTGTACAACGCTACCCGACTTGAAACCGCCATCGTCCGCTTTATCATGGCTATATGTTAAAGCGGAAGTATCTTTTCCCTCGCGTAATCGAAATGAACTACCAGGCCGGACGCCGGCTCGGTGTAAACGTCTATTTAATCGACGGTGGCAGCGAATTTCTCCTGATCGACATCGGTTACCTGGACACGGTTACGGAAATCATCGACCTGATCCGCCAGATGGACTTCAACCTGTCCACCTGTAAGCTGCTGATCGCCACTCATGCCGACGCCGACCACATTCAAGGGATCGCTCGGGCCAAAGAATTGCTTAAAACCAAGGTCGCTGCCCACCCCCTGAGCGTCGAACCGATTGAGACCGGCGATGAGATCATGACTTACGCGACCATAAAAGCACAGGGGATTGAAATCCCCATGCCAAAGTGCAAGATCGATATCCTGTTAAATGAAAACGATACAATTGCGGTCGGGGATATTCAATTGCAAGTCTGGCACACCCCCGGCCACACGCCAGGTCAGCTAAGCTTCAAGACGGGCGACCTGCTGTTTAGCGGCGATAATATCTACAAAGACAGTTGCGTCGGCGTCATCGACGCCCATCACGGTTCTAACATTCCCGACTTTCTGACTTCCCTCACTCGCATCATCAAGGATGATGCGAGATTCTTGCTTCCCAGCCACGGCCCGGTTTTTCGCCGCGATAACCTCATTTTACAAAAAGCCATCGATCGGCTGTCGCAGTATCAGTACATGGCCGATTTCGGGACCTGCGCAATTGCCTGGCCGCTATTGGATGAATGGGAAGCCGATGTCAGCGCAGGGCGAATGCCGAATTTTGGGAAAGATTAGGGGCCATGGAAGATGTCGATTAATTCGCAGTGAGCGGATATCCCTTTTCGCGCCAGCCGCGAATGCCGCCATCCATCGAAATCACGTTCGCATAGCCCATTTTTTGCAAATTGTCCGCCGCGAGCGCGGACCGATAGCCCCCGCCGCAATATAGGACGATTTCCGCGCCGGTCTCGGGGATTCTCTGTTCAATGTCGCGTTCGATAATTCCCTTTGCCAGGTGTATCGCACCGGGGAGGTGGTCTTTTGCCCATTCACTTTCTTCGCGCACGTCCACGAGCCAGAATTTCTCGCCGCGCGCGAGTTTTGTTTTGACTTGGTCCACGGTCAATTCCCGAATCCGGGTTTTTGCATCTTGTACGAGTTGGAGAAACCGAGGAGCATGTTGGGCCATGAGCAACTATCCTTTTACAGAACACCGAGAAGTACCTCAGTCAGCAATTGGTCCAGTCGTTCATACGGCAGCCGGCGCGAGGCCAGCCTATTGGGATCGAATTCCATTTCTTGCAGTTTCTTAGCCTGATCTTTGGAATATTTCTGCAAGAGCCCGGCCGAACCCGGATTAGCGCCATGAATTTCTCGCAGCAGATCTTGGACCTCCTTATTTTCATGATATTGCTGCACCTTGGCTTGCATGATTTTCACCATGCGCATATTGCGTTCGACAAAATCCCAGGGGTCGGCTTCCGTCCGATACGGATGAGCATCGAAACCAATGGTTCCTTCGTACCGATGGTCCATGAGGAGTTTGATGGTGAAGAATGCATCCTTGAGATCATCGCTCCCGAAGCTGAGGTCCTGATCGAACCGAAGAGGCTTTTGTCCATTAAGGTGGACGTCGAGAAGTTTGCCGGCGTCCAGGGCCTGGGCGAATTCGTGATACGGATTCAAGCCTGCCATTTTAATGTGCGCGGTTTCCGGGTTGATGCCGCACATGTCCGGATGATCCAGCGTGGATATGAAGGCCAACACGCTCCCGACGGTGGGAAGATACAGGTCACCGCGTGGTTCGTTCGGTTTCGGTTCAATGCTGAATTTTATGTCGTAATCGTTTGACAACACGTACTCGGATAAGAAATTGAGGCTTTCCCGGAGCCATTGGAGTGCTCCAACCGGGTCCTTGGCTGCATCGACTTCGACGCCTTCCCGTCCGCCCCAGAAAACGAAGATTTGGGCTCCGAGGTCCGCGGCGACGTCCAGGGCCCGCATCACCTTTTGCGCCGCGAACGCCCGGACTGCGGGATCGGTGCTCGTGAAGGCCCCGTCCTTGAACACGGGGTGATAGAACAGATTGGTCGTCGCCATCGTGGCCTTGATGTCCCAATCGTTTAACGCTTTCTTGACATCGCGCAGGATCTGGTCTTGCTGAGCGGCGGATGCCCCAAAGGGGAATATGTCGTTCTCGTGGAATTCGAAGCCATAACAATTGCGTTTGGCCAGACCCCGGATGCACTCCAATGGACTGATCTCTGGCCGCGTTTGGTCCCCGAAAGGATCCCGGCCCCGGTTTTGCAAACACCAGATGCCGAAGGCAAATTTGTCTTTCTTGGTTGGCGCAAAATTTGTGTAAGGCATGAGTGGTCTCGCCCTTGACTCAAAGTTTTGGTTCCCCATTATCGGGCAGCACCGGCCAGCGCCGCCTTCGCCTCGCGTGCCGCCTGAATGATGGTTTGCATGAAAGCCGGCAAATCATCGGGCTTTCGGCTCGTGATCAAGTTGCCGTCGCGGATTACTTCAGCATCGACATATTTCCCGCCTGCGTTGATTACGTCGTCCTTGATGGCAAAAAAGCACGTCGCCTTTCGCCCCTTTAGTGCTTGCGTGGAACACAAGACCCACGGGCCATGGCAAATCGCCGCCACAATTTTGCCTTGTTCGGCCATGGTGCTGGTTAGTCGGATCATCGGCTCGCAACGGCGCAGATGATCCGGAGCATAACCGCCCGGGATGACCAAAATGTCAAAATCGTCGGCGCTGACATCCCTGGCTGCCTTGTCACTCTTGGCGGGATAGCCGAGCTTGCTGGGGTAGTTTTGGCCGCCTTCCGGACCGACCAAGGTAACTTTGCAGCCGGCTTCCTTCAGCCTATAAAGCGGGTACCAAACCTCCATCTCTTGATACATTTGTTCCAGCAAGATGGCCGCGCGCTTGCCCGAAAGTTCCATGAGTGCCTCCGTGATGAATAGAAGTTTTGATCTCACGCGTTCTCGCCCGTGAGCTTCGCTTTTCGGAATTCTAAGTATTCTCCCGATACCAGGCCATTGTTTCGCGCATCGCCTGGTCAAATCCTACTCGCGGTTGGTAAGACAATTCGCGCTTGGCTTTTTCGATACTGAAATCCAAATTCAGTAACAAGAACTTGAACTGGGCGGGGGTAAGCCGCGTGTTCTCGTTGGGACCAGCCCGCCGAATTTGCCGTTCCAGAAGCTTTACCAGAATTGCCGCCAGCCAGCGCGGCAATACCTGCCTCGGTTTTTTATACCCCATTCCCTCGGCGATGGCCTCTATGAATCGTTGTTTGGTCACCGATTCGCCGTCGGTCAAGTTGTATATTTGACCAATCGCTTGCGGATCATCTATCGCGAGAAAGACCGCATCCACCAGGTTGCCGATATAAGTAGCATTGAGTGCCATCCGGCCGCCGCCCAGGTAATGGACCTTCCCAACGTGAAGCCGATCGATTAACTTGGGCAGCACATTGCGATCCCGCGGGCCGTATACGAATCCCGGGCGAAGTACGACCACCGGAATTCCATGGTTCTTATGATAAAGCACAGCAACCTGTTCGGCCTCGGCCTTGGATTGGCTGTAGCCGTCGAAATGCGTCAAAGAAGCAGGCACGGATTCATCGGTGCCGTAATGATGCCGCGCCTCGTAGACACCCAGGCTGCTCATCTGTACAAACCGATGCCAGGAACGGTTCTTGCCTGCTTCCAGCAATGTCCGGAGGCCTTGCACGTTCACGGCCCGGTAATCCTCAACTAGTCCCTGGTCGCCCACTTTCGCGGCACAATGAACGACCACGTCCACATCGGCCAGCGCCTGATTCACGAAAAGCGCATCGGTGCAATCGCCCGTATGAATCGCAATGCTGTGCGATTGTAAGAAAGAAACGTCGCTGCTGGAACGGGCGATGGCGCTTACCAGGTGACCGCGCGCAACGCAGGCCTCGGCAATATGACTACCCACAAAACCGGTGGCGCCGGTGATCAGGAAACGGTGGGGCATAGTGGGATGCGTCAAAATGGATTCGCGCATACCGTTTTTCTCAGGCTTCAAGAGATCAATATAAGGAAGTGGATCGACGCAGAGAAGCAGTATTCACCGGCGCGCGCAGCTTTCTACCTGCTGTGCACAGCCGCCGTTTCCCCAACCATGGGAACGACCCCGAGCACTCGTAGCCGCCGGCCGCACCGCGGACACGCGACCTGTTTGTCGGGGACATGGTCCGGAATTTCGAAGGACTGGCGGCAAATAGGGCAGGTGGAAGTATAGCTGTGCGTGATCCGGCTTCGACCGAACAATCGCTGGAAGCGCGTGGCGGTGCGTTTACTGGTTTGCGTGGCGGTCACGACCAGCGGAACATTGTCAAAACCATCCACGGCGACGAAATACATCCGTCCATCTTCGCATCCGAGGGCGATTTGCTTGCCGGTGGGGGATAAATCGGCACAGTGAATCGGCAGGCCCGTCTCCAATTCGGTTTCCAGTTCCATGTCGGGTACGGAATACAAGCGCAGGCAGCCGTCGGCCTGGATTGTGGCAAAAGTTTCTCCGTGAAGGAGGAAGAAACAACTCTTGATTTCCCGATCCACGTGCAGTGATCCCGCTTCGCATTCCGCGTCCAAATCCCATAACTTCAAAACGCCGTCCCGCGACCCGGAAATGGCCCAGGACCCGTCGGGAGAAATAGCCGCCGAGATCACCCGGTCGGTGTGGCCGGAGAAGGTTTGCGAAAGGCGGCCGCGCACCACCTCCCACAGACGTACGGTCCCATCATGGGACCACGACATTAGTGTCCGACCATTGGGCGTGAAACGGCAACCGGCCACGATATCCTTGTGGCCGGTCAAGGTTCGCCCGTCCCGCTCATTGGTTCGGCTCCACATTATCAGATGGCAATCCCATGAGGCAGTGACTACCGTTTTTCCATCGGAAGCGAAAACTATCGCTGATAACGGCCGCGTATGCGCCAGAAATGTCGAGATTTGCCGTTGGCTCGCGGGTTCCCAGCGGGACAGAATGCCGTCCAGGCTTCCAGCCAGCCACTGGTCGCCTTCCGGCGAAATGGCACAGGCCGAGACCGGTTTGGCGCCGACTTTCAATGCGCTGATCGCTAAACCGGAGTCGGCGTCCCACAATCGCAAGTGCCCGTCCCAGCCTCCGGATAAGGCGTGGCGGCTGTCCGGGGAAAAGGTGCACGCGGCAATTTCTCCCTTGTGCGAGCTCGCATTTTGGGAAGCCGTTAACAATCGCAGGGTCGCCACTGTGTTTTCCTCACCGACCGCGCAATCTCCGCACCATTCACGCCAGACGCGGCATCTCTCTCCCGCGATGACGGACCGATTGTTCAACCATAGGTCGCAATCGGAGCCAACGCCAGCAAAAAAGAACAGGAAGTCCGACTGCCCGATTTGCCAAAACCCATTGCCTGATTTACAAAGACTCCGGCCGCACGGTATGATAGCATTCATGTTCATCTTTTCTGTTAACAATTCGTACTTACGGAGAAAGTGAGGTTGCTGATGATCCTCTCCCGCTCTGGACTCCGCGGACGCGGCTTTACGCTTATCGAATTGTTGGTGGTGATTGCCATCATTGGCATCTTGATCGCGCTACTGTTGCCGGCGGTGCAGAAGGTCCGCGAAGCTGCAAACCGCATGTCCTGCACCAACAACCTCAAACAAATCGGCCTTGCTCTCCATAACTTCCACGACAGCAATGGCTTCTTCCCGAAAAGCGGGTTCGGCATCAATCCGTCCTCTACGGGCGTGGACAGGCCCGTTCTCGATCCTGTCACCCACCTGCCGAACTACATCTCCCGGGTCCAGAATGGATCGACCGCTTATCGCGGCTTGGGCATGTCGGACCGGGGCCCGAAGGAGCAGCCGGGGTCCGCATTTTGGTGTATTCTGCCCTTTATTGAACAGGAAAACGCGTATCGCTTGAAGGATTATTCCGTAGTTGTGAAGAACTTCATTTGTCCGTCGCGCGGCCGGCAGCAACCGCAGATTGCCCCCAATCCGGATCCGATTTATAACGGCACCAATAGTCCGCAAACCGACGTCTGGAATCCCGAAGGCCACCCCAACCTTTGGTGCAAGACCGACTACGCGATCAACCGCGCGATCTCCCCGGTAGGCACTACCTCCGGGCCGCTTGGCATCAAGGACATCAGCGACGGCACCGCCAACACGGTTCTGGCCGGCGAAAAAGCAATGGATCGAGCGCTCTACAACACCGGCACTTGGTGGTACGATGAACCGGCCTTGTCGGGAAACACTGCCGGCACCAGCCGGGGCGGCACTAACGGCATACTTTTTCCGGACGTCACCTTGACCGTGCACGACGCCAATGAGTACTTTACTCAGGGCGGCGGCGCCTTCGGCTCGGCCCATACGGGGGGTGTACAGTTTCTCTTCTGCGACGGGTCGGTCCATTCCATTCCATTCGGCACTCCGGCCGCGATCATGATTCTGCTCTTGAATCCGAATGACGGTATGGTCGTCGAAATCCCTGGGAGCTGATTGGTGCTGAGGGGAAAATATCCATGAAGTCCGTATTTGGACGGTCTGGCTTGGTCGCCGTCGCATTTTGTGTGGCCTCGGCCTTGGGCTGCGGCAAGCCCGCGCCGAAGCTCGTTCCTGTCAGCGGCATGGTCGTAAACGGCAACAACCCGGTCGCGCGCGCGGCTATTTCGTTCGCCGCCGACATCTCCCAGGGCGGCCCGACGCTTGACGCCTTTGGTTCGACCGACGCCGACGGGCGCTTCACGCTGCAAACCGTGTCGCACGGCAAGGGCGCCCCGCCGGGACGCTACAAGGTCGTCATTACGACGGACGGCCCGTCGAGCCGGCTGATTCCGGCCAACATTACCGCCCTCAGCACCACCAGGCTCGTAGTGGATATTCCCCAGGATGGATCGCAGGATCTCAAACTCGATCTCAGCAAGTACAAGTAACGGCGCCGCGACCCGAAAGTGCGCGCATTTTGCCGAGGAGTTAAGTATGCAGAGAGGAATCTTGTCGCGCCGGGGGTTTTTGCAGCGAACGCTCGCTGGGCTGGCAGCCACCGGTCTGCCCGCCTGGTACGCCCGAGACCTCATGGCGGCGGTCGAGCAACAAGTTGCCGCCGCCAGCAAGGCCGTCGCCGCCAACGACAAACTGACGATGGGCATCATCGGCGTCGGCAGCCCGCAGAGCCGCTCTCTGCAGATCTACAACAAGGTCAAGAGCCTCCGGCACCTCCAGTTTACATCGGTCTGTGATGTCGATGCCGGCCACCTGCGGCGTGCGGCTGGCCTTCTCAAGGACGACGGCTGCGAGGTCAGCGCGCACAAGGATTTCCGCCGCCTGCTCGACGACAAGGACCTCAATACGGTCTTGGTCGCCACGCCCGATCACTGGCACGCCCTGATCGCCATCGAGGCGATGCGCAAGGGCAAGGATGTCTATTGCGAAAAACCGCTCACCCTGACGGTCGAGGAGGCCCTGGCACTGGTAAAGGTGGCCCGGCAGACCGGACGCATTCTCCAGACGGGCAGCCAGCAGCGGACCGAGTTTGATGGCCGCTTTCGCCTGGTCAGCGAGCTGGTGCGGGCGGGCCGTATCGGCAAGGTGGCCCGCATTGAGATCAACTCCGGCGGCAACCGCACCAGCGGCCCGCTGCCGCAAGTACCTGTCCCCGATGGACTCGACTGGGATTTCTGGCTCGGCCCGACCCCCCGCGTGCCTTACTTCTACAAAAATGGCGGCCAGGCCGTTCCGCTGACCAACTGCCACTATGAGTTCCGCTGGTGGTACCAGTTCTCTGGCGGGCGGATGACCGATTGGGGCGCGCATATGGTCGACATTGCACAGTGGGCGCTCGGCCGGGACGGCAGCGGCCCGGTCGCCGTCTCGGCACGCGGCACGCCGCCGGCCCGCGAGCCCAATGCCTATAGTTGCCACCCGGACTACGAGATCACGTACACCTACGGCGATGGCACCACGATGATCGCCCGCGGCAAAAACGCCGACCGCAGCGACCGCAGCATCAAAATCCTGGGTGAGAACGGCAAGTGGATCTTCGTCGTGCGCAATAAGATCGAAGCCAGTGAAAAGAGACTGCTGGACGAACCCCTCCCCGCAAGCACCCCGCAACTTTACCCGTCCCGACCGACCGATCACATGGGCAACTTCCTCGATTGCGTCGCCAGCCGCCAAAAGCCGATTTGTGATGTTGCGGTCGGCGCCGGCTCGGTAATCGCGTGCCACATCGGCGTGATTGCCTTGCGAAGCGGCAAACAGCTCCGCTGGGACCCCGCGAACCATCAATTCGACGATGCCGAAGCCAACAAGATGCTGTCTCGACCGATGCGCACCCCGTGGAAACTGGATGCTTAGACTCGCATAACGCACGCCAACCTGTTACAACCGCTTCTGAAAAAAATACGTTGCGCCCACCACCCCCCGGCCCACGTGGACGTAATAGCAAACCCTGCGACGTATCGACCTACTTTGCGACGTATTCCCGAACCCTCAATGTGACCTCTACTTATGACTCCCCAAAAACCGCCTCTCCGCTGCGACGTATTCCCACCCACATGAACCTATTCCTTACGTTGCTACCGCAAAGCCTCGAGCGGCTTCAGCCGCATGGCCGTCAGGGCCGGCAGCAAACCGCCCAAAAGCCCCATGACCAGTGTGAACAGCACCGCCGCCGACAACGTGTTTCCGTCCACGATCATCTGAAACGAGACCTGCTTGACGGCCTGGCCGCTGCTCAGGACCGCGCTGTTGGTCTGTACGCCGTTTACCAGGTACCCAAGCCCGCTGCCGGTTAGGCCGCCCAGGGCCGCGATCACGAGTGATTCCAGAAGAAAGGAAACGAGCACCTGCCACCGGGCAAACCCCAGGATGCGCAGCATGCCGATGTCCGCGCTCCGTTGGCGGATCGCAGCAAACATGGTGTTCATCACGCCGAACACGCCTCCGAGAGCCATGATCGCCGACACAAAGTAAAGCGAACCGAGGAATTGCTGGTTCGCCTCCGCCATCTTGGCAAAATATTCCGGCTCCGTCATGGCCGTCACCGCGGACTTCTTGAAATCGCGCGACAGCCGCTCGGCGAGTTCTTGCGCCCCGACCGGCGATTCGGCGCGCAGCACGATCGAGGTGTAGACGTTCTCCTTGTGGAAGATTTCCCCGACCTTCTGGCGCTTCGCCCAAATTTCCGAGCCGAATGTGGTTTGTGCCCCGCGCATGATGCCGGCAATGATCCACTCCCGCGGACCGATCGTAACAACGTCGCCGACTTCGAGAATCTCCTTGCCCCGGTCCTTGCCCATGTCCCGCGCCAGCGCCTCGCCGATGACCGCTTCCACGAGCGCGAAAGGCGTTGTGGCGGCCGAGCCGGGTGCCGGGTCCCGGACACCCGCATCGGAAAACCACTTCCCGCTTGCCAGCTCCAGCCCGTGCACCTCGGCCGAAATATCCGGCTCTTCGATGCCGCGAACTTGCAGCAGGCGATGCCGCTGCCGGTCCCCTTCCCGGACTGCCGTGGCCTGATTGACCAGCACGTAGACTTCCCGGCTGCACAGCGGCCGCGTATCCGCACGGCGAACCACGCCCTGCTGCCGGGCCAGGTCGCCGGTCTCACCAACCGGCAGATTGCTGAACCCTTCGTCGCTCGCGCCGTCGGACAGGCAAATGACGTTCGCCGGCTGGCCGCTCTCTTCGCTCAATCGTCGAATGCCCATCGAGAACGCGTGCATGATCATGAGTAGCGTGACGACCACTGTGAACGACAGTGCGGTGAGCACGGTTGTTTTCCAGCGCACCCGGAGGTTGCGGAGGTTGTAAACCAGCGGCACCTTTCCCGCAAGGAGAAGGCCTGCCAGGACGGCGGTGAGAACCGCCGGCGGCGCCGCGACCGACAACCAGGAAGGAAGCTCATATTGCATAGATCTCTCACTGGCAGTGATTTCGCAGAATACCAGCCCGCGGCCGCAGCAAGGGCCCTTGCTGCGGCCGCGGGCTGGTATTGCGGCATAGCGCACGGTCATTTAACCAACGCGTGCGAACACTTCGGCCGGCCGGACCGATCGCGCCGTCCAGGCCGGCAGGGCGCTGCCGATGAGCGCCGTCGCCCCGCCGGTGGCGGCCCCCCACAGCGTCGCCTCCCACGGCACCGGGAACGGCTCCGAGCCGCCCAGCGTGATGCCGCCCACGAATGCATTCGCGATCCAGTATACGAGCGCCCCGGCGACCAACCCGCTACTGGTGCCCAGCACGAACGCCTCGCCCAGCACTACCGCCAGCAGGTGGCCCGGGCGAAAACCGATCACCTTGAGAATCGCCAGTTCCCCAATGCGCTCGCGAACGTTCAGGCTGATGGCGTTGGCAATCAAGAGCATCATGCTGAACATGCTCCCCGGCACCAGCACCCACTCCAGAAACCAGATGAACCCGCTCCACGAATCCAGGTAGTTCGCAACGAGCGACGCAAACGGCTCGCATTTCACCGCCGGCGTACTGAACATGGGCGCCGTGTTGATCTGCTCGACAATTTTCCGGAAGTCATCTGCGTTTCCGCCTTCCACCCAGAACATGTTGATCCGCCGCTCATCGAACACCGGCTTGCTCGACGGGTGCTCCTTGCAGAAGGCGTCGATCGATGCGTTGAGGTACGGCGCATTCATGATGCCGTTCTCGGCCCACCGGCCCATCGGTAACTCGCCGACGACCTCGAATTCCAGTTCAATTCCCGCCGGCTGCACCCCGCTGACCGTAAAGCGGTCGCCGACCCGCTTGTTGAGGGCCTTGAGCCGCTTCGGGCCGAGCAGGCAGCCCTTGGTCGTCTGAGCCAGCTTGTCCACGGTTTCCTTGTCGATGGGGTCGAGATCATCGAACATCCCCTTGTGCGTCACGGTCTTGCCCACCTTCGTGGGAAGCTGATACGCATCGATGCCGACCATGATCACCAGGTTTTCGCGCGTTTGCTTTTTCGGGTCGAGCGTGCCGAGGTAGAACTGCCAGGCCATGGAATCCGATGGCATCTTGTCCCCCGGCTTCCGCGCCGCCCCCTGGCTCAAGGGCCCGGCATACGAGAGCGGCATCTGTCCCTGGAAGTCATAGCGGTCCGTCACAATCGCCTTCAGGTTGCCGCTCTTCTCTTTCGTGAAATTTTCCAGGAAGAATACGACCGTCCAGATCATCGTCACCACGAGCACCAGCACCATCACCGCCAGGCATGTCAACGCCGTCCGCAGCTTGTTCCGCCCCAGGTTTTTGATGATCAAGAGAAAGAACTTCATCGTCCCTTGCTCCCGCCCGGCAGGATTCCGAGGAATCGGTAGTTACCTTGTTATTTCATGGCTATCAAAGAAATGATCAAGATGCGGTCCTTCGTTTCCCTAAACCCGCCGGAAACGGGACCGGAAACGAATGTCACTTTGCAACCTCGCAATTGCCATAACCTTATGACAGTTCGTTTCCGAAACCGTCGGACACCCCCCTCCACACAGTCATTATCCGGCACCTTCTTGCATAGACATTATCAATCAAAGTGCGCTTATCTGCACGTCCACAAAAGTCGTTGCTTTTCGGACGTCTTGTTGACAGCTTCATTTCCTTTTAAGTTCTCCAACGCCACCCGAATGCACAGATGACGGCCAATCTTACATGCGTGCAGTCCGCCACCCTCAACTCGGAAACGAATGTCGCTGTAGAACCCTTTATCCATGACCCACTTAGGACAGATCGTTTCTGATATGCTGTCACACCCCCCGTCCTCGACCTGTCACGTTCGTGACAAAATTTAATACTCTCCCACCGCTTCCCCGCCTCGCGATGTCCCAAGCGCGAGCCACGTCCCCGGATCAATGCGACTCGAAATAAACCGGCCGCTGCCATCGCAAAAAGAAACGTTCACGCCGCCCGGGTGCCGGCTCCGGGCCCCGAACACGCGCACCAGCCAGTTGCCCTCGGCGATCCCATTACAGTTGGCGGGAGGGTTCGGGGGGTTGGGGTCGCAGTAGTCCGGATGAGTCACCACGTCCGGATTCGAGTCATTGGGACGCAGCGACGTCTCAAACCCGGCCGCGTCGCCCCACCACGTAAAGCCGCGGAGATCCACGCGCTGGCCTTGCACCACCTCCGCCATCAAGAGCGTGTTGCTCGTGCCGTCGGGAATATCGCTCAGCCGTTGCGGATCGCCGGCGCGAAAGGGACCACCGCGATCCTGGATGCCGTTGTAGATCGTTTCGATGCGCATGGCGCCGGTCGCCAGGCTGTCGCCGACCGCCGTGGCGCCGAAGTTCACGCCGTAATTATGGTAGGACGTATGGGCCCACGTCCGGCCGCCGGTCACTACCACGGTGTCGCTCGGGCAGGTGCAGAGCGCGAGTTGCTTGCCGGTAACATGGCTGACGTTCCACGAATTCCAGGCATAATCGCCGCGCTGGCCGTACCCCTGGTAAACCTGGAACATGGCCGTTTGTTCAATATAGGGGAGGATCAGCACCTGCCAAGTGCCGCCGCCGTGGTGCACCGCGCTACAGCCTTCGGGAAGAGTCCGGCAAGTAAAAGCGTAATTGTGCATCGCCGTCGCGAGCTGCTTGAGATTGTTCAGGCACTTCACGCGGTGGGCCGCTTCGCGGACCTTCTGCACTGCGGGCAAGAGCAGAGCGATTAGAACGCCGATGATCGCGATCACCACCAAGAGTTCAATCAGAGTAAAGCCGCGGCGAAATCTCATGGAACGTGCCCTCAATCCAGATCGAAATCGCGCTTGCCTCCGGCGACGATCTCAACCTTGAGTGTGCTCTCCTTATTGTACAAAGCCGGAATGCTCTCCCGCACGAGCGCTGGATTGAGGCCGGTCCCTCCCTTTACGTTTGGGTCCTTTTCGCTGGAAGAGATTTTGACGAGGTAGGTGCCCGGCTTGAGGCCATGCTCCCTGGGCACTTCGTACACCCCGTTCTGAATCATCGCTCCGGCGCAGGGGACTGATTTTTCGCCCGGCAAGAAGAACTGAATGCTCCCATGTTTCAGGGGCGTTCCTTGAAAGCTCACCTTGCCCGAGATGGCTTGATAGCCATCCCCACCGCTGCAGCCGGCGAGGAGGAGGGTCCAGCCGGCGACCAATAGGGCATGTTTCAAGCAATTGGCATGCATGGGATTTGCCGCAAGTCCTTTTCGAGAGCGGAGAGGACGGGATTCGAACCCGTGGAGGAACTTAGGGTCCCTCACCGGTTTAGCAAACCGGCGCTTTCGGCCGCTCAGCCACCTCTCCGAAAAAGAGCTTCTCGATATTAATATACTCGGCCGCCACCAGCCCGGCGTCCGGGAATCATTCAAATTATGCCACGCGTTCCGCCACTCCGGCAAGGCAGGTTTCCGAGTCCATTCCTTCTCATTCTTCTCGGCGGCTTACCCCTTTGTCGCTCGACGATCTACACCTGGTACTGCGGCAGGTTCTGTCTGGCCCAGGCGCGGTGCGCCTCGAATTGATTCACAAAGGCCTTCGCCCAGTCAACGGAGCTAAATACTCGGGCGGAGTTTCCTTGCAGCCACCCGTTCTCTGAGAAATTGGTGCTTCCTTCCCAACAGTGCATCGTTTTTCCGTTCGGGTCCTTCACTACCATCCCTTTCCAGTGCCAGATCTGGCTCGGCGCTCCACTATGGATACCGGCGGTCGTGATCGTAACGTCCCCATGTTTGAGATGCGCCACCAAATCCTTGACTTTCGGGGCTTCCGCCCTCCCCACCTCTTGACTGTGGTCGAGCAGCACGTGGATCTTCGCGCCTGCGGCGTTGGCTTTCTCCAAGTCATCGAACATCGGCTGCAATGTGAATCCAAACGCCGAAATCCATACCTCGGTCAACTTATTGAGCAATTCCAAAAACTTCGCCTTGGCCGCGGTCCCATCTTCGGGCAGGAAATAGTCGGTTTCTGTAATGGTGATCGTGATCATATCCAGTTCACCTCCGCACGCTGATTAACGAAAGCTCTGAGATTCGCGTAATTCTATCAGTGTTTGCCGCGATTTCGACAGCAAGTGCGGGGGGCTTCTAATCTTCAGAAATCTTAACGTTCCTGCATTGTTCCTTTTCCTGGACCATGGATTGGATTTCCTAAGAGTTGGCAATTTGTTAACGCGAAATTGAGATAATAATAGAGTCGCTTATGTTATCGGAATCGATCCAGCAGAAGGTGGCAATAGAACTTGGACGGGCGCTATAGACCACTTGGAATTAGTTCGATTTCGTGCTGTATTTGTCGCGCCGTGTGCGGATCGAAATCGACCGAATTACTATAGTTCGGTTGAGCAATCGTCCGCTGGCTATCCTACCTTGGAGGTGAACAACAATGGGTGCCGCCCTTGTGGTCTTGGTCTGGCTGCTGAACTTCGGTATCAGCATCTGGAACGCCTATGCTGTCGGACTCGCCTGGGTGGAGACGAAACACTCGGGAGGATGGCCGCGCTTTATGGCCTGGATGGGGGCCATTATGTCGGCCTCCGGGTTTAGCTGGTGCTACCTGATTGTCCTGGCCTTCGCGGCTCACGGTTTGGGGTGGCTCACTCTCGACCATGTAGCTCTGGCGCTTCAGTTGGGATACATCCTTCTAATTCCCGGCATTCTATTCTCCGGCATGATGATCATGCTGGATAGTTGGGCCCGGGCCTATCGTACGCGCAGAATCACCGATATTGGCGCGGCTGCGTGGAATACTTATGCCCAGATTTACAACACCTATCATGCGATTAGCGACTTCGGGGAAGCGTTTGGCAGTGTCGTGGATGCATTGACCGGCAAGAGTTCCGAGCGCGACAGTTCCGATAGCAAGGACCGTGGAGTGGCTGTGATACTGGTCTTTGTGTTGGTCATCCTCGCCTTGTTGTCGGGCGTGATCACGACCGCTCTGATTATCAGGCGAGTTGCCGGAAGCTACCAATTACCACAACGACGTCAGAAAGAGAAAAAGGAATTGCATGCCGGACAGCCGAGTTGACGTTCTTTCGACCCAGGCTGTTCCAGCAGACCGCAGACCGCATTAACGCTGTTCCGACGTATGTAGTCCTCGCTGCGGACCCGGCTGCTGAGCTTCAACGTTCGTCAGCTCGTAGCGCGACGTGGAGCAACCATACAGCAGAGGTTGCCCCGTCAGCCTGGAGGTTGCGGGAGCCATGCCGGGTAAGCTTGGCCGGCCAGCGGGGCGAAGGCTTCGACCGCATCGGCGATACCATCGACATCGGCGCCTTCGAAGCGCATATCGGCACTGCCACTTCTTTCCAGGTCGATGCCCCGGCAACCGTCCTCGCAGGTACCCCGTTCGATCTGACCGTCATCGCCCTCGATGGCTACAACCAGGTCGCGACCGGGTACGCGGGCAGGGTCAAAATTACCACGAGCGATCCCGGTGAGGGCAACTTTCTGTCCCCGACTACACGTTCACGCCAGAAGATGACGGCGTTCATACATTCCCAAATGGAGTGATCTTGGTGACGCCGGGCGATCAGACCGTAACGGCCACCGCCGATACGCAAAATGATTCCATCACCGGCTGTGCCACGGTCACCGTCACCGACGGCGGCTCTCCGCGGATGGGCTACGGCAATTGTTGGAACTCAATCGTGGATCAACGCGAACCAAATTTCCGCAATGGTAATAAGCCCAATTGGAAAGGTCACGATTTCGATTCCCCAAATTAGGGCAAGCTTGCAAAAAACCGCCGGGATTTCCTTTTTCCCTGACTATGGCTTGGACGTTTCGGAATTGGTGATTTCCGTAGCGCGGAATTGAGATTATGATACAATCACTTACGCTATCGGAATCCATCCAGCGGAAGGTGGTAATAGACTTGGACGTACGCTATAGACGATTTGGAATTAGGTCGATTTCGCGCTGTGTTTGCGGCGCCTTATGCAGACGGAAATCGACCTAATTACAATAGTTAGCCCCTCTTTGTCATGGCTCGAGAGCTCAAATACCCGCGCCAGTGGCTTGAACGTGTCCCTGCGGTGGTGTTCGCGTGCTTGATTCCAGGAGAGATCAGGATCATTCTGCACCCAGGAGTCGGTCTTGCGGATGGCGGTGCTCCGCGCGATGTTCCCGTGGAACAGATTCCGTTCGAACTGCGGATGCCGAACACTCCGCTGTGGATTCATTTTGATGAGGATTGGAATCTCCTAAGGGTCTGGAGCCGCGAGAGTGAAAACTCGGATGGCGCCTGAGCTTGCGGCTGCCCTACCCGTTTGAGACGCCGCCATGGCTTTCAAAATTACCATCACGGATGAGGCCGATAGACAGTTACGATCATTGCCTGCACGTGACCAGCGAATTCTGGAAGCGGCAATCCTGTCCCGTCTGGAGCATCAGCCTACGACGCCGACAAAGGCGATCAAGCCATTGCGTCCCAATCCTCTCGCCGAGTTTGAGCTTCGGGCAGGTGACCTGCGTGCCCTGTATAATGTCGAAGGAGACGAAGTTGTCATCCTGATCGTCGGGCGGAAAGAAGGCAACAAGTTGATCGTGGAAGGTGAGGAGTTCCATGGCCATCAAGACCATTCCATTGAGCCGCCTGGAGACGGATCTCAAAAAGACCCTGAATGAGTGCGCTCAGTCGGGGGAGATTGTCGTCGTCGAGATGCCGGATCAACGGCTCTTAGCGATTCAGTCGCTAGACCCCCATGAAGACGACAGCCTCATTGATGAACTGATCGCGTCCGATCCGAAGTTCCAGGCTCTGGTAGCGAAATCGAAGGCCAGCCCGCGCAAGCCGTTCGCTGCGGGAGGTCGGGGGCTAACCAACGGCTGAAGCTTCTATAATTCAGCCGCTGTCAAGCTCCTGCTGAGATTTTCTTTATTTTCTGTTCCTGCCTTGCCTTCCAGGCGCAGTCCGGGCGCTGGAGACGATTGACGACAAGGT